>Ga0209507_1000218_pt1 | contig 75605 bp, 54 predicted proteins | sample AD_UKC028_MetaG_FD_184414 | JGI IMG/M metagenome (GOLD analysis project Ga0209507, IMG submission 184414) | Active sludge microbial communities of municipal wastewater-treating anaerobic digesters from USA - AD_UKC028_MetaG (SPAdes) (version 2) | ecosystem: Engineered > Bioreactor > Anaerobic >...
TGGCCATCCAACCGTGTGGCCGAGCTGACTCCCACAGCTTGGAAAGCCGCACGTAAATCCTGACATTCCCCAAAGTCTACCACGGCGCCGTCACCAGCGACTAGACGGCCTTCCCTACACGGATACGATGAAGAACGCCTCGAAGCTGAACACCCCGCTGAAGTAGCCTTCCAACCGCATTGTGCGGGTCGCGTACTCACACGCCGCCCAATAAACGTCTACATGCTCATTGAATGGAATCTCGAACGGCAGCGGGCCATCGAAGCTCAGCGTGGAAAAGTAGCAGTTGGACCGGTGCATCGTCGGAAGGAATTTGCTCAGGATGGCCTTGCGCTTCAGATGGCAACAGAACGGACAAATCCGCCAACGCCCGCAATGACCCCCACCGATAGAGCACATGCAGAACTGCCGAGCAAAACCAGCGTCGGCCATCAGCACGATGCCAGCAGTCGCACTGTAATCCTGCCCTTTACGGGCAAACCGTTGCGGGTATGACTCGATGCGATTGAGCGTCTCCACCAGCAGGCGTTGCTGGTGTGGCATTAGGAGCCGCACGTTGCGGCATAGCTCATCCAAACTGGTGAAGTTTAAGTAACCGCGTGCTGCACGCCGTACGGCTACACCATCTGGCTCATCGGGTGAGGGCAACCCGGAGACTGAAGGAGTCCTCTTGCGAAGCCTGTGGCGACCATTTTCCCTTACTACCCAGATTCCATTTAACAGGGAATGGTTTTCGTTGTGGGATTCCTTGACCAAGCGTCCAGCTTATCAATCCAACGACCGCGCCAGCCTACGGAGGAAATCAGAGGCGCTGGACTGCCCCCACCCAGAGAATGGGACGCAGGCGTGGCGCGGTCGCAATTGAACTGTCCAGTCTTCACCGGCTTTCCTCTGCCGTGTTCGTTTTAACTACAGGGAAAGAACAGCTTTTCATGGCGGCCTCGGATGGAGGTCCGAAGAAAAGGCGAATTGCGCTGAACGGGAAGTTGTGGCGGTCGAGCCGTGCCCCGGCAGCCAAGGCGGGCGTAGCGCTACGCGTGGCCGGGTCAGCGCCCGCCAAAAAGTATGCATACTCTGGTGCGTATGCATTAACCCGCCGCGTACGAGGTTCGCGTCTACATTTGTCCCGCCCCCACGGGTTGATCTATTCAGATTTGCCCTGCTGGCGCGGGTTTTCTGCGTGTGGCCGACGTATCGCTACGCGGTGTAGCGGAGGTATCGCTACGCGATATAGGACACTGTTTCAACGTGAACACCACGCTGCGGTGGGACGGTTATCAGGATTGTTGCGACCACGTTCTATGAGTTCGTGCGCGAGCGCGGAAAACCAATCGAAGTGGTGCGGGTCGGCAGTTTTATGGTGCCGATTTACGCCACGCCTTCGCGCAAGGGCGGGCGTGAGTACCCCGGTTTCACGGCCTACTACAAAGACGCCAATGGGACACAGCGCATTTATCGCGCAAGCCTTGATAAGCTTCGTGCCGAGGTCAAAGCACGGGTAGAGCCGTTCGCTACGGGTGAGGCGGACTCTCTCCTGCTGCGCGGTGCTGGTCGGGCCGTCTACGAGCGGGCCACGTCATTGGCGGCAGAGATGGGCACGGAGCTTGATCTGGCCATCTTGGAGTTGAAGAAGATGAAGGCCAAGGAAAAGCAGGTAGGTGCCACGCTGGAAGAGGCTTTGGCCTATTGGCATCATCACCACGATTGCAGCAAATATCTCACCCCGTCGGCGGATGTCTTGCAGGCGTTTCTAGCCGCGCTCGAAGCCGGGGGTAACAGTAGGGAGGACCTCAACGACATGCGCTACCGGCTTGGCCGGTTCACGAAGGCGCGTCCAAGCCCGCTGGTCGAGAACACCAGAGAAGATTATCGGCGGTACTTTCGATCAATGGAGACTGGTCCGCGCAACCGCAAAAACCATCGCGTTGCGGTGAAACGCTTCTTGAACTGGGCGCGAGATGAAGATTATCTGCCGCTCGACCATCCGGGGATGCCTTTGTTCAAAAGCCGGGTCAAAACCCCACCGAAGCGGGTCGAGGTCTTCGACGTGAACCAGCGCGAACTGATGGTCAGCAAAGCACGCCCGGCTGAAACGCCAATGGTGTTGATCAGGCTGTATGTTCCGATGCGGACAAAGGAGGGCGGATTGTTGGCTTGGGAAGACATCGACCCCGAAACCGGGATGTTGAACCTGTATGCCGACTCCACCAAGAAGCGGGCAGCAAGGCAGGTGCATCTGGTTCCCGAACTGTTGGAACGTCTAAAACCGCATTGGAAGCCCAGAGGCCGGATTTATTCGTTCAAGAACTTTTACAGGGTTGGGCCACGTTTAGCCAGCCGGGCTGGGCTGAGATGGATTCGGAACGGTTTTCGCTGTTCGTCGATCAGCTACCTCTACGCGGTGGTACGCGACAAAGGCCGGGTTGCTGATGAAGCTGGAACCTCCGTCCGGCAGCTTGAAAAGCACTACTTGAAAGTGGTGCCCACCCAACTTGGACGAGCATGGTTAGGCTTGAAGGAGTACGAGCATCATCCGCTTGAACCCGTTCAGGTGGTTGAAAGGCTCTACCGAGAAGAAAAGCAGGTCGTGCGAGACACGGATTCCCCAGCCAACGTGATCGCACTCTCAATTCCGGCCCGTGTAGACGAGCGGCATGAACTCCTACCGCTGTGCCCGTGATCCACCTGATGCCGAGCACGGTTTAGGCTTGGCTATTCGGGTAGACTCCAAACCATCGACGAGCCTCGGCACGAGTCACGACTTTCAGGTAATTGGTGCGGATCACCTGCGGGCTGTTCCCGGCCTCCAAAGACACCGCCGCGACATTACCGGTCTGGGCGACCCGATAGCTGATGAATGAATGGCGTAGGCCGTTCTTCTTCCACCGGATGCCCGCACTTCTGGCGAGCTTGGCAAACTGGAGCGCCAAATTGGTGAAGGGCGTAACGGGACCGATGGCCTTGGCGGACGGCAGCAGCCACGCTCGCAGATTGCGCGGCATCGGGATCAAACGACGCAGGCCCGTCTTTGAGTTCGCGCCCTTGATCTCGATATGGCCCCGCTTCATCTTGATGTCCTCCCAGCGTAGACGTTTGAGTTCTTGACTGCGCACCCCACCAAACGCCCCGATGGCCAGCGCGGGAACCAATTCGTCTTTGGCCGCCAGCAGCAGCCTTTGGATTTCATCCGGGGTAAACGCCACAATCTCTTTGGGAGTCTGCGACGCCTTTTCCACGTGGCTCACACCGGGATGATCTCGACCCACGTAGCCTTTCATCTGCGCGAACCTGAGCAAGGTGCCGACCGTTGACCGGAAATTGTTTTGGGAACGACCCGACACGCCGAGAGACTTCAGGAAATCGTCGATCTGCTGGGAAGTGATCTGGTTAATTGGGCCGTGGACTGCCTTTGAAAAGCGAGTCAGCCTGATTCGCAGATCGGTCAGGTAGAGCAACGACCTCCCCTTCGCCCGTTTGTAGTCCAGCAACTCGTCTACGACATCCGTGACCGTCTTGGTCAACCCGGAAAAAGTCGCGCCGTTGTTCGCCGCGCCATTTCCGTTCTGCATGGACTGGACGAACTGGATCGCAGCTACATCGAGGTTTACCCCGACGCTTTGTAGGGCTTCCCGCGCCCGCCTGTAGATCAACAGATCATTGCCGGTCAGCACCAGCGCGTCCGCTTTGCCTTCCGCCAGATTCTCCGCCGTGGCTGTCGCGGCCTCCCGTGCCTGCGTGTGGTCCGCGAAGGTGCGGCGACGGAATTTCCCGCTGGCGTCATAGTGCGCCACGGTGAACGACGTGTAGCCCTTGTTCGGCGTCCGATAAATCGTGACGACGCACGAGCCGCGCTTGATGCGCTGCGGAAAACGCCCCCGCCTCATGGCCGATTTTCAGTTGAAGATCGGCTGCGAGTGAGGGGGCAAATCTTTCAGGAATCTTTCAGGAAAAGCCCTGAAGCGCATTTTGCGCTGTTGTAAGTGATTGGTTTGGAGGCTGGTAGATTGGAGCGAGCGAAGGGATTCGAACCCTCGACAATCACCTTGGCAAGGTGACACTCTACCAGGCTGAGTTACGCTCGCATCCTGACAGCGAAAAAGAATCTAAGAGGCTGCGGGGAAAATGCAAGCGTTCTTTTTGACCCTGAAAGCCGGAAAGCCGGATTGACTTTTATCGGGAATGATCTAATCAACGGTCGACGAACAACGAGCAAGCTTATGCCACCGAAAACGAGCGACAAGCCCGCCGACAAGGCGCCTCCGGCCGAGGCGCGAAACCCGGAATCGGACAAGATCCAGGCGGTGCGCCGTCGCGATCTCGAGACGGCCATCACGGCCATCACCAAATCCTATGGCGAGGGGAGCATCATGCGGTTGGGCGATGCCCGGGCCCGGGTCAATATCGACGTGATACCGACCGGCGCGCTGTCGCTGGATCTGGCGCTGGGCGTGGGGGGGCTGCCCCGGGGGCGCGTGATCGAGATCTTCGGGCCGGAATCCTCGGGCAAGACGACCCTGATGCTTCACGTGATCGCCAACGCGCAAAAGGCGGGTGGGCTGGCGGCGTTCATCGATGCCGAGCACGCGATGGATCCCGCCTACGCGAAGCGCCTGGGGGTGAACCTGGACGAGCTGCTGGTATCGCAGCCGGACAGCGGCGAGGAGGCGCTGAGCATCTGCGAGACGCTGATCCGGTCGAACGCGCTGGACGTGATCGTGATCGACTCAGTGGCGGCGCTGGTGCCGAAGGCGGAGCTGGAGGGCGAGATGGGGATGGCGACGATGGGCATGCAGGCGCGTCTGATGAGCCAGGCCCTGCGCAAGCTCACGGCGATCCTCTCGAAGGCGAAAACCCTGTGCGTGTTCACCAACCAGATCCGCGAGAAGGTCGGCATCCTCTTCGGCAATCCCGAGACCACGCCGGGCGGCAAGGCGCTGAAGTTCTACGCCAGCGTCCGCCTGGACATCCGGCGCCGGGACACGATCAAGGACTCGGCGGGCAACGTGATCGGCAACAACACGAAGGTCAAGATCGTCAAGAACAAGGTGGCGCCGCCTTTCACCGAGGCCGAGTTCGAGATCTTCTACAACCACGGCATCAACAAGGAGGGCAACATCCTCGATGTCGGTGTCGAGGCGGGCGCGGTCGAGAAGAAGGGCGCCTGGCTCCAGTTCGGCGGCGAGCTGATCGGCCAGGGCCGGGATGCCGCGCGCCAGGCTCTGATCGACAAGCCCGATCTCGCCCAGAAGATCGTCGCTGCCATTCTCGAGAAGAGGGCGGCGGCCCGCCCGGCCTGACCGGGCGGCGCCTCGAGCCGCGAGCGGCAAGATCCGGCGGACACCGGATCGGCGATCGGGCGGGGCGATCGCTCAGGGGAACGGGCGGCGCCTTTTCCGGCGGGCGAGGCTGAGGGTCCAGAGGGCGACCTGCAACAGGTCTTTGATGGGCACCAGCCAGGCATGGCGGAAATCCTGCTGGCGTTCGAACATGAGGGCTTCAAGGTAGCATGCCTGATGGATCCGCAGGATGATGCAAACCATGGCGGGCAGAACCAGATGGGGGGAGAGGGATGCCAGGAGCCAGAGCAGGGGCCAGAACGTCATGTTGCCGAGGATGCTGAGCGCATGGGAGCCGAGCCGGCAGCACCGGAGTGCGCAGGCCCAATCGAGCTGGCGCTGCCATGCCTGAGCCCATGTCGAGGCGGGAAGGACGCAGTCCACGACGACGGGGCTTAACAGGATCGACCCGCCGTTGTGGGCGATGCGGTGTCCGAGCTGGCAGTGGTCGGCCAGATCATCCACCAGCGTTCGCCATGCCTGGGCGTGATCGAGAACGCTGCGGCGGGCGGCGACGACCCCGTTGAGCAGGAAATTCGTGCGATGGATGGTGCGGGACTGGAGGACGTGGCTCCAGAAATCGGCATTGACGGTGATCGCCTCCCAACACATGGCCAATCCGCTGGGGCTGGCGAGCCGGGAGAAGCAGGTGACGGCTCCGACGCTTGGATCGGCCAGGGGCGGGACCACCTGGGCGAGCAGATCGGGCGGCGGCATCACATCGGCAGCGCTGATCACCACGCGATCATGGCGAGCCTTCTCCTGCAACTGGGCGAGAACGGACGCCTTGGCATTGGCGCCCAGGCGCTGGGGGCAGGCTATCCATTCGACGCGGCGATCGGGAAACTCGGCCTGCAGCCGCGAAACGGCGTCCCTGGGGAGATCCTCTTCGGATGCGATCCCGGCCAGGATCTGGAGGGGGCCGGGGTATTCCTGGCTGAGCCAGCCGCGGAGGCAGGCGAGGGCGGCGGCGCCGCAATCCTCGAGCGGCTTGAGGACAGTCACGCCGGGGGCCGGCCCGGCGAGCGGCTGGCGCTGATGCAGGGGAAAGCGCTGCGCAGCCCAATACTGCCAGGCGCCCAGCAGCAGGGCCACCGTGGTCAGCACCCCGAACAGGATATGGAGAGCATCGGACATGGCGCGCGGTCAGGATCCTGGCGGTTGGGCCTTTCCGGTTTCACAGAGCGGGGGCGGCATGGAGGAGGTTGCCTTCGAGGTCGCGGTATTCGAGCCGGCCGGCGACCGGTTGCCGGACAGCCAGGTGGCGCAGGTAAAAGAGCGTGGGCTCGGCGATGTGCTGGCCGTTCAGGAACGGCTCCGTGTACTGGATGGCCCCGAACTTGGCGCCGCCGATATGGTGCTGCTGGCCGACGTGGTCGTTCCAGTCGACGCCTTCGGTGAGGAAACCGTGCGGGCCGTAATGATGCCGGGCGGCGGCTCGCAGGATCACCAGCCCGTCGCGCTCGAGCTCGCGGCTGCGAGCCGGATCGGACGGCCGCAGATCCAGGGCGGCCTCGAAGAGGGCGAGGGCGGCCTCGGCATTCTCCCAAAGGTAGGAGGTGTCCCAGCTCTGCTCCATGAACAAGAGCCCTCGAGTGGCCACGCCGTTGCGGTCTCCGGTCATTTTGAACTGGTCCAGGCCGGCCAGGCATTCGGCGTGCGCGCGGCGGCGCAAGGCATCGTCGGCCAAAACGCGCGACACACCGAGCCATGTGCGGAAGGCGACCGAGTAGGCGACATTTTCGCGGGGGTCATAGGTGTCGTGGTTGATGCTGCCGTAGATGCCGCCCGCGGCGAAAAAGGTTTTGGCCTTGGCGCGCAGATCGGCCCGGTAATCGGCCAGGCCGCGTGCCGTCAGCGCCGCCTCAAGCTGCACGATGAACAAGCCGTCGGCCGATGTCTGCCAGAACGGATCCTCGCCGCCATCGGGCGACTTGCGGTAGATCCGGCCTTGCGGGGTGGCGCGCCGGGGAAACCAGCCGTTGGTGACGGGCTCGAGGTGGCGATCCAGCCAGGCGGCCGTCCGCGCCGCCGCGGCTCGCATCCGGGCCGCGCGCGCGTCCTTGCCGAGGTCATCGGCGAAGATCAGGAGCTGAAAGGCGACCTTCGCCATCGATCCCGGGCAGAACCAATCCGAGTTGTGCTTGTAGTTGAGCACGAACCGGCCGGTCGTGGTCTCGCGGTAGCCGCGGATGAAACCGTTGGTTTCGTCGATGAACCCCCCATCGAGGACGTGATCGAGGATGCCGAGGGCCTGCGCCTGCCATTCGGGCCGTCCGAGGAACCCGCCCCAGGCATGGATTTCGTGGGCGCCGCCGACGGCGTTGGCTGCCCACCCCGGCCCCTCGAGATGGCCGAAGTCATGCCAGCCCATCACCCTGCCTTCGGGATCCACGAAGGTCGACACCGAACGCCAATGCCCCCGATCGTCCCGCTCGATCGTCTTTCCCAGGGTGAACCGGAGGGAGTCCAAGACGGATTGGACGATCGTGTAATCGGGGTTGGCGGGGAGGTAGAAGGCTGGCTCCTGGGGCTGGCGGCTTGCGGCCTCGGACCGCGCGAGCGCGGGACTCCAAACCTCGAGCGCCGGTTTCAGGGTTGCGGGTTCAGCCGGCTTTTGCGCTCGAGCGGACGCCACGGCGCCGCAAGCCAGGAGCGCAGTCAGAATCCCCGAAAGACAGTGCAGCTTCAGATTGTGCCGGCCGCCTGGCGGGCGGGCGGATGGGCGCTGCCGCAAGAGCGGATCGCCCAGGACAACGGAAACGCCAAAGATCGGCATAGATGGCATCCTGGCATTCGTGGCGGGAGATCGGACCAGGCCGCGCACGGGTTATGGCCTGAGTATGGCGGGATCGGCCCGGGCTGGCAACCCGATTTGTGGCGCCTCACAGCGGGGCATGGGGCAAAATCCTGCGGTGCACGCCCGCCTCTCCCCGACCCTCCACTGCCGCGGAGGGGAGGGAGAAGACGGTCGGCTAACGGGTGCAAGTGACCCAGCGCGCCGCCTGAAAGCGATTGCCCAGCAAGCCCACTGGAAGCGATTGTTGAGCGTGTTACTTGGCTGCCCGGCACGCCGCCGCATCGTCTCTCGCAAGCCCACTCTGATTTCCCTCCCCCCGCGAGGCACGAGCGGGGGGAGAAGAATTTTGCCCAGCACTCTCCGGTTCGGGGCGTCGGTTTTCGGGCGTGCCACCGCGGACGCGCAGGGGGTAGGATGCCTGGGATGATAAACGAGATGCCATCCCCGGCGCCGCCGGCCGGCCAAGCGCCCGACCGCCAGCCTGAGCAAACCAAGGTGCTCCGGATCGCCGTCTATCCCGGAGACGGCATCGGGGTTGAAGTGATCGATCAGGCATGGCGGGTGCTCGAGGAGGCCCAGGCCCGGTGCGGCGGATTTCGCCTCGAAGGCGAGCGGATGCCATGGGGCGCCGACTATTTCATGAAGCACGGATGTGTGGCGCCGCCCGACATGCTCGATCGCCTGGCGTCTTACGATGCGATCCTGCTGGGCGCGCTTGGCGATCCGGCGCGGCTGCCGGATGGGGTGACGCTCGAGCCCCTGGTGCGGATCCGGCAGGGTTTCGACCAGTTCGCGTGCGTGCGTCCGAGCCGCCTGTTACCCGGGGTGGCCGCGCCGCTGGGGCGGCGTCCGTTGATCGACCTTGTGGTGGTCCGGGAGAACACGGAAGGGGAATATGTGTCGTGCGGCGGCCGGTTCCGGGAAGGGCTCGAGGGGGAGATCGCGCTCGAGACGGCGGTGCACACCCGGGCGGGGATCGAGCGGGTGCTGCGGGTTGGATTCAATCTGGCCCGGCGCCGGCGCCGGCGTCTGACGATGGTGACCAAGTCCAATGCTCTGCGGCACGGGATGGCGCTGTGGGACGAGTGCCTGGAGGCGGTCCGCGCCGACTATCCCGAGGTCGCAGCGGACCGGCAGCACGCGGATGCGGCGGCGATGAACCTGGTGCGTGCACCGGAGCGGTTCGACGTGCTGGTGGCGTCGAACCTGTTCGGCGATCTTCTGAGCGATCTGGCGGCGGCCATCACCGGCGGGCTGGGCCTGGCGCCCAGCGCCAACCTCGATCCGTCCCGGCGGCACCCGAGCATGTTCGAGCCGGTCCACGGCTCGGCGCCGGACATCGCGGGGCGTGGCCTGGCCAATCCGGCGGCGGCCATTCTGAGCGGGGCAATGATGCTCGGGTGGCTGGGGTGCGCGGCGGCGGGCCACGCGATCGAGGCGGCCATCGAGCGGGCCCTGGACGCCGGCCACCGGACTCAGGACCTGGGCGGGACCCTCAGCACCGCGGAAATGGCGGACCGGATTATCGAGAACCTGGCCGGCCCGCCCTAGCGAGGCGGCTCAGCCGTATTTCTTATTGAGCTGATCGATGGCCTTCTTGCACTTGGCAGTGCTTTTCCACGCATCAGGCCAGAAGCAGAGATCGATAGTCCACCAGTCGTCGGGGCAGCCGGCGGCGACCAGGGCGGGCATGAACTCGTCGAACTTGAGCCGGCCCTGGCCAAAGGGCGGATGAGCGGACGTGCCGTGCTCGTTCAACGTGCCGTTGGAGTCGATGAGGTGGACGCGGCCGATCTTGCCCGCGAGCTTCTCGGCGAGCTCGCGGATGCCGCCGGGCAGGGTCTCCTTCTTGCCGGGCTGGCGCGCGCCGTTGACCGCCACATTGTCCGCATGACAGGTGTCGAACATGACCATGAACTGGTCGTGGTTGACCGCGTCGACCACGCGGAAGATGTCGGACGGCTTGTTGAAGGCATAGCCGGGTTCGAACTCCCAGACGATCCGGACTCCGCGGTCGGCGGCCTCGCGGGCGCAACGTTTCCAGGTGCTGACCACCCGCTTGAAGGCGGTCTCGTAGGGGACGGTCGGGCGGTCGGCCGGCGGCTTCTCGCCGGGGATCTTTCCGAGAATCCCCGGCGGCTCGGTCGTGTCCACGCGGATGACATCGATGCCGAGCAGCTCGCAAAACTCGAGGTTCTTGCGGAAGGCGGCCAGGTAGGAGTTGTTGTCGGGAGCGGTGATGAGGCGTTCGGCCCAGAGATCGGCAGCCAGGCCGCTGCATCCCAGCCCCTGCGATTCCCACGTGGACCGGATCGCGGCGCACAAATCGCGATAGGCCGCGGCGGGATCGCGCTGCCAGCTCGCCGCCGTCCACCCCGTGGTCGGATTGGGGTGAATGCCAAAACCGCCCAGCTCGAGCCCGTCGAAATGAAGCTTCTTCAGCCCGGTGACAATCTCCGAAAACTCGATGGGACGCTTCTGGTTGAACACAAAAGCCCAGGTGCCAATGGATATTCGTTTCATGTTGGGTCGTCGATTTTTGTCGAGTGTTTACCGCAGACCAGCGGATTTGCCAACGGAATTCGGAGGCTCAGGCCCTCCACAAGCCCGGAATGGCCTGCCCGCAGCCTGGACAGCACCCGTCCGGGCCCAGGCGGCGGTCGAGCACGTCGAATCCGCGCCGCCGGATCAGGGTTGAACGGCAGCGCGGGCATCGGGTGTTCTCCCATTCGGCAAGCTGGCCGGGCAGATTGCCGGCGTAGACGAAATGAAGGCCGGCCTCGACGCCGATTTGCGCGGCGCGCAGGAGATCGTCGGCGGTCGTCCGGCGGCGGTCGGTCATCCGGTAATCGGGGTGAAACGCGGTGACGTGCCAGGGGATGTCGGGGCTGACGGAGACCAGGAACCGGGCGATGGATTCGAGCTCGCCTGGCAGGTCGTTGAACCCGGGCACCAGCAGGGTGACGACCTCGAGCCAGATGCCGCACGCATGAGCGCGGCGGATCGTGTCGAGCAAGGGCGCCAGCGCGCCCCCGAGCTGGCGATACCGCCGATCGTCGAATCCCTTCAAATCGACCTTGCACGCGGAGATCCAGGGGCGCAGGTAATCGATCGCCTCCGGGGTTGCGTAGCCGTTGGAGACGATCGCGGCGCGCAGCCCCGCGGCCTTGCCCTGCCGGAAGACCGCCGCTGCCCACTCGGATGTAATTAGCGGCTCGTTGTAGCTCGAGACCAGAAGAGACGCGCCCAAGCGCCTGGCCTCATGGGCCAGCGCTGCCGGGTCCACCGGCCGGACATGGAGGGGATCGGCCTTCTCGCGGAGCCCCTGGCTGCTGATCCAGTTCTGGCAATACCCGCAGTGGAAGTTGCACCCCAACATGCCGAACGTGAGGGCGTCCGAGCCGGGCTGGACATGAAAGAAAGGCTTCTTCTCGATCGGATCGCATTGGACGCCGGCGACGTATCCGAAAGGGACGCGGAGCTGGCCCCCCGTGTTGGACCGGACCCGGCAGAGGCCGCGCCGGCCGGGGGCGATCCGGCAGCGATGCGCGCAGGCAAGGCAACGGATCCACCCGCCTTCGAGCCGACACAGCTCGCCTGGAGCGGTGAGGGCGTCGAGGCGCTCCTCGAGGGTGCTCTCCGGCCGCGGCGCCGGGCGGCCGGGCGCATGTTCCATCCCCGCCTGAGGGGGCGTGGATGACGGGTCGGGTTCGAGCCGCATAGGTCTCATGCCAACTTGGCGCGCCGCGGCGGGCCTGTCAAAGAGATGAGCGGGCTCAGGAATCGCGGAGCCGGGGGATCCAGACCAGGGCTACCAGCCGCACGGTCACCTGCGCGCGGCTCGGGCGCAGCTCGATCCTCTCGAGCGTCTCGGAGGACGGATCGTGGGCGGCAGCGAGCTTTTCGATCTCGGCCTCGAGCTCGGCTTCGAGGTCGCGCAGCTTCTGCTGGATGGCCTCGATGGTCTCCTCGGCGCGGGCGACGTCGCCGGCCTGCTGCATCTGGCGGCCGACGCCGCGCGCCGCGGTGGTCGCGCGGGAGAGCGTGCCCAGCGAGACAGCCTTGCGGCCGACAAATGCGCCGAGCAGCGTCGAGCCCAGCGAGAGAACGGTCTGCATTTTCGCCTGGCGGGCCTGGCCGGCCTCGCGATCGCGAGCCTGCTCGGCCCGGCGCAGGCGCTCCTCGAGGGCGGCCGTCTTCGGAGCGTATTTCCTCCGGAGCTTTTCGACGGCCTCGTCGCGCTGCTCGCGCACCGCCTGCTGCAGTCGGATCCGGAAATCGCGTTCCTCCTCGCCCGGCTTGGAGACCATGCCTCGTTCGGGAGAGGCGAGCAGCGACAGCCGGCGATGGTCGCAAATCCACTGCTCGAAATCGCGGGTCCAGAGCGCGTAGTTCTTCGGCTGGCCTGCGGCGGCCGGGCAGGGGGCAAACTCGCCGGCTGCGGGCTCGGTCCGCAACGCGCCCACGGCCAGATCGATCTCCTCCGCCGCGGCCCAATCGACCGGCAAAGGCCCTTCCTGGAAAGGCGCCATGACGGTCACCTCGATCAGGTGATCGATTCGAGCCTTGGCATCGGCGAACCGCGCCTGTCCATGCCCCAACAGGCGCGGCTCGTAAACGAGCCGCTGGCCTGTGCGGGGATTGGCCTGCAACGGCGCGAAATACTGGGGCACGCCGGCAGGCATCACGGGTCTTCCGCCGGCAGCGGCGGCGAGCCCGGCGCCGAGGCCGATCCCGGAGGCAGCGGCGGGCGGTTGCGCGGGCGGGGCGGCAGGCAGCGGCGCGGGCGGCGGTGGAGCGGGGACGGCTGGGGGCGGCTGAGCGGCTGCGGCGGCGGCCGCGGTTGCGCCCGGCCGGAGCGGGTCGATCAAGGCCTTGATCTGAGCCCGGGAGAGGGGGCCGCGCAGGTAGGACATCGCCCAGCGGCATTCGAAGAGGGCCGGCTCATCCTCGTGGACGCTGTGGAGGAGAAACACGCGGGGATCGAGCCCGGCCAGGAGGCGCTCGAAAGCGGCGCGGTCGAAGCGGGCACCCTGAGCAGTGGCGGCGCCTTCGAGGCCTTCGAGGACGCGGGCCTGGTCGCGCTCGGTCTGGAGCCGGCCGATGAACCAGGAGCCGATGTTGGCCAGGCCCTTGTAATCGAGATCGACCGGATTCTGCGTGGCCAGCACCACTCCCAGACCGAAGGCGCGGGCTTGCTTGAGCAGATAGAGCAGCGGACGCTTGGCGGGCGGGTTGGCGACCGGCGGGAAGAACCCGAAAATCTCGTCCATGTAAAGCAGAGCGCGCAGGCTGCTGGTCCCCGATTGGGTTCGCATCCAGGCCCGGACGCGATTCAGGATCAGGGTGACCACCCACTGGCGCTCGGCGTCGCCGAGGTGGGCGATCGAGAGGATCGCGATCCGGGGCCGGCCCGCCGCCGTGTAGAGCAGGCGCTGGATATCCAGCGGGTCGCCTTCGCCCCAGCGGGCGAAGCCGGGCGAAGCCAGCATCTGGTTGAAACGCAGCGCCAGCTCGAACCGCTCTCGAGCCGGATAAAACGTCTCGAGATCCATCACCCCCATTCGCGCGAAGGGCGGGGTCTGGATCTGCTGGATCAGCGCGCCGAGCTCGGGGGCTTGCTCCTGGCGCCAATGATGCCGCAGAAGCTGGGCCACCAGGATCGCCGCGCGGTCCTGGACCGGATCCGCCGTCAGGCCGGCCAGGCCGAAGAGGCCGGCCACGGTTGACTCGACATGTTCCTGTTCGAGCTCGGTGTCCTCGATCACCTCGGGAGGGGGCGGGGCCAGCGAGCCGAACAGCGACAGCGGCAGGCCGGCGCTGCTGCCGGGCGTGTACAGGGCGACCTCGGCCGCCTCCTGCAGCCGGCGGATGCGATCGCCGTCCTGGTCCCATCGCGCCAGGCCGGCGCGCCATCGCTCCGCTTGCTGTGTCGCAAACGCGTCGGCCTCCATCCCCTGCCGCCGCGCCTCCTCCGGATCCACCCAGGGCGCAAAATCCGACGGGCGCAGATCCGGAAAGGTCAGCAGCAGGTTGCCCAGGTCCCCCTTGGGATCGATGACCAGGGCGGGGATGCCGTCGATGGCCGCCTCCTCGAGCAGAGTGATCCCCAACCCTGTCTTCCCGCTGCCGGTCATGCCCACCAGCAGGCCGTGCGTGACCAGATCTCGAGCGTCGAACAGCAGCGTCTCCGGCCCCGATTGATGCGTGCCCGGCTCGCGCCGCCGGCCCAGGTAAAACAGCCCCAGCTTCTCGTAGTTCTGCATGGCTTCGCAAGATGTCCGGGCCGCTCCCGCAACCCGGTTTTGTTCGTCTGCAGAGCAGAGTACCGCCCGCCGCGCCTGTGTCAATGATCCAACACTGCCCCGCCAGCCATAAGACTTGAAAAAATTCCGTTTTTGACCCATGATCAATAACGGTTGAAGGACTGATTGTGCCGAAAAGCGTTAGCTCAGGCTTATTGATGTACCGGATATGCCAGGGGCGGCTGGAGGTGTTCCTGGCCCATCCCGGAGGGCCGTTCTTTCGGCATCGGAACTCGGACACGTGGAGCATTCCCAAGGGCGGAGTGGAGCCGGAGGAGAGCCTGCTCGAGGCGGCGATTCGGGAATTCCAGGAAGAGGTGGGGATTGTCCCGCACGGCCCTTTCATCCCGTTAGGCTGGATTCGGCAGAAGGGCGGCAAGATTGTTCACGCATGGGCCTTTGAAGGGGAGTGCGATGCTCCGAAGGCATTCAAGAGCATGCGGTTTCAGATCGAGATACCGCCGGGATCAGGCCGGTATCGGAGCTACCCGGAGATGGATCGAGCCTCCTTTTTCACCATTCCGCAAGCGAAGCTCCTGCTCAAGGTCACGCAGCATCCGTATCTGGACCGGCTCGAGGAGCATCTGCGCGGGACCGGCGCGATCGGCGCGAGCGCCGGATCCGTCGAAAAAGCTGTCTGATTCGGGCGTCGGATCCCAGCCGCGGCCCACACCGCACTTGCCATCATGGACTGCGGATCTCGCTTGTCCATTGCCTTCTGGCTTTGGCTATCGACCTGTCACGATCTGGATCGCTTATGGATCTGGAAGCCAATCAAAAGCAGCGCGGTGGCCAACCCCAGACTCGAGGGCTCGGGCACCGCTCCGGCCACGCTGATCTGGTCGAAGTAGACGAATTGGCCGCCCGGAGTGTCTTTGGATGTCACATAGAATCGGATCTCGGCGGTTCGAATCCCGGAGAGGTTATTGAAATCGAACGTATACAGGCCGCCCACATTGTTGTTGGAGGGCGAGGTCGATTTGTTGAGAGCGAGCGCCGCGCTCGTCTGGCGCAAGGACAATCCCGATCCGGTATCCGCCCAGAACTCGACGACGACGTTTTGAGGGAACTGCATGTGCGACCGGCCTGCTCGGAACGTGACGCTGTAGAGCTCGAGGTCGTAAAGGAGTTCGGTGGCGGTCAGGACGATCTTGATATGGTCGCCGGTGTAGGGCGTGGCGCCGCCACCGCCGGCCGCATTGAAACCCGACAGGCTCAGGATGTTAGCCGGTGTCGGATCTTGGGTCAGGCCTGTGGTGATGACGCTCGAGTATTCAATGTAGGGGGTGTTCTCCGTGGCGGCGAGGGAGCCGGGCGTGCCCGTGAAATCGTAGACGCCATCGAGAAAGATCTGGGCTTGGGCGGCGACAGCGGCCATGGCAAACCAACCGAGCACAGCAGAACGATGGACGATCGGTCGAATGGATGGTGTCTTCGTGTTAAAATATATTACATGCATAAAAATTCACACCATAAATGTCACAGAACGGCCGGCCTGTCAAGGGGAGGGACAGGCTGGCGGCAAAGAACGGGACAGCTTCCGGGCGCGAGTCGGCCGGGGGGGCGGGATCGTCTTTCCGGGGTTTTAATCGATCAGAAACACCTCGACCAAGGTGACGAGGATGCCCATGAGGGCGCCGCCGGCGATGACGCCGGCGCAGACGGGCTCGAGGTTTTCGACAAACACGCGATGGAGGAGGAGGCGGGTGTCGCGCCATTTTCTCGAGGCGATCCAGAAGAAGAGGGCGCCGAGGAACATGGAGAGGCTGTTGTAGAACGGGATCACGAAGGCGAGGCCGATGCCGACGCCCGAGAGCCAGAACCGGCCCCGGGTCAGGAGCCGGGCCAGCTCGAGGCCGATCCCGATCACGGCTCCGGCCAGGGCGGCCCACCGGGCGGAGACGGCCAGTTGATCCAGCCCTCGGGTCAAGATCTCCGCCACGGCCTTCCACACCACGGCGCTGGGCATCGGGTATTGGTCGTTGACGAGGTTCTCGGGGCCGCGCGCGAGGAACACCAGGTAGAAGACGGGGACGGCCACGAAGGCGCCGGCGATGATGCCCAGCACGTGGCCGACGGCCTGCTGGCGGGGTTTGGCGCCGAGCATGTAGCCGGGCTTGATGTCCATGAGGAGGTTCGAGGCGTTTCCGGCGACCTCGCCGGTGATGCTGGCGGTGACGAGGTTGGTTCGGATGTTGCCCGGGGCCAGGACGCCGTAGGTCAGCTGCGTGAGCTTGCCGAGCGCGCCGGTGGGGGTGATGGACGTCAGCGCCGTCGAGTTGACCGCGATGAGGGTGAAGATGAAGATCAGCGGGATCGCCAGGATCCCCTGCCAGATGGCGACGCCAAAAAAGAGCTTGGCCAGCACAACGACCAGACCGCCCACCAGGGGGATCCCGACCACGAACACGGACATCGGCAGCTCGATGTCTTTGAGGACATCCTGGCCGGCCCCCGCCGGGGTGCGCCGGAACAATCCCCGGAAGGCGCTGACCAGGATCTGGGGCCGCGCGAAGAAGGCCAGCAGCGACGAGGTGGTCATGATGGCCACGCCGCACCAGAGCGACCAGACGGTGATGGCGCGGAATCCGTAATGGGCGACGCCGTCGGTGACGGTGGCGGGGATGTCGCCGCGCGCGATCATCCAGGGCGCCAGGACCAGGTAGTTGAGGGCCGCGCCGGCCATGAGGGAGACGCCGGTGCGAATCCCCATCAATCCGCCGGCGGCCATCATGACGAAGTCCGACTCGATGCGGACGGTGAGCTCGCGCAGGTCGGTCCCGAGGGCGCGGAGGGTTCCGAGGCGGTAGATCCAGGAGTCGACGTATTGGGGGAAGGCGAGGAATCCGAGCTGGAGCTTCTCCATGATGGCGGCGCTGGTCCAGATCTTGACGAGGGCGGAGAGCCCGCCGCTGATGGCGAGGATCCGGGCCTTGAACAGGCCGGACTGGGCGTCGCCGGTGTGGAGGGCGTCCATGACGATGCCGGCGGCGCGGCCTTCGGGGAAGGGATGCTGCTCGTCATTGATGAACCGGCGCTTGAGGGGGAAGGCGAACAGGACGCCGAGCAGGGCGATGGCGATGACCCACATCAGCGTGATGGTCCGAGGCAGGATCGAGTGGGTGACCATCATGTAAGCGGCCAGCGAGGAGATCATCGGGGCGGTCATGTAGCCGGCGGCGGTGGCGATCGACTGCATGCAGTTGTTCTCGAGCACGGTGAATTCGTTCGCCAGGCCGAGCCGCTCGAGGACCTTGAACAATGCAAAGGCCAGGATGACGGATGTGATGCCGACGCCGAGTGTCCAGCCGGTTTTGGCGCCGACGTAGAGGTTGGTAAGGGAGAGCAGCCCGCCGAGCATCATCCCGGTCAGCGCGGACCGGAGCGTGAGCTGGGGCATGTTGCCGCGCCAGACGTTCTCCTTCCACCAGCGATCTTTCTGGGCCAGCGTCCAGGTGCGGACCTGCTCGTCGGTGAGATGCTGCAGCGCCATATGGCTGCATTCCCATCCAGGAAAGCAAGGGGAAAGACAAGCCCGAAATTCCGGCGCGCCGCGGGTCAGGCGCCCCGGAGCTTCCAGCGGACCAGGCCAGCCACCGAAACCGCGCCGTAGATCGGATCGATGAAGTAATCCCAGGCGTTGGCCGATTCGAGTCCGCCAGCCAGGAAGACTATCGGCGCCAAGGCGAGGACGACCGCGAAGCGATTACCGGCGATCGCCAAGGCGGCCCCGCCAATGCCGGCAACGGCCCAGGGCCAGGCCGGCTCCCATCCCCACGCATACGGATCATGGGCGGACCAGCCCAGCGCCCACGGATACAGCGCGAGGCTGGCCAGGAGGCCGAACCCCCAGGCCGCGCCCCACTCGTTCCTTCCCCACCCAAGGTCCGCGCCTCCTCGCGTCAGGACGCCGATCGCCATCAATCCCAGCAGCACGGGGGAGACATGGCCTGTGATTGGCGCCAGCCATCGGGCCAGGGGCAGACCGCCTGCCGGGATGGCCAGAATGCCGGCCAGGAGAATCATGGCGGGCGGCAGCGACCAGCGGGGCAGCCGGCGGCCTGTCCAGCCGACCAGAAGAACCTGGCCGATCCACGTGCAGGCCAGCACGGGGAACAACCATGGATAGAGCCATGCCAGGGCCGATCTCATGGCGCACCCCCGGGAGCCTCCCCCTGTTCCTGCTCCCGCTGGGCCAGCCAGGCCAGGTTGAACGCGAAATGCTTGATCCTTTCGCGCTTCCACGTGTAGGCGAGGTGGACCTTGCCATCGCGGCTGGCCAGCAGCGACGGGTAGGAGAACTCGCAGCCGGATTCCGATTCCACGAGTTCGATCCGGCGCCAGGTTGCGCCTTGGTCCCTCGAGATCGCCAGGGCGAGGTTCTCCCGGTCGCCCGTCGAATCGTTGTAAGCCGCGATCAGCTCGTCCGCCGCCAGGGAAACGACCGCCACGGCGGCGTCCGGGTTGGGCAATTGGGTTGGGGCCGGTGCCGACCATGTCCCTCCAGCATCCGCCGTGTGCGCGACCGCCATGCGCCGTTCGGGCCCGCAGCTCCTGAAGGCGGCGACGGCAGTTTGCGGGCCGGTGACCGCAATCGCGGGCTGTATCCATGATCGTCCGCCTGCGATCCTGCGTTTGGCCCAGCGCCATTCGCCGGGGAGCGGGCCTTCGCTCAGCTCGAGCAGTTCGGGGTACTTGCCGGCCATCTCATGATAGATCGGGATTGCCCATCCCGCGGGAACGACCGGGACCGGCGCGTTGCGGACCAGCTCACTGATGTTGAAAAGCGGGCTCAAGACGAGCCTTCGCGCGGCGGACCAGGTGCGGCCTTCGTCCTCGGACGTCTTCAGGTTCAACGAGCTGCAGGCCCAGCCTCCAAACGACACGGTCACGAAGAGCAGATGCAGCTTGCCTTCGCCGCCGGCCCAGATCAGGGGGTTGCCCAGCTTCCGAATCGGGCGCCCCAGCTCGATCCGCACCGCCTCCGGCGCGACGGCAACCCACGGCCGCTCCCACGCCGCGCCCCCATCCCTGGACTGTCGGCTGAGGTAAACGGACACGTCGCGCGCTCCCTCCCGGGTGCCCCCGTACCATGCCGCAACAAGCCGGCCATCGGGCAGCTCGGCCAGGCTCGACGCGTGGACCTGCAAGGCGTCGGCGCTCTCGGAGATGAATTGAGATGCCGACCAGGGTTCAGCCGTGCTGGGCGCCGGGGCGGGCGCGGCCGGGACAATGAAGCCATCGACAGCGGGAGCCGCGTCGCGCCCGCTGCGGCAGGCAGCGGCGGCAAACACGGCAGCCACCATCGCCGCCGCGATCGCCCGGCGCCTGGAGATGATCTGCCCCGGTCTCATGAATCGTGGTCTCGGCGCCGGGCCTACATCCTGGACCGGACCCGATAGTATTGGAACCCGGTCTTGAGCCCATCGAGGGACCGGGCTCGGGCCGCTGCTTTCCAATCCTCCCAGCTGGCCCCGGCCCGGGCAAATCGGATCCAGGCTTTTCTGGAATAGAAGGTGGCAAACCGCCCCAGCTCCTGGGCTTCGAGGTTCTCCTGCTGCAGCCACCCCGCGAACTCACCATGCCGGCTTGCCTCGACGAACACCACCGCTCCCGACTCGAACGCAGGCCAGTCGAACACCTTGGCCGCCGGGCTCAGCTCCCGCACGCTGGTCTTCAGCCGCATGGACAGCATCGATGGCTGGCTGTTGGCGAACTGGAATGCGGTGCGTCCGCCGATAGTTTCCGCCAAGCGATCCGGCAGGGCGTTGATGCCGATTGCGGGGTAAAGGCCGCCCAGGAAGACGGCCAGACCCACGCTGACGCCCCCGGCCAGCCATCGGGGCCGGCATCGGCCAGACGCCTCCAGCGCCAGCCACAGCACGACCGCCAGGCCCGCCGCAGGCCAAAACCATCCGAGCCGAAACCACAGCGCGAACCCGCAAAAGAAGAGCAGCGCCCCTCCCAGCAACACCGTCGAAAGGCGCAGCGCCAATCGCGGGAGCATCCCGGGGTCGTCTTCGAGCCACCGGGCGGCCAGCATGCACTGGACCGGAACGATGGCCAGCAGGTAGCGCTCGAAGGTGCGCATCGCCAGAAATGGCAGGACGCTGATGACCAGCCACAGCCAGAGCCACGCGTATGGATTGCGCTCGGGGCGGGGCATGCGGAGGGCGGCGATGACGGTTCCCAGGACCACCAGTGTCCAGGGGAACACCAATCCCAGGGCGCCCGTGATGGCGGAGATCAGGGGGCTGAGCTGGATCTGGCCGAACCCGCGCGCCTGGGTTTCGGCGGCGAACGTGGCCTGGAATGCCTCGGGCCAAAGGCGCCACATCGCCAGAGGCCAGGGCAGGGACACCGCCAGCCACACCGCCAGCCCCCCGGCCAGATGAACCCAGCGCAGCTTCAGGACCCGCCACTGACCGGATCCGGCCAGGAAGGCGATCGCTCCTGCCAGAAAGAACCAGAGGCCGGCCGGGCCTTTGACGAGGCACGCCATGCCCAAGGCCGCCGCGGCGCCCGCGGCCTGGCGCCACCGTCCGGACTGGACCCAGCCGATCCAAGCCCACAGCGCCAAGGTCGTCCAGGCGGCCAGCGGCAGGTCGAGCATGGCCCGCCGCGCTTCGACCGCAACCCCGACCGATCCCAGCGCCAGCATGCCCGCCAGCCATCCGTCGCGCCCATTGATCCGCCGCGCCAGCATCGCCGTGAACACCACCAGGCCGATTCCGGACAGCACACCCCAGATCCGGGCGGAGGCGAGGTGGATCCCGGCTGTCTTGTAGGTGGCCAGGATCGCCCAATAGAGCAGCGGCGGCTTCTGGAGGCGCGGCTGGCCATCCAGCCAGGGCGTCAGCCACTGCCCGCGCTCGGCCATCTCGATGGGCGTTCGGAGCGATAGCCGGTATTCGTCTCCTCCGGTCACACTGGTTTCGCTCCAGATGGACGGCAGGAACAGGCAGAGCGCCAGGCATGCCAGCCAGCAATACTCTCGCAGGGGCTGATTGGCCGGGGGACGGTGGGCGTTCATCGCTTGGCGGGCCGGCTGGACCTGCCGGCATGGCCCCGGATGATCCGTTCCGCCGCCGTGCGCACCCCTTGGACCAGCTCGCGCGGCTGGCGCGCCACGGCGCTCCCCCCCCAGCCCAGCACCCAGCGGCGGACCTCGACCAGGCTGGACAATCTCATGCGGAGCTCGATCCCGCCATCGCGCAGCTCGACCAGCCGCTGGGACGGATGCCACCGTTTCTCCCGGACCAGCTCGGCAGCCAGGCCGTGGAACCGGATCGCCACGCGGTGCTCCCGCCGCCCCGCGATCACGCCGAAGCTGTCTCGCAGCTGCCGCTCGATCGAGAATCCCGATGGCCGCTCGAATCGCCGGCCGGTCGGCTCCGCCGAGACGATCCGCGATGGCGCGAACGTGCGGAGGTCGCGCCGCAGATGGCACCAGCCGAAGAGGAACCACTCCCCGTTGATATTGGCCAGGTGATACGGATCGACCACGCGCTCCTCCGGCGCGGGCTGGCCGGGCTTGCGATAGCGCAGACGAAGCTGCTCCCGGCGCGTCGTCGCCCGAGCCAGCCTGTCGAACATGGCCAGATCGAGGATGGGCTCGGCGGTCGTGTGAAACGAGATGCCCGGCTCGCCGTCGCCGAGGTGGATCGTGACGGTGTCGGGCAGGGAAGCGGCGATCTTTCGAAACGCGCTGATCAAAGGGCGTTCGAAGCTGGTGCCGCGGTACTGGCGCAAGGCCTTCTCGGCGATCGCCAGGGCCCAGAGCTCGCCCTCGGTGATCTGCACGGCCGGGAAGCCGCTGACCGGCTGGGTGTAATGATAGCCGAATCGGGCCGGCTCATACTCGAGGGGCAGATCGAGCCGGTCCCGCATGAACTCGAGGTCGCGGTAGATGGACTTGGGGCTGACCTCGAGCTCGAGCGCCAGATGGCTCGCGCTGGGATACCGACCGGATGCAATGGCCTGGTGGATCCGCAGCATCCGCTCGAGCGGCGGACGCGACAGGCCGCCGAATGATGCCGGCTTCAAAGCAACTTGGACAGCATCTCGTCGTTGGTCTTGTACTTCTTGAGAGCCTGGATGAGGGTTTCCATGGCCTCGACGGGGTTGAGGTCCACCATCATGCGCCGCAGCTTGCGGATCGCCTCCATGTGGCGGGAGGCGAAGAGCTTCTCCTCTTTCCGGGTCCCGCTGCGCGGGATGTCGATCGCCGGGAAGAGACGCCGGTCCGAGAGCTTGCGATCCAGGATGAGCTCCATGTTGCCCGTGCCTTTGAACTCCTGGAAGATCAGCTCGTCCATCCGCGATCCGGTTTCCACCAGCGCCGTCGCCAGGATGGTCAGCGATCCGCCCCCTTCGATCTTTCGCGCCGCGGCGAACATCTTCCGGGGGATCTCGAGCGCCCGGGCGTCGACGCCGCCGGTCATGGTCCGTCCGCTGCCGCCATGGACACTGTTGTAAGCTCGCGCCACCCGGGTGAGAGAATCGAGCAGGACGAACACGTCCTTGCCCGACTCGACCATGCGCCGGCATCGCTCGATCATGAAGCGGGAGAGGCGGACGTGGGTTTCAAGATCCTGGTCGTTGGAGGAGGCGACGACGTCAGCCTTGACCGAGCGATGGAAGTCGGTGACCTCCTCGGGCCGCTCGTCGATCAGCAGGACCATGACGTAGACCTCGGGGTGGTTGGCGACAACCGCATTGGCGATCTGCTTCAGGATGGTCGTCTTGCCCGTGCGCGGCGGAGCGACGATCAGCCCGCGGGTGCCTTTGCCGATGGGAGTCACGAGGTCGATGATGCGGGTCTCGACCATGTCCGGAGCGGTCTCGAGCCGGAACTTCTCGATCGGATCGATCGTGGTCAGATTCTCGAACCGGACCGACTTGGTGTATTCGGAGAAGGGGAGCTGATTAACCCGGTGAACCTCCCGCAGCTGGGGACTGGTGCCCCGATGCGGCGGCTGCAGGGGGCCCTCGACCAAGCATCCCTCGCGAAGATAGGTCTTCCGAATCGTGTCCGGAGTCACAAATATGTCGGTGGGCTTGGGCTGGAAATGGTTGTCGGCCGAACGGAGGAAGCCGAACCCCTTCTCCGAAACCTCCAAGTAACCGGCGCCAAACTCCGGTATCGTCGTGTTCACTTTGCTCATAATCTGACTGCTGCCGTCTGTCCAAGGGTGGTGCCCTGAGAGTCCCTCCGGGCGCCTATGAGACTCGAAACCTGAAAAAACCGCGGTCCCGAGAAGTAATTGAAATTGGAATCATCCACATGGCGCCAGCCAAACTGATCGCTGAATCCGCCGGCGTCACCAGCCCGCCGCCCTTCCATCCGCTCGCTCGATCCAACCCGGGCGCCGGGCATATCTCACCTTCACTGGCTCCATACTAAGCTGAGTGGCGCCCAAGATCAACAACCTTTTTTATGCCTGCCAGCCCGGGGGGGACGCCCTGACACCCCGGGGGAAACAAATGGCCCCAGCCGGGCGGGCACCCGGCCGGGGCCAAAATGGGGGGTGGGAGTTCGCCACGCTCTCTTTCCCATGCTGGCATTAGGCGCCTTGAATCAGGCTGCCAGCTTCCCGACGCTATTCTCCGTGGCAAGCGGAGTTCATGCGGCCTCGTAGCAGGGCCGTCCTGCCCCTTGCGGCAACAGGATTATCGAGTGAGGCCTCTCGGCCCATCGGCTCGGCGCTTTGCGGACGCCAGCCTCCGGACTGGGCCAAGACACGCTTGTGATCGAAGGTCCGCGTCTTGGCCTTTCGCACCGGGTCGGCCACCGCTTCTGGCGATGCGTTGGCCCGGCGCCACGGGTCTGACCTCTTACCTCTCAGGTTGCTTTTCGCTCACAAGCCAGCGGTGTTTCACCATCGCCGGCGTCTTGGAAGAGGTCGCGAGCCTTGCCCAGGCCCGGCTTCTTCCCAAAGCGGCGCTCCCTTGGCACGCCTCACGGCGCTTCTCGTTGGGCGATTCGCGCGTCCGAATCGCCAGAGCCAACCGCCTTGTGCTGGTTACGCAGCAGCAACCATCTACCCTGGGGGTAACTGGTATTCGCCCGGGCCCGAAACCAGCCCGGGCTACTTCACTCGGCTCGGAGGTGGTTTCTCATCACCCCTCGCCGCCCGGCTCCCTTTCCGCGTCAACGGCAGCGCGCGAATCGCCACCGCAGAAGCCGGTGAATCCTGCCTCCTGGCCTCCCGTCCCTTGGCCGGAAGATCCGGAGGGGCCAAGCCAACCAACCTGGCCTGACCTTTCCCCAGTCACCTGGGATTATCCTGAGATTTCCAGAACTGCATGTTTCAGCCGCCCTGGTCCTCCCGGTTCTTTCAATGAACTACATTACAAGTAATGCAAAACCCGATTTCTGACAAGTATTTTTGTCAAAAACATATTCACCGGACCGCCAGGGTGAACAACCGGTGCACAACCCGCATAAGTGCCTCTTTTCAAGCCGGTCGCGCCCGTTCTTTTCCGGCGTCCGGACGGTGAATAACGGGGGGCGGTGAATAACTTCGGCTCGCCCCGGCGATGAGGGTCCCTTCGGGCCCCCAGAAGCAGCAACTGCCCTCCCCCGCCCATTCCAATCCGACCCTTTTCCCCGGCGCCCAACCCGCGTCTCGATCCAGTCGGATCCGAACGGAATGCCCGCTCGAACGGAGCTCCCACACGGGGATTCCGGAGCACCAGGCCAGCCGTTCCACCCGGGCTTCGACCGAGCTGGCGCTCAGCGATGCGGTGAGGTCGTCCGGCCGGAAACCCATGGTGATCTGGATGCCGATCCATCTTCTCAAGGATTCGGCGCGATCGAGGGGCACGGGCCGGCGCCATGGGACAAGATGGGCGTCGGGCTCGACGCCGGTGGCCTCGACAAAAACCAGGCGCTGGTCCATCTCCGCGATGGTTCCCTTGATGAGGTTCATCGGGGGAGAGCCCACGAATCCGGCCACGAACGGGCTGGCGGGCTGGCGGTAAATGTCGATGGGGGTTCCGACCTGGGCCCACCGGCCGTCCTGCATGACGGCCAGGTCCTGGCCGATCGCCATGGCTTCGTCCTGGTCATGGGTGACGTAGATGACGGTGGCGCCGGAGGTTTCGTGCCAGCCGGCGAGCTCCTCCCGCATCCGCTGCCGCCAGGGTGCGTCGAGGTGGGTGAAGGGCTCGTCAAGAAGCAGGATCGAGGCTTGCCGGACCCAGGCGCGTCCGAGGGCCACTCGCTGCTGCTGTCCTCCGGAGAGCGTGGCGGGGGAATCCGACAGCCGCTCGGCCAGTCCGAGGCGCCGGGCGGTCTGGATCACGCGCTCCTCGCGTTGGGCTGCGGGCATCCGGCGGATCCGAAGGGGCAGGGCCAAGTTCTCCTTCACGGTCAGATGGGGGTAGAGGACGGGGTGCTGGAACACCATGGCGACGTCCCGCTGTCCCGGAGGCAGGCGGTTGATGCACTGGCGGCCGATTGCGATCTCGCCGGCGGTGGGCGTCTCGAGGCCAGCGATCAGCCGCAGCAGGGTCGTCTTGCCGCATCCCGAGGGCCCCACCACCACCAGCCGCCGGCCCGCGGGCACGGCCAGGTCCACACCCCCGACCGCGACCGTCTTCGACCCGTTCGCGGAGACGAACTCCTTCCGCAGTTGGCACAATTCCAGGTCCGCCATGACATGTCTTTTGGCCGCGCGCACGCGTTGCCGGCGAGCGCGACCGCGCGGTCTGCCCGCTCCGATGATCCTGCGATCATCGCGCCGGAGGGCGATCGACCTGCCGTGCACGATAGAACTGCACGGCCGCATCCGGCTCCAGCATCTCGGTCCAGTCCCAATAGCCTTCGGCCGGGATCTGGCGTGTTTCGATCGTCCGCCAGCCGCCCCATTCGGCGGCGCTCTCGAGCCCGATCCAGCGGGCCGGAGTCCCGCTCACCCTGAGCCGGAACGGATCGGCTCCCGGCCCGCATCGCAATCGCGGCTGCTCTTCGAACCGCACCTCGAGGCTCACCTCGCGCGGATGGCTCCAGCCGGCGTCGGCTCCCTCGGAAACCCGAACCGTCTCGGCATAGCCGCCGACCAAATAGTCGTACGCATTGGTGCGGATGGCGAGCATCAACTCGACGGACGCACCGGCGGCGAGCATCCCGTTGGTTGCGGACCAACCGATCCATTCCTGGGCCGAGCGGATCTGCCAGAACACCTCCTGGGTGCTGACGTTATGGATGCGGATGGAAGCTTGCTCGGGCACAAAAGGCCCGCCAGCCGGTCCGGCGAAATGCAGGCCCTCGGCCGGGCCGACCAGCAATCGCCGGCTCGTCGTGGGGATCCAACCCCAGCCTGCCCCGTCGCCACCGCCCGGCCATCCCCGCCCCAGCGGCAGGGTCCCGCCGACATGGCCGCTCTCATGCTCGATGCCCATCACCGCGCCGCCGATCCCCGGCCAATCTCCCGCCTCGGGCGCCGGCCCATAATGGAACTCGATGCGCCCCGACGTCTCCTCGATCGAAGCCTGGAATTGCAGCGCCAGCTCGGGCATCCCCCACGGATGCATGTCCGTCCAGGAGACAATCCATCTTCGGTGCGGCGCCTGGCCTTGGACGCCGCAGCGCACCGCATCCGGAGCGATCGATTCCCAATCCGACCAGGCAGGCGCGATGAAGCCGCCGGGGGGATCCGGGTCCGGCACAGGGGGGAGGGGGCGCTGCCCGAGGCCATCCGGCTGGAAGGCCAAAGCGCCCTGGGCCGCGATCCAGACCCTGTCGTATCCTTCCCCGTAAAACGCGCCATCGAACGGCAAGGCCATTTCCACGGCGCCGCCGTTCGAGGCATCGGGCACGGGATCCAGCGCGGCCGGGTCCACCCACCGGAAGGGCACGGGCTCGATCCGGTAATGGGCCACGGCTCGGACCAGGCGCTCCCGGCGGCTCGTGAGGCCGCTGGCTCCAATCACTGTCAGCGCGACGGTGTATTCACCTTCCTGATCGAACGTGTGTTGAGCCTCGGGGCCTGCGGCAGGGGCGGAGCCATCGCCAAAATCCCATGCATAGGCGGCCGGCTCGCCCAGGGAGGCATCAGCGAACCGCACAGAGAGCGGGGCAGCGCCGATCCAGCGGTCCGCCTCGAAATCGGCGAGCAGCTCCTCGCCCAGGGCGCGGGACAGGCTGGCGACGCCGCCGCTGGCGGACTTGCCTTTCAACGCGGCGAGGGGCTTTGCGGTGGCGAGGAGGCGCCGGCGGAGCTCCTCGGCCGGGGCCGCGGGGTAGCGCTCGCGCAGGAGGGCCAGGATGCCGCTCACAAAAGGCGCGGCCATCGAGGTGCCCGAGATGGGCGTGTAGGCCGACGGACCGCCGGTGTAGGTTGAGTAGATCCCTTCGCCGGGCGCGCCGATGTCGACGCTGGCGGCGCCGTACCCGGCCCCGCTGGCCAGCGCGCCGTACCGGTTGACGCCCGTCACCACGATGATGTTGGGCCACTCATAGCTGGCCGGATACAGAGAAATGCGATCCAGGTTCAGGCTCTGGTTCCCCGCCACCGTGACGAACAGGATCCCGTCCCGGCTCAGCCGCGCGATGGCGCTGTCGAGGGACTCGGAATACTCATTGTCTGTCCAGCTGGCGTTGACGACCCGGGCCCCGTGGCGCCGCGCATAATCGAGGCAGCGGATTGCATCCGAGATGTAGCCCAGGCCCTGGTCATCGAGGAATTTGCCCGCCATGATTTGGACCTGCCATGCGACCCCCGCGATCCCGAGCCCGTTGTTGCCGGCGGCGCCCAGGATGCCCGCCACGTGCGTGCCATGGCCGTAATCGTCGTCCGGGTCGCCCGTTCCCGCGATGGCATTGATCCCATGGACGTCATCGGCGTAGCCGTTCCGGTCATCATCGATGCCGTTCCCGGGGATCTCGAGCCGGTTGACCCAGAGATTCCGGGCGAGGTCCTCGTGGTGCTGGCTGATCCCGCTGTCGATCACCGCGACGATCACCGATTCGGCGCCGGTCATGTGGTCCCAGCCCTCCGGCGCGTCGATATCGGCGTCCGGAGTGCCGGAGGGGAGGCCGGTTTGGTTCAGGCCCCATTGCTGTTTCGAGGCGTAGAACGGGTCGTCCGGGGTTCGCGCGGCCTGGATCCGATGATCGGGCTCCGCATACACCACCTGGCCGCTCGAGCGCAGCTGATGGATCGCCTCGGGCACAGTGATGCCGGGGGGCAGATCCATCACGTGCGGGCCGTCGGGATCGGCCATGAGCCCGCGGAGGCGGACGCGGTGCTCGACACCTCGAGATCGGAGCGGGATGAGCCCCCTGCGCGCGCCCTCGGGGCGGGGCTGGACGAGGATGCGTGCCGGATGGCAGGCGGGTTCGGCAGAAACGGCTTGGGGCGCGTCCAGTGCAAGCCCTCCAAGCCATGCTCCCACCGACAACCACGCAAGCCAGGGATGGCCCGATCGAGATCGATTGCCTGTGGTTGCCACTTTAAATTCCGGTTTCGGGCGCTGCGCGCCTCGGCGCGCCGGGCGCTTGCTGTCCGCAGGGATCGCCGGCGCCCGCATCCGAGGTGGGCGTTTCATTCATCCCGCCAGTAGCATAGGTCGACATCCGGGAACAGGCTATCCGAGGCGGCCAGATTTGCCAACCACGGTTCATCAATCATCCCGCGCTCGATCCGGTCCGCCAGGGCATCGAACCTATCGAGATGCGATTGGGCGCGCTGGCGTCCGCAGCCGGCGTTGCTGTTGGTATGGACCATGAACGGCCAGTCGCTGGCCTGAGCCAGAAGCAGCTCCTGCGCGGCGAGCTCGAGCGCCCGCCGCTCGGCTCCGGCGGGCGCGGGCCGGCTCCGCACCAGCCCCTGCAGGATGCGCCCGGCTTCGAGCGCGCGTTCGAGCATCCACCGGTTGTTCGGCTGGCGCCAGGTTCGAAAGTCGGCGCCCTCGCCCCAGCTCGATGCAGGCGGCTCGACGACCTGCAGGTCCGGGTGCCGCCGGAGGTAATCGGTGGGCGTGATCCACTCCCATTGGCCGCCGCCGGCGGCGTCCCCGCGGGCCGCCTGGTCGAGGAAGGCGATCCCTTCATACCACCAATGCCCGAACAGCTCGGCGTCATAGGGCGCCACGAGCACGGGCGGGCGCGCCGCCGGCGGCCCCGGGGCAGCCAGCACCCGCCGACGCAGGCTCCGAAAATGGGCCGCATGCTCATCGACTGCCCGGGCGGCTTCGTCCGGATCGTAGGGCCGCTTGTCGGCGCCGGCCCCGGTGATCGCATGGTATTTCATTCCCGTGAAACCCTGATGGTCCGGGCCCGGCCAGTAGGGGCGGAGATACTCGCTCTCGAGGTCAAAGCCGGCATCCCGGAAGAAATCGCGGTATCGAGGGTCCCCCGGGTACCCGCCGTGCCGGCTCCAGACCTGGAACGCCGTCAGGGGATCGCGGCCGAAGAGCGCCTGCCCGTGAGGGGTGAAGACCGGCGCATGGACGCCCGCGGCCGGGGCAGGGCGCGATCCCAGCAGGCCGCAGGTCTCGACGATCGACCATCGAGCTCCCGCCTCCGCCAGCCACGGATCCAGCGCCGGGTCGTAGGCGCACTCGGGAAGCCAGAATCCCGGGGCGTCTTTCCCGAAATGGCGGCGATGTTCGGACCGGGCGACGCCCAGCTGCGCGCGCAGGGAGCACGGATCCGGCAGCAGCAGCGGCAGCACCGCATGCGTGGCGGAGCAGGGGATGACCTCGATCTGGCCGCGATCGGCCATCTGCCGCCACACGCCAGCCAGGCCGCCTCCGCATGCCTCGTGGCGCGCCGCCCGCTCGCGATATACGGCGGCATACGCCCCGGCCAGACGGCGCACCGCCGGAGACCAGCGCGCCCGCTGCTGCTCCCGCTCTGCCAGCTCGATCCGGCTCAGCAGGTATTCCCGGCAACGCCCCCGCAGCAGCGGATCCGAGAGCATCGCGGCCAGGGTGGGGGACAGGGAGAGCGTCAGCCGCGCAGCGAGCCCGTCCCGCCACCACCGCTCGAGCATCGCGGTCAAGGGCAGATAGCATTCCGCGACGGCCTCGAACAGCCAGCTCTCCTCGAGAAACCGCGGATGAGCCGGCTCCCGCACCCAGGGGAGGTGGGCATGCAGCACGAGGCAAAAGAGGCCCTTCATCCGGCCCCACCCTAGACGGAACGGCGTCCGATGGAAAGTGCATGTCCAAAATCCCCTTGTGGATGGCGGCGGCTCGCGCCTAATCTGCTGGCGCCATGAACATCCTGGCTGAACTCGAATGGCGCGGTTTGGCGGCCGATTGCACCGATCGGGCGGGTCTGGCGGAGCGTCTGGAGCGGGGCCCGGCCACGCTCTATTGCGGGTTCGATCCGACTGCGGACAGCCTGCATGTGGGCAACCTGATTCCGCTGCTGACGCTGCGGCGATTCCAGATGGCGGGCCATCGGCCGATCGCGCTCGCCGGCGGCGCCACGGGGCTCATCGGCGACCCGAGCGGCCGCACCGCCGAGCGCCAGCTCCTGACCCGCGACTCCCTCGCCAGCAATATCGCCAGCGTCAAGAACCAGCTGCGCCGGCTCCTGGATTTCGATTCGCCCGCCGCCGCCGCGCGCCTGCTCGACAATGCCGACTGGATCGCGCCGATCACCTTCCTCGATTTCCTCCGCGACACCGGCAAGCATTTCACCGTCAACATGATGATCGCCAAGGAGAGCGTCCGCGCCCGGATGGAAGACCGCGATGCCGGCATCAGCTTCACGGAATTCAGCTACATGCTCCTCCAGGCCTATGATTTCTTTCACCTCTGCCGCGACCACGATTGCGAGCTCCAGATCGGCGGCAGCGACCAGTGGGGCAATATCACCGCCGGCATCGATCTCTGCCGCAAGAAGCTCGGGCGCGCCGCCTACGGCCTCACCCTCCCCCTCATCACCAATGCCGACGGATCCAAGTTCGGCAAGAGCGTCGCAGGAGCCGTGTGGCTCGATCCCGCCAAGACAAGCGTCTATCGGTTTTACCAGTTCTGGATCCGGACCGACGACCGCGATGTGATCCGTTTCCTGAAGTATTTCACCTTCCTGGGCCGCGAGGAGATCGACGAGCTTGCCCGCCAGCACGCCGGAAAGCCCGAGGCCCGAACCGCTCACCAGACCCTGGCTCGGGCCGTCACTGCGATCATCCACGGCGAGCCGGCTGCGGCCGAGGCGGCTCGCGCCAGCGAAATCCTCTTCGGGGGCGATCCTGCCGGCGTCCCCGAGGCCACCTTCCAGGAGATGGCCCATGAGGTTCCTGCATGCGAGTGGCCGCGGAGCGGGTTCGAAGGCGCCGGCACGCCCCTGCTCGAGCTGCTGGTCCACAGCGGCCTCTGCGCTTCCAAGGGGCAGGCGCGCAAGGACATCGAGGGCGGCGGGATCTATATCAACAACCGCCGGGAACCGCAGGTGCAGCGCATGGTCGCCGCCGCCGATCTCCTGTTTGGACGCCAGCTCCTCCTCCGGAAGGGCAAACGCAATTACACGATCATCGCCGCGTCGTAGCGCTCCAACAACGGGCTTGCGCCACACGGCCGGCGTCCCTATCTTTCTCGGCCGGGCGTTTCGGCGCCCGCCATCCGCCGGCGGCTCCTCGCGATTCCACGGGCATGCCGCGGCCGGACACAATGCATAGGATCATCGAGGCACGCTTTTTGGCGCCCGACGTGAAATGGTTCCGGATCGAGGCCCCGAGCATCGCCCGGAAGCGCAAGGCCGGGCAGTTCGTGATTGTACGCGTTCACGAGCGCGGCGAGCGCATCCCCCTGACAATCGCCGATGCGGATCCGGCGGGGCAGTGGGTCGCGCTGATTGTGCAGGGGGTGGGCAAGACAACGCATCTGCTGAACACGCTCCAGGCCGGGGATGCCGTGTGCGATATCGTCGGCCCGCTGGGCCGCCCATCCGAGATCGATCTCTACGGGACGGCGGTTGTGATCGGGGGCGGGCTGGGCGCCGCCATCGCCTACCCGACCGCTCGGGCCCTGAAAGATGCGGGCAACCGCGTCATCGCCATCCTGGGCGCCCGGTCGAAAAGCCTGATCATTCTGGAGCGCGAGATGCGCGCCATCAGCGACGAGCTGATGCTGATCACCGACGACGGCACCTCCGGAGTGCGCGGGTTTGTGACCGACGCGCTCCGGCAGCTGATCGAGTCGGGGCGCCCATTGGATTACGTGCTGGCGATCGGGCCGATCCCCATGATGCGGGCGGTGGCGGACACGACCCGGCCTCGCGGGATTCGGACCGTTGTCAGCCTGAATCCCATCATGGTGGACGGCACGGGGATGTGCGGCGGCTGCCGGGTCGTGGTGGGCGGGCGGAGCCAGTTCGCGTGCGTCGACGGGCCCGAGTTCGACGCGCACCAGGTCGATTTCGGCCTCTTGGCGGCCCGCAACGCCATGTACCGCGAGGCGGAGAAGACTGCGCTGGACCGATTCGTCTCGGGCGAGGGCGATCCCCACGGGATCGGCGAGCCGGGCTGCCGGCTGGCGGACGCCGTTTCCAGCCGACCGGATCCGGGTGCGGCGCCGCCCGGCCGCCCTGCGCCAGCCCCCGCCGCATCCGATCCGCCCCCTTGAATCGAGACGGCACTCGAGCTCGTTCGCCGAGCGCTCTCCACCGATCCCACCCTCCATGTCCGATCCGCTGCCTGCCAAAGAACGCATGAAGATCCCCCGGCAGCCCATGCCGGAGCGGTCGCCTGCCGAGAGGACCCGCAACTTCCTCGAAGTGAACCTCGGCATGGAGTCGGCCGCGGCGCGCCGCGAGGCGCAGCGGTGTCTTCAGTGCAAGAGCCAGCACTGCTGCGGGGGGTGCCCTGTGGGCGTCAAGGTGCGCGAGTTCCTCGAGCGGATCGAGCGCGGGGATTTCCTGGGCGCCGCGGCCAAGATGCGCGAGGACAACGTCCTGCCGGCCATCACGGGGCGGGTGTGCCCGCAGGAAGACCAGTGCGAGGGGGTCTGCATCCTGGGCAAGCGCGGCGAGCCGGTCGCGATCGGCTGGCTCGAGCGATTCATTGCGGATTACGAGCGCCAGGCCGGCCAGGTGGGGCTGCCGCCTCGCGCGCCGCACACGGGCAAGAAGGTGGCCATCGTCGGCAGCGGGCCCGCGGGCCTCAGCGCGGCCGGGGACCTCGTCCAGCTCGGCCACGACGTCGTCGTGCTCGAGGCCCTCCATGAGATCGGCGGGGTGCTCGTCTACGGCATCCCCGAGTTCCGACTTCCCAAGTCGATCGTGCGCGAGGAGATCGACAACTTGCGCCGGATGGGTGTCCAGTTCAGGACCAACGTGGTTGTGGGGCGCACGATCACGATCGACGAGCTTCTCGATGAAGAGGGCTTTCACGCCGTGTTCATCGCGACCGGGGCCGGCCTGCCCACGTTCCTCCACATCCCGGGCGAGAACCTGTGCGGCGTCTACTCCGCCAACGAGTTCCTCACCCGGGTCAACCTGATGAAGTCGTATCGGTTCCCCGATTACGATCAGCCCGTCTACGATTGCCGCGGCAGGCAGGCGGCCGTGATCGGCGGCGGCAACACCGCCCTCGACGCGGTCCGGACCGCCGTGCGCCTGGGCGCGCAAAAGGCGTTCCTGGTCTATCGCCGGAGCGAATCCGAGATGCCCGCCCGGGCCGAGGAGATCAAGCATGCGCGCCAGGAGGGCGTGGAGTTCATGATGCTGACGGCGCCGGTCGAGTTTCTGGGGGACGAGCGGGGCCGGCTCACGGGCGCCCGGCTGCAGAGGACGGAGCTGGGCGCTCCGGACGCATCGGGCCGGCGCCGGCCCGTGCCCGTGCCCGGATCGGAGTTCGACCTTCCGCTGGGGATGGCCGTGATCGCCGTTGGCAACCGGGGGAACCCGCTCGTCCAGTCGGCCACCCCCGACCTTCGGACCCATCGGGGAGGCTACATCGAGGCGGATCCGGAGACCCTCCGCACCTCCAAGCGCGGCGTCTTCGCCGGCGGCGATATCGTCACCGGCGGCGCTACGGTCATTCAGGCCATGGGCGCCGGGCGCCGGGCGGCCCGATCCATCGATCGGTTCCTGCGGACCGGGGAGTGATCGCAGGGGCTATCGGCGGGCGAGCTGGAGCTTGCGGCGGTGGAACTCGTCGACGAGGGCGGCGCGCTCGGCGTCGCGGTATCGCGCGGGGAGGTAGCGGCGATCGGAGCAGGAGAGGACGGCGGCCAGCTCCTGGAGGGCCAGCAGGTTCGGATCGAGCGGGTCGACGAACGAATCGATCGCCTCCTCGAAATCGCCGATCTGGATCCGGTCATCGCGCCGGTCCAGGACGGCCCGCTCGCGGGCGCGGATCAGGATGGACTCGACGTCGCTGCCGGTGAGTGGGCGGTCGCCGATGCGCGAGCGGAGCTGCTGCTTCATGGCCGAGGTCAGCTTGACCCGCTGCACGCGGGCGATCACGGTGAACAGCTCCAGGACTTCGTCGGCGTTCTGGGCCGGGAACAGGGGGATGCTCAGGCCGAAGCGGCCCTGCCGCTTCATGTCGATCGCCAGCAGGTCCGGACGCGACGTCATGGCGATCCACAGCTCGCGCCCCCGGAGCGACGCGTCCCCGATGTGCGCGGCGAACGCCGCGAAGACCCGGCTCGAGACGCCGCTGTCCGTCTCCGCGTTCTCGCGCGATCCAAACACGGCATCGGCTTCGTCGACCACCACGACCACGGGGCCCAGCGCGCGGATCGTCATCAGGATCCGGCCCTGCTGGATCTCGGTGTCGCCGACCCATTTGGACCGGAACTCGCCGATCTCGAGGACGGGCAGGCCGCAATCGCTGGCGAAGCAATCGACCAGAAAGGACTTTCCGACGCCGACCCGGCCGGGGAGGAGGATGCCGCGCTCGAGGACATCCCGCTTGTGGTTCTGGATCAGCCAGGCCAGATCGCGCAGCTTCTGCTTGGCCGCCGCGTGCGTGGCGACCGCATCCAGGTTCAGCCCGGGCTTGGGCTGCTTGAATCGGACCAGGCCCTGGCAGTACTCCTCGATCAGGCGCTTCTTGGAGGACGCGACGTGCTCGGGGGTGACGCGGGCGCCGTTGCGGATCGCCTCCGCCAGGAGATGCTGCAGGCGGAGGAGGTTGAGGCCCGACAGGCGCGCAGCCAGGTCCTCGAGGGAGAAATCGCTCCATTCCTTGACCGGCCGGTCCTGAGCCAGGGCCTGGATGGCGGGCGACTGGAGGAACTGGAGGCGGTCCTCGGCGTCGGGCAGCTCGATCTTGACCTGGGCCACATGGGGGTTCTGGAGGAGATCGGTGTGGAGCTCGGCGGCCGATTCGGTCAGCAGGAAGATGCCGACATCGAGCCGGCGCATCTCGGGGGAGGCGGCCCATTTAAGCAGCGTCACGAGCGCTTTTCGCTCGTCGGTGCTGGCATAGCCCTCGGGCGTGGCCGGGATGATCTTCTCCGGATAATCCACGATCAGCGTGATGCCGCCCGGCTTCTCCTCGGCGGCCCGCAGGAAAAAGCGGCGGAGCAGAGGGGCGAGCCGGAGGAAATCCTGCGGGGGGCCGTCCTGATGGAACCGCGTGCCCTCGACCTGGTCGTAGACGGCGAGCCATTCGAAGAACGATTTCTGCATGTCGGCCGAGCCGAAGCTGAGGCCGTCGCTGATGTCATAAAAGAGGAGCTGGGCGCGGTCGGGGAACAGGCGGCGGGCAAGGAAAGACTTGAGGGTGAGGTGGGCGATGCGGCCGGCTTCGAGCACCGGGAAAACATCGTAGATGTTGCCGTGGAGGATGAAGAGCGAGTAGGCGCCGCTGTTCCATCGCCGGGCCAGCTCGAGCGCCCAGGCGCGGAGGGGCAGCCGGGCTGGGCTGGCGGCGGCGGGGGCGGGGCTGGATGTCATGGCGGGAAACGGTTCGGCGGGCAGGTCTGGCACGCAGGAGATCAGCGGCGGGACGCAGTCCGGCTCGAAGATGGGCGTTGGATCGTCGGGATCACCGGAGGCACGGCGACCGGGGGGGCGGACGCGGCCGAGCCGTAGCCGACCCGAATGTCGGCCGGGGGGAGGTCGCCGACGAGATCGCGGAACTGATCGATCTCGCCGATCCACCGGTTGGTTTCCTCGAGGTGCTGGACGGTGGCATCGATGCGGCTCGAGAGTGCGTCGGCGCCCTTGAGGGCGACCGAGTCGGCGCGGATGAGTTTGATTTGCTGGTCGAGGCGCTCCTGCTCGGACCGGACGAAGGCGAGGTTATCGCGAGCCTGCTGGAGGCGGCGGAGGCGTTTGCGGAGCACCTCGAGCAGCTCGAGCCGGGAGTCGCGGAGGCGCTGTTTGGTCTCTCGGCTGGCGGCATCCTTCTGGGGATCGAGCTGCTCGATCTCGAGCGCGAGCTGGGCCACATCGCGTTCGGCCTCCTGGGCGCGTTCGGGGAGGGATTCGCGGACCTCGGTCTCGAGGAAGCGATCGAGCGATTCCTCCAGGGCCAGGAGGCGCAGATAGGTCCACATCAGCTCGTCGAGCTTGCGGAGCCGGGGGTCGACGGCCGGGTCCGGGGCGCCCAGGGCAGGCTCGCGGCTGACGCTCTCGATGTCGCGGCAGACGGCGGCCAGCGCCAGGTAGCGCTCGCGGCGGGGGGTGGAGAGCTGGCGCAGGGTGCTCTCGCGCCGCCGGACGAACTCGTCGAGCTGGGCCTGCTGATCGGCGGCCAGGGCGGCCTGCCGGCGGCGGTCAACCCAGCGCCGGTAGATCCCCATGTCCGGCAGGTAGATCAAGCCGAGGACGTAGGCCGTGGCCCCCGCCAGGAGGAAGAGCGGCTGCGCGCTCACAAAGCCGCCGCCCAGCGCCAGCAGGGCCAGCCACACGTGATGCGGGCTCTTCCAGAACTGACGTCGGTAGTTGGGCGGAGGCGAGTCCATGGGACCTGCAATCTCAATCCGGCGTGCCGGACACCCAGTCTGGCCGAACCCACACGCTCGCGCAATGACGGATTACTCGAGGGTGAACCATTGGGCTTCGACCCGGCGGTTCTGTTCGTTGTCGTTCCCGCCTCTCGGCCGCGACGGCCGTCGGGCGCCCGGATCGGGCCGGCTCGAGGGGAGGCCGCCAATCCCGATCCTACTTTTCCTGGATGGGCTGGCGCTGCGGGGCGGGCGGGGCCGCTGCGGCCTGCGGCGGGGCGGCTTCGGCCTGGACCATGCCCATCTTCTTCTTGTATTCCTGGAACAGCACGTTGCCCCGGGCCTGGCGCATCTCCTGTTGCCGCTGGATGTTCGATCCCATCTCCTTGGCCAGATCGAGCGTGGCGCGCATCTGGCCTTCGCCGGCGGCGGCGGACTGGCGGAGCTGCTGCATGGACTGGCTCAGCTCGCCGCCCATCATCCCCTGGAGCTCGGTGATTGAGCCTTTCATCATGGTGGCCAGGTTGTCGAGGGACCGGCCGATGGCGACGCGGGCCTTGACCTGCTCGAAATCGCGCTGGAACTTCTGGATTTCGCGGAGGCTCTGGGCAATGATCTGGGTGTTCTGCTGGTAGAGCTGATCGAGGCTCTTGAGCTGGCTCTGGTTGTCGGTGAGATCCTGTTCGAGGTCGGCCAGCTGCTCGGCGAAGTGGGCCCCATTGGTTTCGTCATTGGCGGCGATGGCGGCCTGGAGGAGGCCCTGGAGCTCGTCGCGCTGGCGCTCCTGGCGCCGGAGCTGCTCCTTGAGCAGGGCGACCTGGCCCGCGAGCTGGCCGTTGGCGTAATGGGCCTTGTCCGCCTTGGCCTTGGCGTCGCGGATGCCGCGTTCGACCACCGCCTGGTTGATGCTGTCGGTCTCGGTGGCCTTCTCGGCCATGAGCCCCAGCCAGATGAACATGCGTTTGATGGCGCGGAAGAATCCCATAGTGCTTGTTGTGGATTAGGCAATCAGCCGGTTGACAGACCAGGCGCCCCAGCCCAATGACATGTGCGTTTCATTCGGCCTCGAGCGGCATCTTTCTCCGAGGGTGAAGCGACCCAGCATTTTCGACCTCTCTGCCATGAATACGAATCACGCTTATACTAGCCCGGTGAAAGCCCGGATGTCAAACCCTCGGGCGCGCCGGGCGGGGGATTGGATCCGGCCGCGGGCGCCCCTCCTGCGCGCGGCCCGCTGGCGCGTCAAACCCCTGATTTCATTGGGGAAAACGCGCGCCGTCGCGCGCAAGACCTCTCGCGGGCGACGGGCTGATGCGCGGGGGGTTACAATCAAAATGCAGCTTTGTAATCCGTGATCGGGCCGGCGCGGCAAGGATATTTTGCGTTGACCCCGGCGCGGCGGGGAGGGTAGCTTCGGCCGCTGCACGTTGGATTGCATGATATGTTTGCCACGTTACGACGGCATCAGAAGTGGTTCTGGGCGGCGATCATCGCGGTGGTGATCCCCAGTTTCGTGATTTTTTTCACCTCGGACGCGGTCTGGTCGGTCTGGAGCGAACGAGCAGCCCAGTGGGGGGTGGTGTATGGGAAGCCGATCCCGCGCGAACGGTTCTACCGCGCGTATCAGGAGGCCGAGCTCTTTTATTTTCTGCGTGCGGGCTCCTGGCCCGGCCGGGATGAGAGCAGCCGCCAATCGGGATTCGACACGGGGCGGGAGGCTTACCGGCGGGTGCTGATCGGGGAGCTGCTCGAGCGGGATGGCGTGTCGGTCGGCAAGGAGGCCGCGGCGCGATGGGTGGCGAACTTCTTCCGCGATCCCCGGCAGAACACGTTCCGGATGGAGAACTACGAGCAGGTGGTCCAGGCCATCCGGAAAGAGAAGGGGATGCGCGAGCAGGACATCGACCGGCTGGCCCGGCACCAGGTGGGTATTCAGAGCCTGGGCAGTGTCTACGGCATGAGCGGCGCCCTGGTTCCCCCGAGCGAGGCCGAGGCGCTCTACCGGATCGAGAACGAGCAGGCCGAAGCCCGGGCGGTGGTGTTCGCCGCCACCAACTACCTGGCAGCCGTCACGCTCACCACCAACGCCATCGAGCAGTTCTACACCAACCAGCTCTCCCGCTACCGCATCCCCGAGCGGGTCCAGATGCGCTACGTCAAGTTCGATCTGACGAATTTCTGGTCGGACGCGGACCAGCGCATGGCCAAGGAGACCAACCTGGCACAGCGGATTGACGAGGTCTACGCCCGGCAGGGCGCCGAGAGCTTCCGCGACACCAACGGCGTGGTGATGGCCGAGGCTGCCGCCAAAAACCAGCTGCGGGAGCGCGTCCGCAAAGGCATGGCGCTCGAGGCCGCCATGAAAAAGGCCGGCGCCTTCGCGTCCGAGCTGTTCGCGATCGCGCCCATGAAGGCGGACAACCTCAACAGCCTCGCCGCCACCAACAATCTCGCGGTCGAAATCACACAGCCGTTCAGCCAGTACGATGGCCCGTCGGATCTGGATCTACCGGGCGATTTCGGCCGGCGCGCGTTCGCCTTGACCGACGAGGAGCCGTTCCTGTCGCCGGTGGCGGCCGAGGATGGCGTGTATCTGGTGGCCTTGCACCGGAAGATCCCGGCGGAGTTCCCGGCCAAGGAGGCCATCTGGGGGCGGCTGATGGAGGATTACCGGCAGTTCCAGGCCCTCGAGGCGGCGCGGCAGGCAGGCCGGTCCTTCTACCAGACGCTGACCAACGGCTTGGCGCAGGGCCAGGCTTTCACCAACCTGTGCGCCGAGGCCAAGGCCGCCGTGGTCAACCTGCCGCCGTTCGCGCAGGCAAGCCGGTATGTCGATGGCCTGGACGATCGCCTCGATCTCGACCAGCTCAAGCAGCTGACGGCCCGTCTGCGCCCCGGCCAGGCCAGCGGCTTCACTCTCGTCCCCGAAGGCGGCTTCGTGCTCTATTTGGAAAAGCGCACTCCGGTGGATGAAGCCAAAATGAAGCAGGAGCTGGAGAGCTACTTGCAGAACCTGCGCCTGACCCGCCAATACCAGTCGTTCGAGGACTGGTTCGAGTGGCAGGTCGCCCGATCCGGGGTCATGCTCGCCCTCGAGCAGGAGGAGAAGCAGCGGCAGAAGGAGCCAAGCACCCAGCCGTGACGATCGCCCCAGGCGGCCGCCGGCCGGGCTCACGGGCCGTGGAACCCTTCATCAAACTCTCCTCCAGAGAAACGCGCCAGTTCTGGGAAATCCCGGTGCTTTACGAGGACGACTGCCTGCTCGCCCTGGACAAGCCGGCCCGTCTGCTGGCCGTGCCGGACCCGGGCCAGCCGGATCAGCCGAGCCTGCTGGGGCTGCTGCGGCGGGACATCGCTCGAGGGGCCCCCTGGGCCCGGGAGCGGCGGATCGTTTCCCTGGCTGCGGCTCATCGGCTCGATGGCGAGGCGTCGGGCGTCCTCCTCCTGGCTCGCACCAGGCAGACCCTGATTCGCCTGGCCCACCAGTGGGGCGCCGGGAAACCGATCCAGCGCTGCGCCGCGATTGTCCACGGCGCCCCGGCCGAGGAACGGTTCCGGATCGAGGCCCGCCTCGCGCGGCACCCGGTCCATCCCGGCCATGTCCGGGTCGATCCGCGGCGCGGCAAGCCAGCTCAAACCGATTTCGCCGTCGTCGAGCGGTTCCAGAATTTCGCCCTGCTCGATTGCTTTCCGCTGACGCATCAGCCCCATCAGATCCAGGCGCACCTGCGTAGCGCGGGCCTGCGGCTGGTGGCGGATGCGTGGTATGGCGGCCCGCCGGTTTGCCTCTCCCAGCTCAAGCGGGATTACCGGCCGAAGGCCGATCAGGAGGAGCGGCCCTTGATGGGGCGGGCGGCCCTGCATGCGATCGAGCTGGCGATCGATCATCCTGTCACCAGCCAGCCGATCGCCATCGCATCCCCCTGGCCCAAGGATTTCACCGTCACCCTCAAGTATCTCCGCCGATTCGCCCAGGCCGCCTGATCGGCCCTGGTCGAAGCCAGAAAGTGACTCTCCCGGTCATCTTGTTGCAGGCGGCGTTTCCTCGAACGCTTCGCGCAGCAACCGGTTCAATTGCCCGGCCGCAAACAGCGGCAACGAGAGCAATTGCACCGCGGCGCCCTCTTGCCCCGGCAGCTTGACGTGCTCCAGCGCTGGCGGGCCCGAGTAAAACCGCACGGCCCGACACCGCCGTTTCTCGCGCAGAAATTGGAGCAGCGAACGCAGCGTCCCAGTCTTGCCCGCCTTGACCTCGACGGGCAGAACTTCCTGCTGCCAACCGATTACATAGTCCACTTCGGCATTGGCACTGCGGGCCTCCCGTACCCAGTAAAACAAGCCCGCGTCCTCAAACGCTGGCGCGGCAGCCAAAAGTTGCTGCCCCACGAACTGCTCCGCCAGGGCGCCCTCGTGGATCGCGACCAGCTCCACCGTGTTCGCCAGCGGCAAACTGCACAGACGGTTGACCAGTCCGATGTCCAAAAACAGGGCCTTGAAATGCCGGTCGTCCTGTTCCGCGCCCAGCGGCAGGCCGTTGGCCCCGGTATGCACCACCGGATGCACCACCCGGCTCAGGGCGAGAAACTCCAGCGCCCGCCGAACCCCGGCGGAGCGGTCGTCGCGGCTGATGCGCACAAACTTGATCTTGCGACCCACGTTGTGTGCCACGTGCCGATACGTCTTCCGCATCAGCTCGTGCAGCCGGCGCGGTCCGTACTTGGCAAAATCCGCCTCCATGGTCTGCACTAAGCCGGTCTGGATACGTTGGACCTCCAGCAAGTCCTGTCGCGCCGCATAGGCCGCCACTGGCTCCGGCATCCCGCCCACAAAAAAGTAGTTGCGCAAGACGTCGGATAATCTCCGGCCCACCGCTTCGGAGGGCGGCGCCCTCAGCGTCCAGGTTCGGAGGTAATCGGCCAGCGCCGCCCCTTCCGTGGCAGCTACGAATTCCTCGAAGGACATCGAGTAAAGATGCAGGAACTCAACGCGTCCCACCGGCATGGCACAGGCAAACTCCCGCAGCGCAAAATCGAGCAGCGATCCCGCCGCAATGACATGCAGCTCGGGCTTCAGCTCGCAAAAATACCGCAGCGACGCCAATGCGGCAGGACACGCTTGGATCTCATCTAAAAACAGCAGGGTTTTGCCGGGTATAACGCTCTGGTTCCGCAACAGTGCCAGCTCTTGAAGCACCCGGTTTGGATTGGTTTGGGCAAACAGGCTGTGCAAATCCCGCTCCCGCTCCAAGTCAACTGTCAATACCGACTCGAACTGCTCAGCCCCCCAGTGTTCGACCAAGTAGGTCTTGCCGACCTGTCGGGCGCCGCGAATTACCAAGGGCTTACGTCCGGGGCGATTTCGCCAGTCAGACAAATAGATCCGCGCGTCTCTTTTCAATATGAGCTCGATTTCATCACATTAAGCATTCAAAGACAATTGTATTTTAACACTTCCTATAAACATATTACCTGCACACTGAGGCTCATTGCACCCATCACACAAAGGGGCCCGCCTGCGCGCTGCGTGCGGTTCTTTCTGGAATGGCCCCCTACAGAAGACCGAGCTGGCCGCTTTGCTGGCGCTCGTAGCCGAGCTTCTTGTAAGTGAGCTCGGTGACCACGCGCCCTTGGGGCGTTCGTTTGAGATACCCTTCCATGATGAGATACGGCTCGTAGACCTCCTCGAGGGTGTCGGGTTCTTCGCCGACGGCGACGGCCAGCGAGCTGATGCCCACCGGCCCCCCGCTGAACTTGAAGATGAGCGTCTCGAGGATCCGCTTGTCCATCTCATCCAGACCGTTCCGGTCGATCTCGAGAATGGCGAGCGCCCGGTCGGCGGCGGGAGCGGTGATTCGGCCATCGCCGCGGACCTGGGCGTAATCGCGGACGCGCCGGAGCAAGTTGTTGGCGATCCGGGGGGTGCCCCGGCTGCGGCGCGCGATCTCGAGGGCGCCGGCGGGATCGATCTCGATGTTCAACAGGCGCGCCGAGCGCTGGACGATCGAGTCGAGCTGCTCGGCCTGGTAGTAATCGAGCCGCTCCCGAATGGGGAACCGGGTTAGAAGCGGCGACGTGAGGAGCCCGCTCCGCGTGGTCGCGCCGATCAGGCTGAAGCGAGGCAGATTGAGGCGCACGCTTCGGGCGTTAGGCCCCTGGTCGATGATGATGTCCAGCTTGAAATCCTCCATCGCCGGATAGAGGTACTCCTCGATCGTCTTCTGCAGGCGGTGGATTTCGTCGATGAACAGCACGTCGCCGCTCTCGAGGTTGGTGAGGAGCCCGGCCAGATCGCCCGCCTTCTCGATCGTGGGCCCGCTGGTGCACTTAATGTTGGCGCCCATGGCCTTGGCGATGATATGGGCGAGCGTGGTCTTGCCCAGGCCGGGCGGGCCGCTCAGCAGGATGTGGTCGATCGCCTCGCTGCGCTGGCGCGCCGCCTGCACCGCGATCTCCAGACGCTCCTTGACCTTTCCCTGGCCCGTGAAATCGGAAAACAGGGACGGCCGCAAGGTGATCTCCCAAGCGGGATCCGGCTTGGCCAGGACGTCGCTGATTCGTTGATCCGCCACGGCCTCCACGATGCGCTCCCCCCGGTATTCCGACAAGGGTAAACCCTAAGGGTCTGTGCAAAAATTACTTCCGATTTTGCTGGAGGGGATTGGGCGGGCTGGCAAGGCGCGACGAGCGAGCATACCCGCGCGGTCTGTGAGCGAGGAGCAACACAGCCAGCGTGCCCAAGGCCCCCAGCCCTGCGGGGCGGGGCGGCGCCGGGCCATCTGCTTTGTTGCTCGGTCGGTCGAGTATCGCAGGGGGATACACTCCCTCCCTCGCGCCTTGCATCGGGCCCGGCGGCGCTCCCGCCAAAATCGGAAGTAATTTTTGCACAGACCCTAAATCTCGTAGTCCAAGCCGCGGGCGAAACGGCCGGCCTTGGGCACGATCTTCACATCGTCCGCCTCGTAAAGGACCAGCGAGTGGGGCGGCACGCTGTGCATGAGAAAGACATTCCCCCCGATCGTGCTGCCCTCTCCGATCACGGTGTCCCCGCCGACGATCGTGGCGCCGGCGTAAATCGTCACGTGATCCTGGAGCGTGGGGTGCCGTTTCTGGCCGCGCAGCTGCTGGCCTCCAGCCAGGGATCGCGCCACCAGACCCACGCCCTGATACATCTTGACGTGGTGGCCGATCCGCGCGGTCTCGCCGACGACCGTCCCTGTCCCATGATCGATGAAGAAATGGGTTCCGATCCGCGCCCCCGGATGCAGATCGATCCCGGTGCGCGCGTGGGCCCACTCGGTCATCATCCGGGGGATCAACGCGACGCGCTCGACATAGAGCTCGTGGGCCATGCGCTGGACGGCGATCGCCTCGAGGCCGGGATACGCGACAATGACCTCCTCGCGGCTCAGCGCGGCCGGGTCGCCCTCGAACGCCGCCTCGACGTCGGTCTGGAGCAGCTCGCGGATCCGGGTCAGCTTGTCGAGAAACTCGTGGGCGAGCCGGCCGGCTCGGGCGCTCGATTCGCCCGTGCTCATGCCCGCCGGGGGCGAGTACTCCAGGCTCTTGCTCATCTCGTCCGCCAGCCGATGCCACACAATGGCCATCCGCTTGGCCGTCACCCCTCGGATCTCGCGCAACGGAATCGGCCGTTCGCTGAAGAAGCCCGGGAACAGGAGCTGGAGCAGGTCCAGCGTGATGGCAGCGACCGCGGACTTGGACGGGAGGTTGACGCCGTCCAGGTGGTTGATCCCTCCCGCCTGCTCATAGGACCGCATCAGCCGGTCGGTCAATTGGGCCACCGAGTCGTTCACTGGGTCATTATCCCCCAGAATCTCTGAAAAGCAATGGCTGCGGCCCGGGCCGAACGCGCGGGGCGGCCCCGGCTTGACAACCCGGCCCGCCATCCGATGATCGGAGGCCGGCGGCGCCCCGAAAGGCGGTCGATGTGCCGGAGCGACCGAGCCATGAATCGATCCATTTGCGTCATTTTCAACCCGGCCGCGCGGGGGGAGAAGGCCCGGCGGTGGCGGAGCGCGCTGGGGACCCTGGGCCCCGGCTGCGTGCTCAAGGCCACCTCCTCGCCCGGCAGCGCGGCCGCTCTCGCCGAGGAAGCGGTCCGCGACGGATTTGACCTGGTCGTGGCGGCGGGCGGGGACGGCACCGTGAACGAGGTCCTCAACGGCCTTGGCCAGGCCCCCGACGGATACGCCCGCGCGCGCCTGGGCGTGATCCCGATCGGATCCGTCAACGTCTTCGCCCGCGAGCATCGTCTGCCCCTCCGATGGCCCGAGGCCTGGGAAGTCATCCGCGCCGGCCGGGAGCGGCGCATCGACATCCTCGAATCCACGCACCACACAACGGGCGCGTCTGTGCGCCGGTTTTTCGCGCAGATGGCCGGGGCGGGGCCCGATGCGCGCGCGGTGGAGCTGATCGACTGGGGCGTGAAGAAGCGGCATGCGTATTCGGCCTATATCCTGGCCGGGCTGCGGGCGCTCCGCGAGACGCCCGCGCCGATCATGGTCGAGTGCGAGAGCTTCCGCGGCCCGGCGCAGCTGGTGCTCATCGGCAACGGCCGGTTCTATGGCGGGCCTCACCCGATCTTTCCGCAGGCCGACCCGGCCGATGGGCGGCTGGATCTGACCGTGTTTCCGCGGATGGGCTTGTGCACGGCGCTGGGGCTTCTGCCGCGGGTGCTGGCGGGCCGGCCGCCTTCGCGGCGCGCCGCCCGGTTCTTTCAGGCTGAGCGCGTGCGCCTGACAGGCGCGGAGCGCGTCCCCCTGCAGCTCGATGGCGAGCGGGCTGGCCAGCTGCCTGCCGATATCCGCGTCTGCCCGCAAGCCCTGCGGCTCATCACGCCGTAGGCAGGCCAGCGCTCGCGCGGTCCCGGACCGCGCCGGGCCCTATCGCGACGACCGAAACTCGGCCGAGACCGGCAGGAACGTCTTGAAGGCGAATCCATCCGCGGTCGTCGCCACCGTGTAGACCGAGATGTTGAAGTATTTGGCGATCTTGTCGAACTGCGGCAGCAGGGAGAAATCGAGCCACTGCTTCAGGTTGCCGCCCATGTCCTCGTGGCCGCCGGCCTGCTCGAACATCTGCCCGATGGCGTCGGGATCCTTCTGGACAGTCTCGACGAAGGCGCGCATCGACTCGCGGTAGTTCTCGAACCCGAGCACGCCGGTGCCGAAGCCGCCGACCTTCGTGGCGGCTTCCTTGACCTCGCCGTTCTGGGCCAGCGGGCTCGCCGGTCGATCGCCGCTGCGCAGGTATTCTTCAAGAAAGGCCTCATCCGTGGTCACCGCCAGATAGCTGCCCCCGGCCGCCAGGTTGATCTTCCGGCCGGCGCTGTCTTGCGCGTCCTCATCCAGGCCGAAGTCCGGGATCGGAATGCTGTAGATGCGGCGGCCTTGAAACTCGCGCTCCTGGATCGGGTTCGAGGGCGGGATCAGCATGGAGAGGCCGTTGCGCAGCGCCGCGATGAGCTCGTCCGGTTTCGGGGATCCGACGAGCATGAGCTGCGGGGGCGAGCTCAGCTCGGCCATGGTGCGGCCGCGCGGGAGCTTCTGATAGGTGATGAAATCGTCGCCCAGGTTGCCGATGAGCAGCGTCCGGAGATCGAAGTTCGGATCCTTGTCCTTGCCGGCCATGGCCATGATGCCCTGGAGAAACGCAAACGCCTGCGGGCTGACTTCCTTGAGGGTGTTCTCGATGCCCTCCCATGTCTTGGGCACGTCCAGCCGCCACCGGCCGTAATTGAGCACGTCTCCCGCCACAAACGGGGGCGGCTCCGTGCTCTTGGGCTGGGGCGCCAGCAGCTTGACGATCCCCCGGCGCTCCGCTTCCGGCGCGCCGACAAAGAACTGGGCCAGCGTGCCGTCGGCGGAGATATCCATGCACGCGGACAGCGACTTGAGCCCCTCGATGCCCAACGCGCCCAGCAGCTTGTCCGGCGAGGGCATCATCGGGTTCGCCGCCATGCTGCCGCTCTGCTTGATGATCTCGGACTTGGCCATGGCGACCAGCGTCTTGAGGTTGATCCAGCCGTAGGCCATGCTTTGGCGGAACATCCCCATGCGGCTCTGGAACTCAGGCTCGTCGGCCAGGCCGCGCACCGAGCCGCCCCCGAGGCGGGCGAGGATCTTCTCCAGGTCGGACTCCGCCGTGCCGATCAGCAGCGCAGACTGGGACTGGCCGACCAGGAGGGTCATCTTGTCGGTCGAACCGCCGCCGGTATCGGCGGAATCGCTCTCCTTGCCGAACGCCCTCCGGAAGACCGCCTGGATGTCCTGGCCGGTGAACGTCAGCTCCATGAACTCGACGTCCCGCACCTTCCGAGTCCGGAGCGTCTTGCCGCTGTCGGTCCATTTCTGGCGCAGTTCGGCGAGGTTCTGTTTGAGCCGGTCGCCCTGGTCGCCGGCATCCAACACCCCCACCCAATCCAGGCTGGGCCGATCGCTGGTCGGGTCCAGCCGGGTCAGCGCCCACGTCACCTGCCCCTTCAACAGCGCGGCGTACTGGGCCCACGAAACGCCCAGCTCCGACTCGAGCGGCTTGCGCATCGACTCGAACTGGGCCATCACCTTCGCCTTGAACGCCTGCATCGAGGGATCCTGCCACAGCCGGCCCGAGGGCGAGGCCGATAGCGCCGCACCCGCCCGGCTCCAATCCGGCACCGTCCACATCGCCAGCGCATCCGAAGGCAGCAATTGATCGGGCGGAGGAACAGCAGCCAGAACCGTCCCCAGCCCCACGGCCAACAGCACCGGTAAAGTCAGTCGTAATTTCATTCAGGTTTCCTTTTCGGCCGCCAATCTAGGCCATCCCTATCGGCCTGACAAGGCCCATCGCATCCGCCCGGCCGCCCGCTGCGCGAAAATCTCAACTCATTTACGGAGAAACTCATGGACGGCCCCCCCCGGATGGCCGACAATTTCGCCGACCATTACAACGCCGATGCAGCGCAACCTCAATTCCGGATGACACTGTCCGGATCCATGAATTCCATGAAAACCATCTCTCGTTTTCCGATCCGAGCCGCGGCGATGCTGGCGGCGATGCTCGGAGGTCCGTTCGCATTCTCCTCGCTGCAGGGGGCTGTCTACCAGGAGGTGGACGGCCAGGTGGTGATCGAGGCAGAGCACTTCGACACGCGGACGAAGGCCGCCGCCGGCGGCCGGTACTGGCATATCGCCCCGGACGAGGACGGGCTGCTCAATCCCAACGACTTCACCCCCGTTTACACGGAGGCGCGGGGCGGGAAATACATGCACGCCCTGCCCGATATCCAGGGCAGCGACTACATCCATAACACGGTCGCCACGGTCGATGCGGATCCGCATCTGGATTTCCGGATCCGGATCGCCACTCCCGGCACTTATCGGCTTTTTCTGCGGTGGGCGGCAATCGATTCCCGGGCTAACTCGATCTACGCTCAAATCCTCGAGCTCCGGGACGGCGTCGGCGGCGCTCAGGCCGACTGGTACCGCTACGAGATCCCTGACGCATGGGTGACCGGGACGTTCAGCGGCTACTGGCGCGCCGATGGCGAGCCGGAGATCGTCACCGCCGACAGCGTCACCACCGGCGATCCCGTCTGGACGATCGCCGCCCCCGGCTTCTACACGATCCGGATCACCTATCGCGAGGACGGCTGCGCGCTGGACGCCCTGGCGTTGCGGCTGTCGAGCCTGCCGGCGATCGATCCCTACGAGGTGGGCCCGGCCGAATCGTCCCTGAGCAGCGTCTATCCTCCCTCGATCGTGAGCGTGACGCCAGCGACCTCCGCGGCCGGCGTGCTGCCGGACACCGACATTTCGGCCACGCTCCAGGACGGCGCCCCGATGATCGTCGACACCAACAGCATCACCCTCACCCTCGATGGCCAGAATCTAGCCCCGCTCCAGATCGTGAAGCAGGCGGCCATCACGACCGCGACGTGGGATTCGACCGCCCTGTTCCCGGGCGGCTCGACCCACACGGTGCAGCTCCGGTTCCAGGACACCACCGGTCTGGCCTATACCAACACATGGCAGTTCACCGCCCTGAATTACGTCACCCTGCCCGCCGCCTCGGCCTACCCGATGAGCTCGATGAATTCCTCCGCGCCCGGCTTCCAGGGCAAGATCGTCCAGGCGCCCTATAGCGTTCTGCTCTCGTCGACCGTCGCGCGCGCCAACGCGCACCTGGCCAATCTGCTGATCGATCCGGCCACCAGCCAGCCCTACCTCAACATGGTGGTCACCACCACCAATACGGCGGTCGATTGGTACGGATGGGTCGGGTTCAAGGTCAATCCCGACGGCACCTTCAACGAGGCCGCCGTCATCAACTACAGCGCCGACGCCACGTATGGATCGGCCTACGAAATCGGCTTTTTCACCGCCACCACCGGCCAGCCAGACGCCAATTTCCCGGGCCTGCCCGGCTCCCGGGACGACACCTACATCGACTATACCAACGGCCGAAGCTTCTCGATCGAGGTTCTGGCGTTCATCGAGCTCGCCGCCGGATGGCATGTCCTGGGCGTGCACAACGACGACGGCGTCGAGCTGGCCATCCATCCCAACGATGCCCGCGACGTCTTCCGCAAGGGCATCATCCGTTTCGACACGAATGCCGGCGCCACCGAAAAGGCCACCGCCGTCTATGTCGAGACCAACGGCCTCTATTCCGTCCGGCTCGTGCTCGCCCAGTACGACTCGGTCGGGTTGCTCGAGTTCTTCTCGTCCTCGCCCACCAACACCAGCCAGCGGACGCTGATCAACGATCGGACGCAGCCGCAAGCGGTTCGGGCGTGGCGCTCGCTGAACGTGCCCACCCGGCCTTATGTCACACGGGTCAGCCCCGAGCAGGGCGCCACCGGCGTCGAGCTCAATTCGCCCATCCAGGTCGCGATTGCCAACCTGGGCGCCGTGGTTCCCGCGCTCAAGGTCAATGGACAGCCCGTCACCTACAGCAGCAGCCCCTCCGGGAGCGAGACCCTTCTCACCTACACACCCGCAACCCCGTTCAGCGCAGGCAAGGCCATCCACGTCGAGATCGATTGCGCCGGGGCGGTCGGGACCTGGGACTTTGCCACCAAGGCCGGCCGCAAGGCCCTCATGATCACCGGCGGCGGAACGGTCAATCCCGCCGACGGCTGGATCCGGACCCGTCTGGCGTCCGAGTTCGGACTCGATGTCACCGTGGTGGCGGATAACGCCGTGACCACCAACAGCGCGCAGGACTGCGTTCTCGTCCTCAACTCATCGACCGTCAACAGCGGCGGCCCGGCCAATGACGACTTCGAGGTCCTCCCCATCCCGCTGGTCAATTGGGAGGCCGCCAACCTCGATGATTTCCGGATGGTGGATTACCCGTACAGCGGCAAGACCGGCAACGGCGCCACCACCAGCCAGGTCTCGATCGTCAACACGAACCATCCGATGGCGGCCGGCCTCTCGGCCGGGCTCCATGCCTTCTGCACCTCTCCGACCATGCTGCATTACGGGGTGATCCCCGCCAATGGCACGCCCATCGCCGTCTCCCCCGCCAACGCCAACCACTGCTCGCTGTTCGCCATCGAGGAAGGCGCACAGATCGCCGACGGCACGGACACGTTCTTCACCCATCCCGCCCGCCGCGTCCATATCGGATTCACCGGCAACGACGGCGCTGCATCCTACAATGACGTGGGCATCGCCCTGTTCGATGCTGCGATCCGCTGGGTGATGAAGATCGAGCTGCCGACGGAGATCCGATTCGATCCCGTCGCCCTCCAGAACGGGATGCTCACGATCGGGTGGACGGGCGGCGGCACGCTCTACGAAGCGCCCGCTGTGACCGGCCCGTGGAGCCCGGCCGCCAGCCAGAACAACCCGCAGACCGTTGCCGCCAGCGGCATCAAGTTCTACCGCGTCCAAAGGCCGTAAAGGCTCGGGCCAACGGCTTACGGCCTTCCGCCGCGTTCCTGGCGGCGGAAGGCTTCCATCTCGCGGCGCAATGGCGCCCCATAGGCGCGATCCGCCAGCAAAAACAGATCGACGTCTTTGCTAACTTGCGCCGCGCCGTAAAACACGCAGGCCTGCCCGCCCATGAGAAGCGCCTGGACGCCATTCTTCTGGAAAGTCGAAAGGACTTGTCGGATCGGGGTCGGGATCAAGGCTTCCTCCTATCGCCAAATACTGAGCGAAGATCTTCTCGCTCCGCCGGAAACGCTCCAGGGGCGTGTGATCCAACCACTCCTGCCATTCCTCGCTCATCAGATCATCGAGCATCGCGAGTCCATTTCTAGTCATTTCGCGCAATCGCGACAATCTCGATGTCAAGGCGTGCTTTCACTCAGGAGCTGGCCATTGAGCGGCGCGCGGGGCGCTGCCCGCTATCGCCGAGATCAGGTCCGAGGCCGGCCCAGCCGGTTGCTGAGCCAGAAGACCGGCAGCCCGGCCGCAAGGATGCCCAACGCCGCCAGCGCCACCTGCGGCTTGTACATCACCGCGCTGTAGATCAGAAAGGCGCAGGTCCCGCAAAACACCAGGGGCGTGATCGGATAGCCCAGGACCCGGTAGGGGCGCGCGGTGGCGGGATCTTTCCAGCGCAGCACAATCACGGCGAGGTTGCTGGCCAGGTAGAACAGATAGACCGGCGCCGCGGTGTAGATGAGGGTGTCGATGAACGAGCCGAGCAGCAGGATCAGGGCGATGGCGATGGCGGCCTGGCCGATGAGCGCTCCCAGCGGGGTGCCGGTCCGGTCGTTCCACCGGCCCAGGGGGGCGAACAGACGGTGGTCCCGCCCCATCGCGTAGGAGATGCGCGCCCCGGTGAAGATCAGCCCGCTGACCGCCCCCAGCGCCGACAGACAGATCAGCCCGCTGACCAGCGATCCGGCTGCGTGCGGAAACACTCGAGACACGACGTCCGCACCCACCGCCTTGGACTGCGTCAGCCCCGGATAGCCGAGGGCGAACAGGAACGCGGCGTTGACGAGGAGGTAGAGGCCGGTCACCGCAAGCGTCCCCAGGATCAGGGCGCGCCGGATGTTGCGCTCCGGGTGGCGCACCTCGGCCGCCACGTAAGCCATCTCGTTCCAGCCGCCGAACGTGAAGAGGACCAGGATCAGGGCCAGGCTGGCAGGCAGCGGGCCGGCTGCTGCCGCCGCGGCCGATCCCTCGCGCGGCGCCAGCCACGCCACCGTGACAATCAATCCCAAGCCGACCACCTTGACCAGCGTCAGGATGTTCTGGGTCCATTTCCCCTGGCGCACGCCCGCGATGTGGATGGCGGTCAGTGCCACCACCGCGGCGCACGCCGTCAGCCGCTCCTGCATCGCGCCGGATGCCGCGGTCGATAGGCCCAGGATCACCGCCGCGTATTTCGCGAACGCGAACGCCATCACCGCGATGTCCCCGGGGCGCACGATGGCCAGCTGGATCCAGCCGAACAGGAACCCGGCCCATCGCCCGTAGGCGCGCGTCAGATAGGCGTAATCCCCGCCCTCTTCCGGGTAGGCGGTTGCCAGCTCGGCGTAGCCCAGCGCGCCGCACAGCGAGAGCAGGCCGCCCAGGATCCAGATGCCCAGGAACCCCGCCGCTCCCGCGGCGCCCTTCGCGACGTCGGGCACCACCAGATAGATCCCCGTCCCCACGATGATGCCGACAATCAGGCCGATGCAGTCCAGGAGCGTGAGCTCTTTCTTGGGCGCCGTGTTCATAATATCGATGCTGCCTGCCCAGCAAACCAGAGATCGCCGGCCGAATCCAGCCCGAAGAAGGGCAATGGGGTCGCATCTAAATATTTGACATTCGTGTTCCCATTCCCGCCGGGAGCCCTCGCTGCGCGCCGGGATGTTTCCGAAGGTTCGGCGCCGGCGTGGATGCGCCGATCGACCGGCTTCAAGGCGGATCCGTGTTGGAACCGGAGCTTGCCTTGAGGTCGAGTCTTGGCACACTGGGAGCGGATTCAGCCAGCGGGCCACCGCCGGCCCGGGAGCGCACCGGGGAGTGGCATTCCAGGAGGCGCGGCCGGGGGTGCGGCGGCCCGGATGGGAACGCATGAGAAAGAACTTTTTTCGGTCCTTCCGTTGGACGCGGCGCCAATTCCTGTCGGGCTTGGCCGGGTGGGCGGTCTCGCCGCTGATCGTGCCGTCTTCGGTCCTAGGCCGGGGCGGTGCGGTGGCGCCCGGCAGCCGCATCGGGATGGGCGTGTTTGGCTTTGGCAATCGCGCGCGGGCGATTCTCCCGCACTTCATGCAGTTCGGGGAGCTGAACGTGCGGGCGGTGTGCGACTGTCGAGCGGACCGGCTCGCGGCGGGCAAGGCTCAGGTGGACGGATTTTATCGGAATGGGGATTGCGAGACCCATCACGATTTCCGGGAGCTGCTGGCGCGGCCGGATGTGGACGCAGTGTTCATCGCGACGGGCAACCGCTGGCACGGGCTCGGATCGATCCTGGCGGCCCAGGCGGGCAAGGACGTTTACTCCGAGAAGCCCGTCAGCCTGACCGTGGCGGAGGGGCGCGCCCTGGTGGATGTCACGCGCCGGCTTGGCACGGTCTACCAGGCGGGCCACCAGCGCCGCAGCGTCGAGTCCTACCAGTTCATGGCCGAGGCGGTCCGCCGCGGCCTGGTGGGGCGCGTCCACACCGTCCTCATGCAGGTCTGGCAAGGGCCGGTCATCGGGCATCAGAGATCCGAGCCTGTGCCGGCCGGGTTCGATTACGGGATGTGGCTGGGCCAGACCCCGTGGCGGCCGTTCTGCTGGGCCCATGTGAACGGCTGGCAGTATTTCTGGGATACCGCGGAAGGCATCATTACGGACATGGGCTGCCATTACACCGATTTGATGCAGCTTGCGCTGCAGACTGACGGCACCGGCCCGATCGATTACGAGGGCGCCGCCGAGTTTCCCGCCGACGCCTACAGCGAGACTCCGGTGCGCGGCGAGGTCCGCTGCCGCTACGCCAACGGCGTCACCGGCGTCATCCGCCAGCAGGGCGCTTTCAAGGAGCGCTTCATCCGGTTCATCGGCGACCAGGGCTGGATCCAGGTCGATGACGAGACCAACGAGGTGACAGCCGAGCCGGCCTCGATTCTCGGGCTGCGGGGCGCCATCGGCCAGTCGTGGGCTGACACCGGCAACCATATCCGCAATTTCGTCGATGCCATCCGAGCGCGCACGCTCACGGTCTGCCATCCCGAGACCGCCCACCGAGCGATCAGCATCTGCCAGATCGCCAATATCTGCCTCCGGCTCGGCCGATCGCTGCGCTGGGATCCGGCGGCCGAACGTTTTCTCAACAGCGAAGACGCCAACCGGATGCTGAGCCGCGCCATGCGGGCGCCCTGGCACCGATAAACCATCTGCGAATATTCCTGCCATGCCTCTCCATCGTTTTCCGTGGGGCCAGCCGAATCTGGGTCTGGCCGCCTTCCTCGTCATTGTTTCAGGCTGTTTCCAGCCCGCCATGGGTGCCGGGGGCGCGGCCGGAGTCGATCCGGCTGTCGCGGCCGCAGTCCGCTACGAGACGGGCGGCTCACGCGAAGCCCTGGCCGCCATCGAGCGGCGGGTGCGCGAATCGGAGGCTGGATCGCCGGAGCGACGCCGTCTCGAGGAGTCGCTCGCCGCAGCGCTGGGCGGCGAGGTGAGCGCTGAGGCGCGGCAGTTCCTCTGCCGCCAGCTCTGGCTGATCGGCACCGAGGCATCGCTGCCCGCGCTCGAGCGGCTCCTGGGCACCGAGGCGGGCGTCGAGAACGCCTGCTTCGCCCTGGCCAGCCATCCGTCGCCCGCGGCCGGCGAAACGCTGCGGCGCGCCCTGCTCGACGCCCCGCCCGCCGCCCAGGTCTCGATCATCCAGTTGCTCGGCGACCGACGCGACGCCCAGGCGGTGGCGGCGCTCGAATCCCGGCTCGGTTCGTCCGTCAGCTCCGACGTGCAGCGCGCGATCTTCGCTGCTTTGGGCCGGATCGGCACTCCCGAGGCCGCTCGAGTGCTGGCTTCGACCCCCCTGGCGACCGCCCCTGACCGTGCCTGGGCCAAGCTGGCCTGGATCGAGTGCGCCCAGCGCCTGATCCAAACCGGCCAGGACCCGATCGCGCGCCAGCTCCTCGAGCCCATCTTCCGCCCGTCGAACTCTCCGCGGTTCCGGGCCGCGGCGTTTCTGGGCCTGATCCGAATCGATCCGGACCCGCTGCGTTTTGCGATCGAAACCATCCGGGAGCCCGAGCCGCTGTTGCGCGCGACGGCCATTGCGCAGCTGGCCAGCCTGAACGATCCTGAAACCACGGCGCGCGGATCGGCCGAGCTGGCCCGTCTCGATCCCGAGCCGCAAGCCCTCTTGATCGATGCCCTGGCCCAGCGGAAAGATCGGGCGCTTGTCCCCGCGCTCATGCCGCTGGCCCAAAGCCCGCATCCGGCGGTCGCTCGAGCGGCCATCGGCGCGTTGGGGAGATTGGGCGATGCCGCGGCCGTGCCCGTGCTGCTTGGCGGGATCGAGCAGGCCGGCTCGCCGGCCGAGGCTGCCGCCGCGTTGTCCGCCCTCCGCGCCCTCTCGGGCGAGGATGTCAACGGGATCCTGGCCAGATCGCTGGCAAGGCTGCCGGAGTCGTGCCAAGCCGGGGTGATCGATGTGCTGGCTGACCGGGGCGCCACGAATGCGGTCCCGACCCTGCGCAAGCTGGCGGTCTCGGGTGCGAGCCGGACAAGCGCTGCCGCGTTCCGCGCCCTGGGCCGCCTGGCCGGCCCAGGCCAGCTTGAGGCGCTGGTCCAGCTGCTGGCGCAGCTGCCGGAAAACGCCGATACGTCCGAGGCGGAAGCGGCCCTGGTCCAGGTGGCGCGCAAGCAGCCCGACGCGCGACGCCGGGTCGCTCCTCTTCTGGCGGCCTATCCTGCGGCGGCGCGCCCGGCGGCGCGCGCCGCGCTCGTGCGCGCGCTGGGCCAGCTCGGCGGGGTGCGCGCGTTGGGGGTCGCCATCGCCGCCTGCCATGACGGCGATCCGGCTGTGCGCGACGCGGCCCTGCGGGCGACGGCGGACTGGCCGGAGGCGGACGCGCTTGCGCCCGTCTTGAGCATGCTGCGGCAGGCGGATCAGCCGGCGCAGCATATGCTTCTCTTGCGGGGCTATCTGCGGCTGCTGGCTTTGCCGGGTCAGCGGCCCGCCGCCGAGACGGTCAGGGCCTATCGCGCCGCGCTCGATCTGGCCCGTCGGGACGAAGAGAAGAAGCTTGTGCTGTCCGGGCTTGCGGATGCGGCGCAGCCGGCCACGCTCTCGCTCGTGGCGCCTTTGCTCGACCAGCCGAACGTCCAGGCCGAGGCCATCGTTGCCGCCCTGAAGATCGCCCAGGCGCGGCCCGTTGCCGATCCTGCAACCGCTCGGGCCGTGCTCGAGAAGATCCGGTCGATCAGCCGCGACGAGCCCGCTCGCAAGCAGGCGGGCCAACTGCTCGAGGCCTTGCCAAGATGAGGGTCGGATCCGGTATGACGCCCCTGCACATGGATCCAGCCCCGGGCGCGCGCGCGCTGCATTTTGTGGGCGACGTGGCGCGGTTCAGCCTGCGGATGGGGGACAGGCCGTGGCCGCGGGGGTGGCGGGCCTTTTTACGGACGAACCTGGGCCGCGGGCCGGAGGAGCGGGCGGGGATCATCCGGGCTTTCCACCGCCAGGCGCCCATCGCCGGGGCGGCCTGGCGCGACATCCCTTTGGCCATTTCGGGATCGGTTGCCGCGATCGAGACGCCTCTGGTCGAGACCGGCTTTTACAAAGCGAAGGCCTACGCGCTCGATCCAGACGGCTTCCAGCATTGGCCGGAGGGCCCGGATGCCGGCCTGAGCATTCACCCCGACGCCTATCGCACCGGCAACACGATCTACTGCGCGTTCCCGCGCCTGTTCGGCCCGGCGCGAGACCAGATCCGAGCCCGGCGGGAGTCGCGCGAGAGGCTCATCGCCCGATGGGATCGCCAGGGCTACACCGTGATCCCGCCCTCGGGCAAGCTTCGCGACCTGGCCCGCCAGATACCCCATATTGTCGGGACGCTGGGCTGCCGCATCCTGCATCTGCTGCCGGTGAATCCGACCCCTGCCACCTATGCGCGCATGGGGCGCCACGGCAGCCCCTATGCCGCCTTGGACTTCACCGTCGTCGATCCGGCTCTGGTCGAGTTCGACCGCCGCACGACCGGCGTGGATCAATTCATGGAGCTGGCCGACGCGGCGCACGCGGCCGGCGGGCGCCTGTTTCTCGACCTGGCCATCAACCACACCGGCTGGGGATCTGTCCTCCAGGAGACGCACCCCGAATGGTTTCTGCGGGGTTCGGATGGGACCTTTCTCAGCCCGGGCGCCTGGGGCACCACATGGGAGGACCTGGTCGAGCTGGCCCATCGCACCCCGGACCTGTGGGATCACCTTGCCGGCGCATTTCTCACCTGGTGCGACCGCGGCGTGGACGGCTTCCGGTGCGACGCCGGCTACAAGGTGCCTTTGCCGGCCTGGCAATACATCATCGCCCGGATTCGGGATCAGTTTCCGGAGACGATCTTTCTTCTGGAAGGCCTGGGGGGGCCATGGTCCGCCACGGAGGAGATCCTCACCGAGGGCGGCATGCAGTGGGCCTACTCCGAGCTGTTCCAGAACTTCTCGGGCCTCGAGATCGCCTCCTACCTTGACTACTGCCTGCCCCAATCCCGCCAGCGCGGCCTCTGGATCCATTACAGCGAGACCCACGATAATCGCCGTCTGGCCGAGAAAGGCCGGGCCTGGTCCCTCTTGCGCAACCGGGTCTGCGCGCTGGCCAGCGTCAGCGGCGGATTCGGCTTCGCCTGCGGCGTCGAGTGGCTCGCCCCGGAGAAGATCGATGTCCATGCGACCACGGGGCTGGCCTGGGGCCAGCCGGACAACATCGTGCCCGAGATCGCCGCGCTGAACCAGCTTGTGTCCGAGCACCCGGCGTTCTTCGACGGTGCCCGCATCGAGCGGCTCAGCGCGGTCGAATCCGATGTCCTGGTTTTGCTGCGCGAGTCGGCGGACGGTCAGGACCGCGTCCTGGTGCTTGTCAATGCCGACGTCCAGCATGCAGCCCGGGTGGTCGTCCCGCCTCGGGCCCTCCCATTCGTCCAATCCGGCGCGATCGATCTCCTGGGCCAGACGCTGCCGGCGATCCACTCGCTGCCGGGAGGCGGGCGCCAACTCGAGCTCGCCCCGGCCTCCTGCCATTGCCTGGCGGTGGAGCGGCAGCCGCGCGGGCTGGCCGGCGACCGCTACCGCCAGGAGCGCGCCGCCGCCGCGTGGGCGGTCGAAGCCATTGCGCAGACGGCGCCGGCCGAGCGGCTCGGCGCTCACTCGTGGCTCGATCTGGCCGCTCTGGTCGGCGAGAGGGGCCCGTTCCGCTTCCTGGCCGCGTTGGACGGGCTGGCCGCCGCGATCGACCGGGAGCCGCTCATCCCCGCTTTGCGCCGGCTGACCGCCCGCGATCATTACCCGGCGGTTATCGTCTGGCGCCCGAACGATCTGCGCCGCATCACGCTCATCCCGCCCGGGCATTGGCTGCTCATCGAGTGCGGGCATCCGTTCCGGGCGCGCGTCCACCCGGCACGCGGCCGTCCCGGGCGGCCTCTGGCCTCGCAAAGGTTGGGCGGCGTCCATTGCGCGGCGTTTCCGCCTCAGGCTGCCAGCGGCGATTCGGCCTTGAGGCTTCAGATCCTGGACGCCCCGGTGCAGCGCATCGAGGCCCGCCTCCGCTGGCTGTCCGCCGAGCCGGATCTGGCCGGTTTGATCCGGCAGGTGGACGAGCCTGGCGCCGATGCGCCCGGCCTTTTCCTTCTCACCAATGGCCGCGGCGCCATGGCCCGCCTCCATCTCGACCTCGGACGGATCGAGTCCAAATACGACTGCCTCCTGGCCGCCAATCTGAACCCTGACATTCCGGTCGATCGCCACGTGCTCGCCAAGCGCGCCCGGGTCTGGGTCAATGCCGACGGCTTTCTGTCGCCGCTCGATGGGCGCAACCTGGCGTTTGCGTCTCCTGGGCCGCCGGCCCGGTGGGAGTTCGTCGCCAATGCGGGCGACGGACGCTGCGTCGAAATCCATCTCGAGGCCGAGATGCCCGCGGGGCTGAACGTCGTTCGCCTGCGATTCCTGCGTCCGGCCGGCCCGCCGCGCCGCGGCCGGGACCTGCCCGCTTCGGCCGATGTCCGGCTGACGGTCCGCATCGACGTCGAGGACCGGAATTACCACCAGGAGACCCATCGCAACGCGGGCGCGGAACACCATTTCAGCACCCATACCCGTCTGCTCCCCGATGCCATCGGCTTCGAGTTCACCCCGGTCCCCGACCGGCGGCTGCAGGTGCAGGCTTCCGCAGGCCGGTTCCACCCCCAGCCCGAATGGTGCGACCGGATTTCACATCCGATCGAACAAACCCGCGGCCAGGTGGCCGAAGGCGACGCGTACAGCCCCGGATGGTTCGAGCTGCCGCTGCGGCCCGGCGCCGAGGCGGCGATCGAGCTCGACGCCGACCCCGTCCCCGCCTCCGGCCGGCGCTCGGAGCATCCGCCGGCGCGCGTGTCGCGGATCCACTCGCCGGCTGCGGCCGCATCGGCGGGGACATCCGCGGCGGCTGCGGCGTTCATGCGTCACCTGGCGGCCATCCTCCCCGCCTACCTGGTCCGGCGCAATCCGGGCCGGACCGTGATTGCGGGCTACCCATGGTTCCTGGACTGGGGCCGCGACACCCTCATTTGCGCCCGAGGCCTTCTGGCCGCGGGCTATCAAGAGGATGTCCGCCAGATCCTGCTGACCTTCGCCCGCCTCGAGCGCGATGGGACGCTGCCCAATGCCATTCACGGCGAGAACACCTCCAATCGCGACACCTCCGATGCCCCGCTCTGGTTCGGGCTGGTGTGCGAGGAATACGCCCAGCGCGCCGGAGCGGATTTCTACCGACAGCCAGCCGGCAATCCCCCGCGCACAGTCGCCGATGTGCTGGTCTCGATCGCGCGGGGATACCACGACGGCACGCCCAATGGCATCCGAATGGATCCCGAGTCGGCCCTGGTCTGGAGCCCTGCGCACTTCACCTGGATGGACACGAATCACCCCGCCGCAACGCCTCGCGAGGGTTACCCCGTCGAGATCCAGGCGCTCTGGATCCGGCTCCTGAAACAGCTGGCCTGCGGCGTTCACCCGGCGTCGCGCCGGTCGCGGGCCGGGCGGATCGACTGGGCCGAGCTGGCCGCTCGAGCCGAGGCATCCTTTCAGCGCTGGTTCTGGCTCGAAGCCCCCGGGCACCTCGCCGACGTCCTCGAGGCCGGGCCGGGGACGCCGGCCCCGAAGGCATTCCCTTCTCCGGCCCTCCGGAGCAACATGCTCCTGGCCGTCAGCCTGGGCCTCGTCGAGCCTTCGCGCGCCCGCCGCTGCGTGGCCGCCGCCCAACAGCATCTCCTGGTGCCGGGCGCCCTCCGATCGCTCGCTCCGCTGCCGGCCACGCCTCCCCTGCCCGTGCGAGCCGCGGACGGCCGCCTTCTGAACAATCCGGACTTTCCGTATTGGGGGGAGTATGCTGGCGACGAAGACACGCGCCGCAAGCCCGCCTACCACAACGGCACGGCCTGGGTCTGGACGCTGCCCGTCTTTGCCGAGGCCATGGCGGTCGCCTGGGATTTCGAGCCCGCCGCCGTGGCCGCTGCGCGCGCTTACCTGGGCAGCCTCGATCGGCTCATCATCGAAGGCTGCGCCGGCCACTTGCCCGAGATCGTCGACGGCGACGCGCCCCATGCCCAGCGCGGCTGCGATGCCCAGGCGTGGAGCGCCACCGAATCCCTCCGTGTCTGGCAATTGCTCGATGGCCAACCCCACCGCAACGCGCGTGCAAAACATGACCAGATCGCTCGCCCCAACAGATAGCCCGTCGGCCTTGAATGCCCGATCGATCGATGGCTGCGGCCGGGTCCAGGCAGGCGGCCTGGCGTCCCGATGCGGCGTTCTGGTCCTGTGGCTGACGTGCGCCAGCTTTCCGTTCGCAGCGACAGATCCGTCGGTCGGACTGGCCCCCCGCCGCCCGGGGCCCGACCCTGAACGCGTCCACGATCCATCGACCATCGTGACCGTCGATGGAGTCAGCCGATGCTTCTCGACCGGGCCGGGCCTGACCTTGCTGCGCGAGGACGCTTCCGGGAAATGGCTTCCGGAGGGGCGCCTTTTCGACGAAGGCAAGTTCCCCGGCTGGCATCAGGAACTGGTCCCCGGCAACCGCGGCCATCTCTGGGCCCCCGACGTCATCCGGGAGAATGGCATGTTCTTCGTCTATTATTCGGTCTCCACGTTCGGGAAGAACACCTCGGCCATCGGTCTGGCCGTCGGCAAGACGCTCGATCCCTCCGCCACGGACTGGGCCTGGGAAGACCGGGGGCCAGTCATCGTGTCGCGCGCCGGGAATCGGTTCAACACGATCGATCCGGCGCTCTTCGCCGATCCCAGCTCGGGATCGCTCTGGATGGTCTTCGGCTCCTACTGGAACGGCATCCACCTGATCGAGCTGGATGCTGCCACCGGCCTGCGCCGCGATGCCAGCCGCGCGCCGGAGCGGATCGCGTGGGCACCGGAAATCGAGGCCCCGTTTCTCCATCGGCGCGGCGATTTCTATTACCTGTTCCTGAACTGGGGCAAGTGCTGCCGCGGGATCCAGAGCACCTATGAGATCCGAGTCGGCCGCAGCCGGTCGGTGGCTGGGCCGTATATGGACCGCGAGGGAGCGGACCTGCGCCACGGCGGCGGCACGCTCGTGCTCGCCACCGAGGATCGGTGGATCGGCCCCGGCCATGCCTCGATCCTCGAACGCAACGGCCGGGAATGGCTCGTCCATCACTATTACGACCGCGACCTCGGCGGCCGGCCGCGGCTCCGAATGGTCCCGATCGCATGGGACGCCGACGGCTGGCCGGCCACGCGGCCTGCAGCGCCAGCGTCCGCGTCAAGGACAGGGCAGCCATTCCGTGAACGCCGGTTGTCTGTCGATCGGTCATATAGACCCCATTGCGTTCGATCTATTGAAGGCCAACGCGGTAAAAGGCCTGTGGCAGACACGGCGTTGGTGTGGGTGAAGCTGGTGCTTCCCGCTTTGCCGCTATGGTTTGTGGCAACTGGCGCCCACGGCGAGGACATCGCCACATTGGTGCTCCTCTGGAGGAAGTAGGTCAGGCCGGCAACACTTTGCCAGGTCACGATCACGTTGGTGGTTGCCGGGGTTGCAGACACGACGAAGAGGCCCGAGGCAGCATTGGCGGGGTCAGTGAGACAAAGGGACTCCTGCCAGTTGTTGAGCCCGTCCTGGTCGGGATCAGCGCCGTCGACCGATCCATCCGTGGGGATTCCGTGTTGCTGCGCCCAGGCAATTGCTCGCAAACGTGCAAGCGTCCCCCGTGCTGGTATGGACTCCACCACCGAAGGAAGCCGAGTTACCAGAGAGCGTGCAATTCGTGAGCGCGCTTTCACAGGCCGCCCCTCCATCGGGAGCGGAGTTGGCCATGAGCGCGCAATTGGCCAGCGCGGATCCATATGCAGCACCGCCCCGGGCGGAGGCTGAATTATTGGATAGCATGCAGCTGCTCAAGGCGCCGTTGTAAGCTCCGCCACCATCGTAAGCGGAGTTGGCCGCGAGCGTGCAGCCTATGTACGTGCCATTGTATCCGGCACCGCCGTGGGATTGAGCTCGATTACCAGCAAGCAGGCAATTCGTTACGAGGGCGGTGGGCGAAGCGCACCAGGCGCCCCCGCCGCTTCCACCCAGGTCGTCGTTGGCGGCGGCAGATCCGTTGGTGAGGGTAAAACCAACCAGTGACGCCCCGCTGCAGAGATAGGCGCAACGCGCGGCTCCAAGGCCGAGAAAATCCGAATTCGGGCTTCCTTGGATCACGGTGACAGCGGGGCCATTCAGGCTTTGAAGGACCAGCGGTTTGTCGAGCACCACCCGATTGCTGACGACGCCGATCAGGGCACGGCCCCCGGTGGCATAGACGCCGTTGGAGACCAGCACGAGCGCACCGGGCACGGTGACTGCGTCGACCGCGTCCTGGATGACGGTGGCCGCAGTGGCCCAATTTGTGTATGGAGGCAATGGATTGGCGCTAGTCAGCGCCACGTAATCGTCACCTCCGGTCCGTGGAGGCTCTGCAGGGTGAGTGGTTTGTTCACCGCAACGCGGTTGGTCATAATGCCGTGGATAACGCGTCCGCCCGTGGCGTACACACCGTTGGTGACCCAGACGGTGTCGCCAGGGGAGGCGGCATCAACAGCGGCCTGAATGTTGGTGGCAGCGTTCACCCAATTAGTGAATGGAGGAACGTGATAGCCAGCCAGGGAGACGTAAAGTTGCGTGGCTCGGGTGCCTTGCGACAGGAGGAAAAACAAGGGCAGAATCCACAATCTACAGATGAGGCCGCGAATGAAGGGGCGCGTGTTCATTTGATTGGTTTTTCGCTTCCGCGGTTTCGTCACGGACCATCGTGCCCACCAGCTCGGGCTCCTGGGTGGGGCCGAACCCGACGTTGGCCGCGATCCTGCAGCGAAGCTCGTCACCCGCAAAACGGAGATTCAGCCCGAACACAAAGGGCGTTTCATAGAGGCAGATCTTGGCGGTGAAGGTGTCGCTGGCTGTCCAGCCGCCGCTGGCGGCGACGGGCTGGAGCGCGCTCGAGCCCCACGCGGCGCGGCCCTTCTTCCACGCCCCAGGACCGCACTCGATCCGCCCCTCGACGCCGTCGACCCGGGCGGCCAGCGCCGTCGTGCCGTCGGCATTCCTCTCGAGCGCGATGGTCTCGAGCTTCCTCGCGTTGCCCGGGAACAGGTATTTGCGCCCGAAAACGCCGGGTGCGGATGCCGTTCCGATCTGGGGGGGCAGCTCGAGGCTCCGGAGCTTGCGCACGAGGTTCTCCCGGGCGACCGCATCAGCCGGAAGCGGCGCATCGCCCATGGCGGGCAGCAGCTGGCCCCACACCAGGTTCAGGACCGCCTGCATATCGCGGAGCCCGCTGGTGATGGCGATGACGGCGTCGCGGCCTGGCATGACGATGCAGTATTGGCCGAAGGCACCATCGCCGCGATAGCAGCCGTTGCGGCAGCGCCAGAACTGGTAGCCGTATCCCTGGTCCCAATCGCTGGCCGGGTTGCTGCCATTGGAGGTCTGAAGCGCTGTCGCCTCGGCCACCCAGGATTCGGGGACGACCTGTTTCCCGGCCCATTTCCCTTTCTGCAGGTAGAGCTGGCCGAAGCAGGCGATGTCCTCCGTGCGGACGCTCAATCCATAGCCGCCCAGGGTGATCCCCTCGGGGCTCTTCTCCCAGATGGGATGGTCGATGCCCAGCGGATCGAACAGCCGGGGCCGGAGGTAATCGACCAGCGGCATTCCCGAGCGTTTCTCGACCGCCGCCGCCAGCATGTAGGTCGCCGACGTGTTGTAGAGAAAGTGGGTTCCCGGCTTGAACCGCACCGGATGGTTCAGGAAGGCCTTCTTCCACGCCGGATCGGCCGCGCGCGGCGGCTCGGTTTCATGGCCCGTGTTCATCCGGAGCAGATCGCGGATCCGCATCGCCCTCAGATGGGCGCCCGGCTCGGCGGGGGCGTCCTCGGGAAAGATCTTCACCAGCTCGTCATCCAGGCTGAGGAGGCCCTCGGCGGCCGCCAGCCCGACCGCCGTCGAAGCGAAGCTCTTGCTGAGCGAGTAAAGGGCGTGAGGCGACTCGGCGCTGTAGGGGGACCACCAGCCTTCGGCAACCACGCGCCCATGCCGCACCAGCATGAAGCTGTGCAAGGAGTCGATGCCCTTGTCCGCCGCTTCGACAAACGAGAGGATCGCCGAGGACGGCACCCCCTGCGATTCCGGGGTGGCGCGGGGCAGCCCGGCCTCCAGGCTCAGTCCAGCGACGACCGCCCAACCGATGGCCAATTGGATTTTCATGTTATTTGTTTCGGGCATCCTGTCTTGTCCGGCCACAAGGCGCAGCAAAAAAACGCCGCGACTGCGGCTCCGGAGCGCCGGACACAGGTCTTCGGCTCCTGGCGCGTCCGGCCGCAACGGGGTGGCCGCCTGCAGCTCGATCCTTTCCCTTCCATGGCCGGGTGGAGGAGGGGGCCAGGGGAGGAGGATCCTGGAACGGGCCCCGGAACCAGCCGCACCTGGCAGCTTGACAATCCGGCTGGCTGTTCAAGGATTCTGGCATGTTCAAGCTGGTGGCGCCATTTGAGCCGGCGGGGGACCAGCCGGAGGCGATCGCGCGGCTGACCGCGTGGGTTAAGGCCGGGGATCGGCACCAGACTCTGCTGGGCGTGACAGGCTCGGGCAAGACCTACACCGTCGCCAACGTCATCGCGGCGCTGAACCGGCCGGCGCTGGTGATCTCGCACAACAAGACCCTGGCGGCCCAGCTCTACGCCGAGTTCAAGTCGTTCTTTCCCGAGAACGCCGTCGAGTATTTCGTGAGCTACTTCGACTATTACCAGCCGGAGGCCTACCTTCCGAGCACGGACACCTATATCGAGAAGGACTCGAGCATCAACGAGGAGATCGAGCGGCTGCGGCTTTCGACGATGAGCTCGCTCTTCGCGCGGCGGGATGTGATCGTGGTGGCGAGCGTCTCCTGCATATACGGGATCGGCAGCAAGGAGGATTACGAGGCGATGGTGATCCCGCTGCGGGCGGGTCAGGAGATGGGGCGCGAGCGGCTGCTCGAGCGCCTCGTGGACCTCCAGTACAGCCGGAACGACCTCGAGCTGAGCCGCGGCCAGTTCCGCGCCCGCGGCGACACCGTCGAGGTCCGCCCGGCGGCGGAGGAGGACGGTCTGCGGATCGAGTTCTTCGGCGAGCAGATCGAGCGGATCGCGCGCTTCGATCCGCTGACGGGGCGGGCGGGGGCGGCGCTCGGCGCGGTCACGGTCTATCCGGGCCGGCAGTTCGTTACGCCCCTGGACAAGATCAAGAGGGCGGCGCTGGCCATCCGGGAAGAGCTGGGCGAGCGGATCGCATGGTTCGAGGCCCGCAACAAGCTGATCGAGGCCCAGCGGATCAAGATGCGGACCGACTACGATCTTGAGATGATGATCGAGATGGGTTTTTGCTCCGGGATCGAGAACTACTCGAGGCATCTGAGCGCGCGGCCGCCGGGATCGCGCCCCTGCACGCTGCTGGATTTCTTCCCGCAGGACTATCTGCTGGTCATCGACGAATCGCACGCGACGGTGCCGCAGATCGGGGGGATGTATGCGGGGGACCGGTCGCGGAAGACCGTGCTGGTGGATTACGGGTTTCGGCTGCCGAGCGCGCTGGACAATCGGCCGCTGAGCTTCGACGAGTTCCAGGAGCTGCAGGGGCAGACGATCTACGTGAGCGCCACGCCGGGGGAGCGGGAGCTGGGATGGTCGGGGCCGCGCGTGGCGGAGCTGATCGTGCGGCCGACGGGGCTGGTGGATCCGCCGGTGACGATCAAGCCGCTGGGGGGTCAGATCGACGATCTGATCGAGGAGATCCGGCGGCGGGCCGAGGCCCGCGAGCGCGTCCTGGTCACCACCCTGACCAAGCGGACAGCCGAGGAGCTCACCGATTACCTGCGCGACATCGGGATCAACGTCCGGTATCTGCACAGCGACATCGGGGCCATCGAGCGGGTCGAGATCCTGCGGGCCCTCCGGAAGGGCGATTTCGATGTGCTGGTGGGGATCAACCTGCTGCGGGAGGGGCTCGATTTGCCGGAGGTGGCCCTGGTGGCGATCCTCGACGCCGACAAGGAGGGCTACTTGCGATCGGCCACCAGCCTCACCCAGACGGCGGGGCGCGCCGCGCGGCACCTGCACGGCGCCGTGATCCTTTACGCCGACCACCGGACGGGGAGCATCCAAAAATTCATGGCGGCGACCGAGTATCGCCGCCAGAAGCAGATGGCCTACAACGCGGCGCATGGGATCGTGCCCCGCAGCGCGAGCCGCCCCATCGAGGAAGGGCTCGCCCTGGCGCGGCCGGGCGGGGATTATGCGGCGGCGGTGATCAACGACGCCGGCGGCAGCTTCGACATCACCGAGACGATCCGCGAGCTCGAAGCCGAGATGATCGCGGCGGCCGACCGGCTCGAATTCGAAAAGGCGGCGCTGCTGCGGGACCAGGTCCGCGAGCTGCGCAAGGGTGCGGGCGAGCCGGCGGCCGCGCGAGGCTCACCAGCCAAGGTCTCTTATCCGCGGCCCCGGAGCTCCGCCGGGGGGCGGAAGCGGGAGTCGCCGCCGCGCCCGGGGCCCAGGAGGAGATCGGCGATCTCGGAGTAGCGGGAGACGACGCGGGTTGCGCGGGCGAGCCTTTCCGGGGGGAGAGAGTTGGTGATCGCGATGACGGCCATGCCGGCGGCGCGGGCGGCTTCGACTCCGGCGGGGGCGTCCTCGATCACGCAGCAGGCGGCGGGAGGGACGCCCAGGAGCGAGGCGGCCCGGAGGAACACGTCGGGGGCGGGCTTGCCATGGGGGACGTCCTGGACGCTGACGACAGCCTGGAAGAGGGACCGGAGGACGGGCGCGAGGTGGAAGACCTCCTGGATGACCGGGTGGAGCGAGCCGGAGGCCAGGGCTAGCGGAAACCGGGCGTGGAGCTGCTGCGCGAGGTCGATGGCGTCCGGGATGACAGGCTTTTCCCGGCGGAGGAGCTCGAGGTAATGCCGCTGTTTCCAGGCGAGAAGCTCCTCGATCGGCTGCGCAGGACGATGGCGCTCGATGAAATCCGTCCAGAGCGTCCAGTCCGACCGGCCGTAATAGGAGACGAAATCGACGCCGTGCGTGTCGGCGCAGCCCATCTCGGCGAAGATGTCGCGATAGGCGCGCTCATGGAGCGGCTCGCTGTCCACCAGGACGCCGTCCATGTCAAAAATAGCGGCTTGGATGCGGGAGGCATCGAGGCCGCCTGTGGATTTCCAGGCATCATTCATGATCTGCCAGGGGTGCGATTGGAGGGGGAATCGCGGCCGAAAGCAAACGGAAAAACGGAAAATGAGGGTTTGCATTTCCGGTGGGCTGTGGTATTCGAAACCGTCCGGCCGCGGCCGGCAGCAGCCAGCCGCGCGGCGATGAATCCCAGGATCGAAGAGGAATCAGGCTTATGTCACAGCATCGGAGTCTACGCGCCGCCACGACACTCGGCGCCAAGCGGAATGTGCTCAAGCGGTTCGAGCGGGTCGAGCTGCTCAAGAAGCGCGGGCAATGGAAGGCGGGCGACCGCGTGACCGGCTTGCGCAAGACCAAGCCGTGACCCGGCCGGGGGAATCGCCGGCAGGCATTCGGCTCCAGAAATTCCTGGCGGAGGCCGGTGTGGCCTCGAGGCGGGCGGCGGAGCGGATGATCCTGGCGGGGCAGGTTGCGGTGAACGGGGCTGCCGTCCGGGTGCTGGGCACGCGGGTGGACCCGGCCCGCGATCGGGTCGAGGTGGCGGGCCGGATCGTGGAGCGGCGGCGGCGCAAGTTCTACATCGCGCTGCACAAGCCTCGCGGGTTCCTCTGCACGCGGCGGGATTCAGCCGGGCGCCGGCGGATCCATGACCTGCTGCCGCCGGAGTGGAAGGACCTCTATTCGGTCGGGCGCCTCGACCGCGACAGCGAAGGGCTTGTGTTCCTGACCAACGACGGGCAGTTCTGCCTCAAGCTGACCCATCCCCGGTTTGGTGTCTCCAAGAAATACCGGGTGACAGTCGAGGGCAAGGTCGAGCTGCCCGCCCTGGCCCCGCTCCGAAAGGGGATCGTCGATGAAGGGGAGCGGCTGCAGGCGGCCGCCGCCAGGCTCGTCTCCCACAACCATTCCCAGAGCGTCCTCGAGATCGACATGCGCGAGGGCAAGAAACGCGAGATCCGGAGGCTCTGCGCGGCGCAGGGGTGGACGGTCGTTCGGCTGCAGCGCGTGCAGGTGGGGCCGATCAAGCTCGGCGAGCTGCCGCCCGGGAAATGGCGGACCTTGACAGCCGGGGAGATTAAATCTTTACTGGAATTCTTATGAAAACACAGCCTGGGACCGTCCTGGTGCTCGGATGGTGTTTGAGCCTGGCGGCGGCGGTGGCGGTGCGATCCGCTGATCCGGGGGTGATCAAGACGGGTGTCGCCAACGTGCGCGCGCTGCCATCCCTGTCGAGCGAGGTGATCACGCAGCTCAAGGAAGGCGACGCCGTCTGGATCCTCGATACCGTCTCCATTGACAAGCCCAAGCCGGGCGAGCCCTCGGATTGGACCCGGATCCGTATGCCGGAGAAGATCACCGCCTGGGTGTTCGCCGACTACGTCAATCCGGGCCCGAACACCGTCAAGGCCAGCCGCCTGAACGTGCGCGCCGGTCCCGGCGAGAACTACAGCGTCGTGGCGCGTCTCGAGAAAGGCGCCACCGTCCGGGTCATCCGGCAGGTGGACGATTGGATCGAGATCGCCAGCCCGGAGAGCGCCAGCGCGTTTGTGGCGTCGAGCCTGGTGAGCCGCACGCCGGCAGCCGCGGCGGCGGCCTCCGCCCGCCCATCCTCCCCGCCGGCTCCCGCGGTTGAGCCGGCGCGTCCCATCGCTCGATCCGCAGCCCCGACGCCCTCTCCCGCCCCGGTCCCAGTCCCGCCTCCGACGCCTGCGTCTGCCCCTGCGCCTGTTGTCACGCCTGCGCCGACGCCAGCGGCTGCCCCCCCTGCAGCCGCCGTGTCGCCCGCCGCCCCGCCTGCGCCGCTTCCCGCGGTGGCGAGCGCCCCGGCGCCCGAATCGCGGCCGCCGGCGATCCCGCCAGATCCGGCTCCGGCGGTCACGGTGGCGCCGGCCGCGGATTCCGTGCCGGTGAAGCGTGTGGTGATCCGGGAGGGCATCGTGCAGCCGACCTTCAGCCTGCCGGCTCCCAGCGCGTTCGAGCTGGTCAGCATCGAGACCGGCCGCAAGATCAATTACCTCTACAATCCGTCGACCAACTGGAATCTGCGGTCCTACATCCAGCGCAAGGTGCGGATCACGGGCGAGGAGGCCATGGACGAGCGGTGGCAATACACCCCGGTGCTGAGAGTGGACAAGATCCAGCTTCTCCCCCATGGCCGCTAACCTGATTGACGGCAGGGCCATCGCAGAGGAGATCCATCGGGAGACGGCCGCCCGTGTTGCTGCCCTTGCGGCGCGCGGCGCGACGCCCGGCTTGGCGTTCGTCCGGGTCGGGGATGACCCGGCATCGAAGGTGTATGTGGGGATGAAGGAGCGCGCCTGCCAGAGGCTGGGGATCCGCTCGACGACCCTTATCCTGGCCGAATCCACCTCCGAGGCCGAGGTTCTGGCGTTGATCGGGCGCTTGAATGCCGATCCCGCAGTGCACGGCATTTTGGTGCAGGCTCCGCTGCCGCGCGCGATCTGCTCCGCGCGGGTCTTCGCCTCTGTGGCGCCCGGGAAGGACGTCGACGGGTTTCATCCGGTGAACGTCGGCAAGCTTATGCTGGGGGACCCGGGCGGATTCGTCCCGTGCACGCCGGCCGGGATTCACCAGTTGCTGATCCGGGCGGGGGTGCCTCTGGCCGGGGCGGAGGTGGTGATCCTGGGCCGCGGCAACATTGTCGGAAAGCCGATGGCCGCGATCCTGATCCAGAAGGCACCGGACGCCGACGCGACGGTCACGGTGTGCCACTCGAGGACGCGGGATCTGGCGGCGCATTGCCGGCGCGCGGACATCCTGATCGCGGCGATGGGCGTGCGCGAGTTTGTGAGGGCCGACATGGTCAAGCCGGGGGCGGCGGTGATCGACGTGGGGGTGAACCGGGTGCCGGACCCGGCCGCCAAAGGCGGTTCGAGGCTGGTGGGGGACGTCGATTTCGAGGGGGTCAGGGCCGTCGCCGGCCACCTGACGCCGAACCCGGGCGGCGTGGGCCCGATGACCATCGCGATGCTGATGCGCAACACCGTTCAGGCCGCCGAAATGCAATCATGAATCCAACCCGCATCCTACCCGACCTGCAGGCGTCGATTGTCTGCGAGGAAGTCCGCCAGGAGATCAATGGCAATTTCATCCTGATTGGCGTCTGCGGGGTGATCCGGGTGCCGCAGATACCGATTGTGGCTTTTCAGATGTGCGTGTTCAACCGCTGGACGGCGGGCCTGGGCCAGTTCCAGGAGGCGGTGCGCCTGGTGGCGCCCGACCAGACCACTGTCCTGCGCGAGCGTCAGACCCACTTCCATCTGCAGGACCCGGCCCACCACGCCACCAACGTAACCCTGTTCCGCCAAATCGAGTTCAAGGTGGCGGGCATCTACTACATCGAGGTCCTGGTCGAGGACGTGATGAAGCTGCGATATCCGATCCCGCTGATTCACATCCCTCCGCCTCCGAAGCCGGGCCAGCCGGGAGCGGAGCCGCCTCCCGAGGCGGAACCGGGATCATCGCCGCCGGCCTGAGGCCTCTGCGATCGTTGCAGGACAGAGCTGCATGAACGAGGCAGCGGCCGGCAGGAGGCCCGGCATTGCAGGCCGCGCGCCCTCGCGCGGCGACGGCGAGATCGCTGGCGGCTCCTACCGCGGGCTGTCCGCTGCCGGATCGCGTTGGATTCGAATGCGGCAGAGGTCGCGCGGGGGCAGCGTGAGATGGAGGCGCGATCGGGGGCCATCGACCCGGAGGGTTTGGCGGCCGAGGGTTTCACCCGAGGCGGCGGATTCGATCCGGACGTCGTAGGCGCCTTTTTCGAGGAGGTAAAGCTCGGCGTCGAGGGATCGGGGGGTGTCGCCGAAGTGGTACATCTCCGCCTCGAAGCTTCGGGCGCCGGCGTCGGTAACCAGGGCGGCGATCTCCCGCGGCGGCGTCAGCCACCGGACCCGGTTCATCGGAAACACGAGCGGATTGCCGGGATCGCCAGTGGCGCTGGAATAGAGGATCTCGGGCGAGGGCGATGGCGGCGGATCGGGCAGGTAGGCCAGGAAATTCCGGGTGAACGAGATGACGCGGTCGGTCCAGCGCATCTCGATGGTGTAGGCCTCCCAGTTCGATCGAAACGCGCGGGCGTTCCGTTCCAAGGCGCGCGCGAGCGATTGGCTGTCGCCGGCCAGCCGATATCGGACGTAGCCGGAGGCATCCTCGAGCAGCAGGGCATCGTAACGCCGGTCGCCGGTGAGAAACCGGTATTTGGCGAGGGTATCGGGGAGGAAACCGTCCATGCGGCGGGCACACCACGGAGCGGATCCGGGGGAGAGGCTGGCGGGCGGGGGCGCATCGAGCTCTCGAAGCCGGAGCCGGGCCATGGAGCGGATGGGCTCGAGGTATTGGGGATCGCCGAGCATGTGATGGGCGAGGAGGAGGGTGGACGTCATGAGGCGCGTTGCGCCGGGCCAGTTGTAGAGGGCGTCGTTGTGGCCAGGCGAGAACGGCTGCCACCAGGGCTGGCCCGGCCGGGCGATCATGCCGTCGGGCCATCGGATGGCGGAAGGGAGAACGCCGGCCGGCTTGCCATTCTCGGCGCGGGCCGCGGCATCGACCCACAGCCGGAGCCATTCGCCAAAGAGCTTGCCCAGTTCCGGATCGCCCGTCCGCTGCCACAGGAGCAGCGCAGGCTGAACGACCGACGGGTGGTAGACGGTGTCGAAGGCCCGCGCCTCGGATGTGTCGACGCGATCGACGCTGAAATAGATGGATTGGAACTGGAGCAGGCCGCGCTGGTTGCGTCCGGTCCATCGCTCGCGCATGTACTGGGCGAGCTTCCGGGCCCGGGCTTGCCACACCGGGTCGTCCGCCCTCAGAAACATCATGGGCAGGATGGTGTCGGTGGTATCCTCGTTCGAGTGCTCGACGTCGGTGACGCGGGTGGTGAATCCGTCCCGCAGATGCGGCTGGCGAAAGATGCCGCTCGAGATGCGCTCCTGGGCGGCGTTGATTTTGGGATCGTCGAACCCGATGAGGATGGGTGTCCACCAGCGCCACATCTCGACGTCGTCGCCCCAGCCGCCCCCGAACTGGCCGTCGGGCAGCTGGCGCTCGTCGATCCACCAGTGGATGAGGTCGGCGAGTTTTTCGAGCCCCTCGCGCTGGAGGTTGGCCCACTGGGGCGCCCCGGCGATCGCCGGGATGGTTCGGGGCCACGGGATCGGCTGGCCCAGGTACATCCGCAGGACGCGATTGTCCGGGAAGTGCTGGCTTGCGGTCTCGAGGAGGCGCGCGGCTTCGCCGTAGTAGGCATCGCGGCGTTCGGGCACGCGGAGCAGCGGCCCGCTTTGGATCACGCGCCAGATGAGCATGCGTCCGCGGTAGAGGCACCAGATCGGGTAGAGACGCGACCGGGGGGAGAGGGCGGGCGGGTGGACGGGGCCGTCGGCCTCGGGCTGAACCTTGCCGGTGATGAACCGGCAGAGGTAGCCGTTCTCGGCGGCGCGGCTGGTATCGACGACGACCTTGGACTTGCCATTGGCCCAGTCGTCAACCACGGGGAGCAGCTTGGCGAGGTCGGCCCGGAGATCCGGCGGCAGGTCAGCCATGGACTCCAGGCTTCGGAGCAGGCGGTGGCGGTCGAGCTCGCTTTCGGCGTTGCCAGCCTCGAGGATCAACCGGGCGGCCGGATCAGCCGGCTCGGCGGCAGGCGCGCTGAAGCGCCCGAGGCCGGACAGGCAGAGCAAGGTCAGAAGGGGCGCGATGAATGGATTAATCATGGGCAGGCCGGATTCGTTGATTGATGAAGGCCGCGCTCCCGCAGGGCAGGTTCATGGGAAGATGGATCCGCGGTACGCGTGTGATCAAAGGCTCCATCCCTGGCGGTATTCGCGATGGAGCCACTGATTGGCGGCGGGGTAGTTGGTGACCCGCATGTTGGGGCCGTCCCAGTCGAGCTTGCGGCCCGCACGCAGGGCGACATTCCCCAAGAGGCACGCTTCCGTGAGCAGGCCGGCATGATCGACAAAGTCGGAGCCGGCCCGGGCTCCGCCCTGGCAGGCGGCGACGAACTCGTGGTAATGGCCGGGGGACCGCGGCAGGGTTTTGGGGGGCCGCTGGTAGCTGTCCATGCGGGACTCGGGCAGGAGCCGCTCGCCCATGAGCTTGCCTTGGTCGCCGATGTAGATGATGTCCTGCATCGCGTCGCCGGGCTCGAGCTCGGGCGGGCGCGGCGGTCGGAGCCCGCCGTCATACCAGTGGAGAGTGACGGGCGGCAGGGGGCCGCGGGCGGGGAACTCGAACCGGGCGATCACGCCCAGCGGATACGTCTCGGGGTTGAGCTTGGTCGAGCAAGCCTCGACGTGGACGGGATGGCCGAGCTGGAGGGCCTTGAACACGGTCGAGAGCTTGTGGCAGCCGAGATCGCCGAGCAGGCCGGTGCCGAAGTCCCACCAGTTCCGCCAGCTCCATGGGTGGTATTCGGGGTGGTAGGGCCGGGCAGGGGCCGGCCCCAGCCACAAATCCCAATCCAGACCCTCGGGTGCGGGGGGCGTATCCGAGGGGCGATCCTCGTAGAGGGCCGATTTCCAGAATCGAGCCGAGCTCCATACCTGGACCTCATGCACGCGGCCGATCGCGCCGGAGTCGATCATCTCGCGGATGGTGCGGGCGGATTCGTCGGCCTGGCCCATGTTGCCCATCTGCGTGGCGACGCCGGCCTGGCGGGCGGCCTCGACGACCCGCCGCGCCTCGAGGACCGAGTAGGTGAGGGGCTTCTCGCAATAGACATGGCATCCGCGCTTGAGGGCGGCCATGGTGATGACGGCGTGAGTGTGGTCGGGCGTAGCCACCATGACGGCATCGACGTCCTCGCGCTCGAGCAGCTCGCGGTAATCGCTGTAGGCCTGGCAGCCCCGATGCCGGCCGGATCGCTCCTGCTTGGCATAATGCTCATCCACGGTCCGCCGCGCGGGCTCGCGTCCGCCCACCCGGCGCTCCCGGCCCTGCCCCCAATACCAGGATAGATAGCCGCCGCTCTCGCGATTCACGTCGCAGACCGCGACGACCTGGACCTCCTTGAAGGCAAGAAACGCGACCAGATTCTGGTAGCCTTGCGAGCCCATGCCGATGCAGGCCATCGCGATCTTTCGGCTGGGGGGGACGTAACCCGCCCCGCCCAGAACGTATCGGGGCACGACGGTCAGGGCAGCGACGGCCGCGGACCGGCCGAGGAATCGGCGGCGCGAGAGGCCGCTGGCCGATCGGGAGCCGCGGATCGCGGAAGCCGGCGCCATCGGGAATTCGTTTCTCTTCATGGTCGTGGTCTCTGGATGTTCAACGGGCTTTAGGGTCTGTGCAAAAATTAATTCCGATTTTGCTGGAGGGGATTGGGCGGGCTGGCAAGGCGCGACGAGCGAGCATACCCGTGCGGTCTGTGAGCGAGGAGCAACAAAGCCAGCGCGCCCAAGGCC
>Ga0209507_1000219_pt1 | contig 75571 bp, 109 predicted proteins | sample AD_UKC028_MetaG_FD_184414 | JGI IMG/M metagenome (GOLD analysis project Ga0209507, IMG submission 184414) | Active sludge microbial communities of municipal wastewater-treating anaerobic digesters from USA - AD_UKC028_MetaG (SPAdes) (version 2) | ecosystem: Engineered > Bioreactor > Anaerobic >...
ATCGAACCACACACCTCCCACGCAATCGCTGCCTCTTTCCACCCAGATTGCTCGCTCTCACGCAACTTCATTAAATCCTCAGAACAGCATTTGTGCTCTTCTGTTTTAATGCGTAGCGCAATTTCCACCCTCATAGTTTCAGCGGCGAGCTTCTGATTTAGCCCTCTAATCACTTCGTTGGTGTGCAAAGCCCATTCTTGGCGCTCTTTAGCCAACTTATTTTGTTCAGCAATAAGGGCGTTTGCTGATGCAAGTTGTCGTGCCAGTTCTTTATTGTTAGCCTCTAGGCTATTCACATATAGGATATTCATTTTATTTCCTTAAAGTTATCTTAGTAGAACGAGCTTAACTTTTGCATCTTCAAAATATTTCTTACTAATCTTCATTGCAGCACTCCATTTACTATGGGGCTCAAGAGACTCAGTATCAGGTGCCACCACTACCTTAATGCCTGCTTGAATAATAGCCAAAGCGCATTTAGGACATGGAAATAGGGTACAATACATTATAGTATCTAGTGTTGATACACCACGCCTAGCTGCATTGAAAATTGCATTCACTTCAGCATGCACTGTAGCATCAAGCTTCTCTTCTACACTCATTATCCTATACTTAGAGTCATCCGCACCCCTAACAAACCCATTGTACCCAAGCGATACCGGAGAGTCATCAGGAGTAGTAATATATGCTCCAACCTTTCGTTGTGGGTCTTTAGACTTATTGCTAATGGCAACAGCAATAGCCATATTATCGGCTACTTTTACTGGATTCATACTTCGTCCTATAGTGATTGGTGGCCTGCCCTACAAGAATCGAACTTGTACTCTGTCGCTTAGAAGGCGACTGCTTTATCCGGTTAAGCTAAGGGCAGGGTGTTTATGTATCTAGCTGAAGCAACTGCTTTCTAATCTCGATGGCTAATTCATTTGCTTCCTGTTCAGATTTACAGTGTTTCTTTATTTGTTTAGAGTTAAGTCGGAGGGATACTACCCAACATTTATGATAATTACAGAAGTAATACCCCTTGCTGCTACTGTTATTTAATTGGTTAACTGACTGAGTTACTAATCTTAAGTTTTCTAATCTATTATCAAGTTTATTTTGGTTAATATGATCAATTACCAAATCATCCGCTATTTCACCAAAAGTAAACAACCAAATGAGTCTGTGTGCCTGATAGAACTTACCATAAAGCCTAATGTGTCTATACCCTCTAGAGTTAACAGTACCTGCAATGGTACCTGCTTTTGCAAGACCTCTACTAACTTTCCAAATTAAATTATTGCCATTATATATGAAACTCTGGTGTAATACTTTATATAATGCAGCCTGCTCCATATCTCTCCTTATAATTGATAACCCAGGTTGGAATTGAACCAACGACCCTAGTCTTATGAGGACTCCGCTGCTAACCACTGAGCTACTGGGTTACTTTAACCACTAAGTTACTGCCCTATGATTCTTAGCTACCTTCCTTTGCCATCATAAGTTTATATTGCGTAAAATCAATTTGTTGCACAATCCACTTATACTTAATACCCTCTTTCCATACTGGATTATGGTCAGTACCTACTACCTCTCCAATACCAAAGTGATCACGAATTGGTACTACTACTTTTACACCTGCATTAAGTGGTAATGGGTACTTGTATGTATATGGCTTAGACCAATCACCATTAGTGCCGCGTAGCTTTACTTGAATAGCGAACATATAACCCTTCTAAATATGATAAAGTATTTCTTGCTTCTTTACCGTCCATGTTACCAGAGATATAACATTGGAGAGTATTCTTTGATATGTCTATAGCCTTCTCTAGTGCCTGAACATATCGAGTTCTACGAACAATCCAGATAATGAGTCTATCCATCTTCTTCCTCTGTATTCTCATCAAGATCAGAGAGTTTCTCTTTAATTTCTTTCTTGATTAGCTCCTGTACCTTATCACTCAGAAGCGCAGTGACGTCCCACCCTTCAAGGTAAACTTCATTAATCTCTACTTCACCACCTTCTTCTGGATGGCAGTTCTCAGGAGGACCACTGGTCTTTGCAGGGATAATAGGCTCGTATTCAAACTCAACTTTAAGATCTACATCCCAAATAGTGATTTCTTTATTCGTCTGAATCATTTTACCTCCAGAACAGCATGACGAACCCTATTACGAGTCACAAAACGAAGGATCTTGCGATAACCAACACTTTCATGCGCAACAACCTTACTTTCAGTAACCCAAGCAACTAACCCGTTAGTTGACATCATCGGGAATACTGCTACTTCTATCTGCTTAGGCTCTTCAGGCTTAAGGCGGTAGTCATAGGTGACCCAATCCCAATCACACCAATGGGCAAGATTCCACTCAGCCTCACCACGTTTACGATATTGAAGTACTTTATTATCACGCTCAAATCCAGCACGAATTGTGTAACGGCGGTCATCTTCAGCAGATCTCATTTTATTGCTCCTTATTAACAGGTTGTTTATACATATACATTTCATTAGGTGTTACTACGCTACCAGGACGAGATATCCCTGCTCTATCATCATTGAATACACCATTTAACTGACCATCTAGTATAATAGCGGCACCAGCCATGAGGTGGGCCAGATGGTGCACACCACTATCAGGCGCATAGTCTTCACCACTATACCAAGCTATAATATGCCGCATCATCGCATCATAGAAAGTTGAAGCCTTAACCTCAGTACCCCTCCAATTAAAGCGGCCATACTTGTCTGCCCCATTAGCCATTGCAGCACCTAAGGCCATAACTGCAATTGGTGGTATAGCTGCTGTAGTTGGCTTACCAATTGCTGCAGTCTCTTTGACATTAACTGTTGTGTTAACCATTATTCACCTCATTCTTTCTATATTTAGTCATTGCAGCTTTTGCATCCTCTATGTTTACAAATTCGCCTAACCTGATTTGAACTCCATTTCCAGCATAGGCCTCTGCTCGCCACTTCTTATTATTTGCATGCCAATATACTCCTTTCATTCCTGAAGTATTGTTACTATACTCTCCTTTATTCATTAAGTTTTCTTGCTTAACACAGATTCTTAAGTTTTCAATTACGTCATTACTTCTATTCCTGTCAATATGGTCTATTTCTAAATTTTCGTCTAACGATCCAAAATGCATAACCCAAATAATTCTTGCCACATAGTAACATTTTCCCTTAAATTTAACTTGCCTATAACCATTACTATTTTTATATGTTACCACATCTCCAATGCTAACTGCAGGGCAGGGATAAATTTTCCAAATAAGAAAGCCATCTTTGTATATAAATATGTTATGCCAGTCTTGGTTATAGTTGAGTTTAACAGCCACCTATTACCTCCTTAGTAGGGCCACCCTAAGGCAGCCCTATTCAGATTACATCGATTCAACCAGCTTAGACAGCTCATCGATAGACATTGCAGACAAGGCTTGATCTTGCTTCTGATCAATAATAGCCATGATCTTTTGCTTCTTCTCACGAGTCTCACGCTCAATACGGATAGCATTAGCCTCATTGATCTTCACACTAATGATATACTTAACCAACTCAAATGCAAGCTTGGTATCATCATTGTTAGTAGTCACCGGAGTAACAAAAGAGACTTCTTCAGTCTCCTTAAGCTCATTGTGTAGATTACGAGCCACACTGTCAAGACATGCCTTACCTGCAGTAGAGACAAGCGGCAAGTCCCACAAGTCTTCAACAGTGAGCATACCCTTAGTAGTATCAAAACGGATCTTCTTACGGCTTGCCAATTCAAACATTTGTTCCATGATATTTTCCTTAGAAAAGAATTTTAACAACACGAGTAAAACTACCACTAATACGACAGATCAGGCTATTACGCTGAGTACTAGAGAAGCCAAGACCACTAAGCTGGCGGTCTGACTCTTCAGTGCTCATCTTACTACCAACCATTTCCAACACCTTGCGGTGCTGATCAAGGTCTGGCTTAAGAAACTCGTTGAGGAAACCACGAGCCTTATCCTTATTGATACAACCATTGATCATAAAGAAGTAGTGCTTATTACCCACCTTGTAGTCATCCCAGAAGTTAGGGGACAACATAATAGAGCTTACTTCTTGGAAGGTATTAGTAGGAATACCCCATGCATCACGGGAGGAAACACTTGCTTCAATCAATGGCTTAATCATCACATCGGTCTTACCATCAATCTTAGTTACAGCAATCTCTGCTACAGCGATGTAACCACCTTGAGGTACAGCCTTATCATAAACAAGATGATAAATCTTACCAAGGACTTCTATTTCAACTTCAAAACCTACACCCTGAGAACGCTTATTGAAGTTATTCACACGCAGTGTATAGATACCTGACCGCATAGTCTTAATTTTTTCGTAGAAGATGTTCTCTACAGGATGCTCCATCATACCATTGACGCCATTTGCATCTACATCAAGCATACCGCCATTAGGGGATTTACTACCACGATATGATGCGTAGTTAATACGACGACTACCTGGCTCTTGCATATGAAAATCAAGGTCATCTTTATATTCCCAAGCAAGGCGACAGCACACATCACCAGTTACATTACCACCTGCTTGTTTAACTCGTTCCTTGATTGAATCAGCAAAGCCACCGTTATATGACCAGGAAAACTTATTAGGCCACTTGAATAGATCAGGGGCAGTCGAATTCTTGGCGGTAATAAGACTAACCAAGTTACCTTGATGTGCGTTATCAATCATTACCTCCACCTTCTTTGCAGAGGGTAGGATATGTTCAATAAACTGATCAATTGTTACTTCATCAACTTTAGACAGTGACTTAGGCGCTTTGTTACCTGCCTCATTCAGCATACTATCAAACACATCAGTACTAAGATGCTTTACTGAACGATCTGCAAACAGAATATTGTTCACAGTAATATCGTTAATTGTTGCATAACGACGCTCTAGAGCAGAAACAAGACCTAGCTCTTCAAGCGTCTCTTTTGCCTTCTTAATCATTGATGCAGTTACAAGAGCAGTAGGTCGCTTATAATTAGCTGGTGCAACCTTTACTTCGTACTTCTTTACAGCGTCTTCAAGAGGTACATTCTCAGAGAGGTCTACTAGCAGAGTACCAATTACACTATTACGAATACGAGCTACTGCAGAATTGGCAGTAAGCACTCGTTCCCATACAAATAGTTTAACATCCACACTATCTTGCTCAGCATATTGCTCAGCATCAAGATATGCACATTTAAGGTTATAAAACTCCCTTACATTATGCAAATGCTCTGCACCACGATATAGAGTGTTTTGTGTAATGAGTTCCATTACAGTTTCAAGTGCATCTTCAGTGATACTATTTAATGCACGATACATCAAGTCAAAAGTAGACCGATGCTCACCCAGTTTAGAGTCAATCATGCCTTTACTACAGAAATGCTTACCTAGAATATGTACAAAGAAGTGCTCCCAAGTAGCAATACCACCATTAACAAATGATTCAAATGACCTATTGGCACCAGCAGTCCTCTCAGTATGCAAGAAGACATTTGAGATTTCACTGCTCTTAACAAGGGCAGACAACGCATCTGCAACTACTTGATAGCCACCCTCAGCCTGCACATCCCAAATACTAACTACTTTACCATCAATAATTGCTACAGCACCACCAATAGCTCTAATGAATTGTTTACAACAGTTACAATCATGTTCTGTACGCTGACGATAAAGAGGGTTAGTACCTTCTGGGAATGAGCCAAGATAAGTATCCCATAATGCATCCTTAGATACAGCTACACGGAACATAGGATAGTCGCTCATACGGCCAAATTGGACTGCAACAGCTTGTTTAAAATCAATAAAGTTCATTTGTAATCTCCAGGAAAATACGAAATAGCACGATCAAAGTAATACTTACCGTCTACACCTAAAGCATAAACATCATCTGGTGAATGATGCATTATTGCCTCATTTATCATTTATGTTGAGGAGCTACTTGTACAGGGCAACCAAACATCTGGATGGTAGTCATTTTCTAAGCTCCTTAATTGTATCCTCAACTAACCCATCGAACTGCTTTCTAGTATCATTCGATCTATTCTGTTGCTTTATCGACTCACTATCTGCTTGTTGCCAGTATGTCTGCCCTAATTGCCATGCCTTATTAAGAGTAATTCTTAATTCATCCTCAGTAATCATTTTGTTTCCTTAAACTTAGAGCATACATAAATCGGTTTGTACCTAAACATGTAACACCAGCCATTAGCAGGTACTACATTATAATCACATCTCTTACACTTCTCTTCATCTAGACGCTCAGGTACGCTAATGGGTTTCCATCCAACTGTAACCATGTTTTGCTTCTCCATCAGTGATCATAACATTAAACTCTTCAGCAGCATGCTTGAATGCCCAGTGAGCAATCTCTTTAGCCTTATCAATAGTTTCAGGCGTATCCTTAACTAAGAATTGACACTCATCATGATAAATAGTAAGTGGTTGCCACCAGATGCCCTCATCATTAAGCCTCTTACACATATGATAAATAGCAGACTTCACAGTAACACTCTCAAACCGTTGCAGAAGGTAGTTCAATACCTTATGGAAAGAATCACTATAAATCTTACTACCATCAATACCATAAATATAACCAAAGCCAGTATCACGCTTAGTAGATGCAAATACATTCTCAAGCTTCTTATTAAGTTCAGCCAAACCAACTACCTTCTCAGCAAACTTAGCCTTAATCTTAGCACCAAGAGTAGCATCACGCTTACCAGTGATATATAGCGCTGCTTTCTCTGCACCTACACCAAATAGGTATGCGTAAATAAATGTTTTAGCCTGTTTACGAGTTACTATAATATCATACCCAAGATCCTTCATTACAGCTGTAAGAGCATCAGCATTAGCTTGGTGAATATCACCATCAAGCACTAGATCAGTAAACTCTTGATTACCAAGATGATGACAGAATGCTCTCATCTGATTACCACTAGAATCACAGCCAATAATTACTGTGCCTGGGTCTGCTCTAAACAGGTCTCTAACTCGTGCACCCCATGCATTATCTACCCCTGGTACATTGGCAATAGTCTTATGGGTCATGCGTCCAGTGGGTGTACCAAAATTCATTGCACCACCATGAACTCTAGAGTTTTCATCACACGCTTCAATCCAACCCTTAAGAATATTGGCTCTTGAGTTAGTAGTCAAGTACTCATCGTATTGAACCCCTAGTGGACCTAGTAACTCTAACGATGATGAGCTAATTTTAGGAGAGACAATCTCCATTTTCTTAGTCTCTTCATTCCGTTTAAAGTTCCAATCATCAGGTTCCCATCCGATAGAGTATAACCAATGTTTAGCATCATCAGGGCTACTAAGTATGCGTCTATGGAACTCTACCCTACAATACGGCCCTTCTACTAAGCACCCTGAATACAGTCCGTTCTCAACTGGCACATTAAACCAATTAGCGAGATGTTGATGATAGTATCCTTTTACAGTCCACTTAGGGTACTTAGTCTCACCGACTGCAGTCCTAGACTGAAGACTGTCCATATCATGACCAGCAACCCTACTAATTTCTTTCGCAGGATCTTCTGCAAACGGTACATTAGATAAAAAGCTTTCAGTGTTAATACGATCTTTGATTATTACTTTAAGCCCCATTATTGGTTCAATGGTAGACTCTAACGCTCTTAGATCTACTTCCATTCTGGCAAGAAGATGTATGGCTTGATCTTTATCGAATAGCCAACCCTTAAGCTCTGCCTCTGCCATGAATCTGGCTGATGCATGCTCATTGCGAATGCTAAGTTTGAGCATTGGGTTTTTAGCAGCTTCTTTTGTAAACTCATTGATAAGATACTTATATACTTTATGCCCCACATTAACGTCTTGAATACAATAAGTGATCATTTCCTCAGATAACTGTGACCAGTCGTTAAATTCAACCTTGAGGTCACCAAGAGCTTGGGACCAAACTTCTAACCCATGCCCTTTATACCCAAATCTCCTAAACTTCATCATTTGTGAAAATAACAGTGTATCATGCAAGGCTGTATTTACATTAGGGGACCAATTAAATAACTTCTTAAGAATATTCAGGTCAAAATTGATAAGATTATGCGCAGCGATTACTTTTGCATTATTAAGGTACTCTTTCCAAGATAAATCACCATCCTTAAATACCCTTATCTCACCTGAGTCCATATCCTTAGTAACCATAACCCACATTTTTGTTGCAGTCTGAAGTAACCCATTTGTTTCTGTATCTAGGTAAATCCTCATGGTAAGTGCCTATAATTTTTATACGTAACAATATTCCAGATAGTGCCACGCTTGCAACCATATTGGCTACCTATCTGGTCGTTAGTTAGCCCCTCTTTTGAAAGTTTACGAATATTGGCGATATCCTCATTAGAGAACATTACTTTTCCAACCCCTACCTTACTAACTTCAGAGGCTATACTATTGTCAGTTTTACTTATAAGCAGTTGATCTCTTTTGTTAATTGCTTCTTCAATGGTATAGGCAGTTGCATAAGCTTTTTTACCATTAACTATTATTTGTACCTTAAATGCTTGATGGTAATCGCTCCAATGAATATTTCTTTCGCCTAATTGATTATCTACACGCGGAGCTATTTGGTTTTGTAGATTTATACTACTGGATACTTCACGCAAGTTCTCAATTCGGTTATCAGTTTTATTTCTATCAATATGGTCTATTTGCTTTCCAGGAGTAAGATTATTGTTAAACATGATCCATACTAGCTGATGAGTATACCAGAGTACCTTATCTATTCTAATACCGTAGTACCCATTAGCATTCATGAACCCTGCTTTTGCCCCCTTTCTGGCTAATGAAGAAACATTATAACGATAAAATAACTCACCACCCCTATACTCAAACCTCTCTAAGAGGAGCTCTCGTGTAGGGTGGGTTTCTTTAGAGAAGTTTGACATCACATTCCTTTCTATTGAATTTTTAGCAGGTACTTTGGAATTAGCACTTTAGTATTTCCCCTTGCTACTCTACGACATTGAACTACTTTAGTCGATTTATTCACAATATGAATGTAGTTGTTAGGCAACATAAGGATTTCATATGCGTCTACTAACCATTCCTGTATAGCTTTCACTACTAATTTCTTAGATGGCAAGTGAAATTCTACATATGCTTCGTCAGGAACACTAATTATCATGCTAGTCCTTTTTCATAGTAATTTCTGCTTCAGTAAAGGGATCCCATTTATTTTCGGGTTTACCTAGCCATTGGTCACGCTCACGAGCAGTAATCCAGCCATCACGGGCATCATTATTCATTATTCTCAATACTTCAGTATTGGGGTTATCTCCTTTGTACACAATAATAAATGAGTTATCAAAGTCAATATTATGTAACTCTTCCCAACGAGTGAATGTGTCTTTACGGACTCCTGTAACCCAGTCCATCTCCTCGTAGATATACTTCATCTTACTTCACTCCATTAACATAAAGGTCAGTCAGAGCATCCTTCATACTACTGATGCCACCATTGATAATCTTTATATTGCCACCTACAGACTTGATAATCTCCTGATGATTATGTGAAGCATGGTTCTTGTGGTATAGAATGACATCTGCACGCTTAGCCATAGACTTGAGCTGCTCAGTGCTATTACCAGTGCGATCATTCCAGAAATCAAGATCAAAGAATTCATAGAACTCTGAGGAGATGATACCTGCTTGATGGCTTAGTAAGCCTGTAATAAGCACCTTAGGCTTAGTCACTTTCTCCTTAGGGGCTTTGTTAAGAAATCCATCACGTGTAATCTTAGGTGCAACCTCTAGCACCAAGTCTTCAAGACCCATCATAATCTCTTGCTTAATCTGCTCTAGCATCCTTTGAGCAATATTATGCGCAGCCTCAGTAATTAGCGTATCCAAGCTAGGCATAGTATTCTTGATGGTAAACGGTAGCATTGCTGCTGCTTCTTTAACTTCGATCATGGCTTCTTCAACCTCTTCTTTAATTGATTTCTTAGCTAGCCTATAATGACGAACTTTCCTACCATTATCTCGCACCATGGTAGTGACTGTTATTTCTTCCTTTTCTACTAGTGCATTAAGCTTGGCAAATACGATTGAGCTAGAGATGTTAAAATGTGTATGTAAGTCTGCTGCTGTACTGTTAGGATGATCCTTTAGATAATCCAGGATCATCTCATTAGAGACCATTACGGGCGGTTTACGCTTCCTTGCTTCAATATTCATTTTATAATCCTCAGTAGGGGAGAGTCACCCCCTCCCCATTATTTAATTAAAACACAGGTTCGTCAGGAAGGTTATCATCACCCAACTCAGACGGGTCAATGACCTCAGTATCAACAGAGTCAAACTCTTCGAAGTCACCAGGCTTCTTGTGGTACACAATATGCTTGATAACCTGAACAGCCTGAAGACTAGTAGCAATACCCTTTACACCTTCAAAGGTGTAATCATACTGGAAGATACGGATATTACAAATAGACCCATTACCAATAGAATTCGGGTCAATGGCTACAAGATTACCATTGACAACCTTGGGAGGATCAGCCTTAGTGCCATCAGTCTTTACAGCGTTCTTGGCAATATTAGCGGTATAGAACACACCAACATCATCCTCTTGCATCTTAGTCTTGATATTAAGCTCTTTCCATTCTTTATTCTGTGCCTTATCACGAGTAAAGATTTGGATAGACCAACGCCCAGTCTTCTTGAGCTTAGTGCTGGGACGCTCAGGATTCAGTTGAGCAAAACGAACTTCTACGTTCTTTAAAATAGTCATGTTTCTGCCTTTGCAGTTAGGTTAGGTTGCGCGTTATTCTGTAGATAAGCAGGAGGTTCCTCATGCCCTACAGGGTTATAGTGGAAGATAGACTTATGAAACCTATAAATCTTATCTATACCACGGCCTTTGATGAAGGCAACCACTTCATCATAAGTTTTGAAATGTTGCGGTGCTTGAGTAATATTCTTTACACGTTGCCATTTACCAAAGATACCATGCTTAAGCGATACTTCCCAATCACCTGAATACGGATTTACTTCAATCTTAAATTTCATGGCGCATCATCTCCCATATCTTCTTCATCATCTTTAAAAATAGTATTCCAATCATTTTCTGTATAACCAGTCATAATAAACTCACGTTGGCTAGCAGTTAAATGAGGGAACACATCTTGTATCAAAGCGCTACTAGTAAGCCACGCCCTATATTCCTCTTCAGAAATAGGAATATCAAGAGTATTTAACTGACGAGTAAGTGGGCTTCTCATAGTAATTAACATTTTTCACTCTCCACATTAGATAATGCTACAGATTTAAGAATATTAATGCAGCTCATATTAAACTTACTTGGAATATAGTAAGCAGTACCTCCACTGTTACTAGTAGTATTATACAGCAAAGTATATCTACCACCATATAGTTGTTCAGCTACTTCAAATACACCTGCAGTTTCAGTGATATCCTTCATCTTTTCTACAGCAAAGTTAACCACCTTAATACATTTGAGGTCATTATAAGACTCAACTAAACATGGTGCACCTCCTAAGAGATAGTCCCAGTCAAATTCTACAAAGCCATTCACTTCTTTTGCCTCTAGCTTCCCTACTGCTACTGCCATACTAAGTATAGTAGCAAGAATATCTGCTACTACTTCAGCAGGCCAGGTTTCCATTAGCTCTTTAAGTTGCTTTGGTGCTTGTAGCATCAATCTTCCTTCTCAAAGTAGTTATTTACAACAGCTTTCTTTTCATTGTAGTACTCTTCAGGAACACTCTCCTCAATGGAAGTAAGCCAAATACCACGAGTGAGTTCAAGAATCATATCACGATTATCATTCAGTAACTGAATAGAGAACTGGTGAGTAGGGTCTTTGCAGTAGTCAACACCTTCTTTCATTTTAAGCTTATGCTTGATAGTGTATGTAACTGCGCCTTGTACATCTGGAGGAACTGCTCTAGGGGAAATACCAAGTTGATTTGCAATCCAAACTTTAATCTTTTCCTTACCTTGTACAAGTTCCTTATGCTGTAACTGAGCTAACTCTGCAATAGCCTGGAATTGAGTCAGCATAGGCTTCATCTCTTCCTTCATCATTTCAGCGAACCCAGTCTTAATGAACTGCGTAATATGATCAGGATTTAAAAGTGCACCTGCAGTTACATTACCATGTACATCCTTAACTGCTTCACGGCCACCAGTCATGCGGGTATGTTCGTCAACAATAACATCCAAGTAATCTGGATATTGGCGGGCTATATACTTAATAGTTAAATCGTATGGTACAAGATAACAAGGATAGTATTTACCACGATCATCCTTATAACTATGTGGAATTAACACTGGCTTATCTGTAGAGATTTCAGTGGATTTGGCGTCGCCGACGGCGCTCACTCCACTTTGTTTTTCTACAAGTCTATTGAGACTACGCATACAATCTGCAGGGCGCTGTCCAGTAAAATCAGCAAGCTTCACCGAATTTACATAAATACCATCTTGATATTGCACAAAAAGGTCGCTCAGTTTCTTTTGCATTGCTTCTTGATTACCGATCTTGGTATTCATTTGTATTACTCCTATTGATTTAATCAGATGAAATTATCTGATTTGATACCCATGTGAGCCAAGCTAATATCTGCATCAATATGTGGTATGATAGCAGTATTCATTTCAATAAGCTTACGTAGTTTATCCTTAAGCTTCTCTGTTTCCTTTTGTTTAATACCAATAAAATCACGTTTATTTAAATCCTCAAGTATAGCCTTATACTCCTTAGTACTGCTCTTAAGTCTAGAAGATAGCTTTTCAAGACCCTCTAATGTTTGAATCTCCTCATTGGATGAAAGATGCATATCATTAATAACCTCTTCTTTAGTCATACCATACGCATCTGCAATAGCATCTACTTTAAAGTATATCTTACCATCTATTACTCCAGTAAACTTATCTGGCATACCCACTCCTATAGAAAACAATACTCAGCCTTAGCAACTTCTAGTATGTTGAAATTACCAGTCTTTACTTCCAAATCATCAATACCCAACTGTTTAAGAAGATCACCAAGAGGGTTATTGTAATACAACATAATGAAACTACTTCTGACGTCTTCATGTAGTTGCTCCATACCACCAGCTAATGTACCAAATGAATCATGTACAGTTACTAGTGGCTCTTTACAATAATGTGCAGTAAGCATTAGATGTGTTGCATCCATACTATGCACAATATTTGGTGGTGCTCCAGTCTTTTGTTTAGAAGGACTTTCGCGTTTATTGTTATTATCTCGAATAGATAATGACAACGTATCATCGTAGTATGGGGCCTTGACCTTAGTTAGTTCACCAATACGATAATCTTGCACTACTGGAAAATTAACTATAGGGGTATTCCATTCCAAAGATTTACCTACATTACCTTTGCGTTTACCAGCAGTTTCAAATAACTTAAGTAGTGCTACACTGGTAGGCATAGCCTGTTCCATGGTATCGTACACAATCTGGCCTAACCAAATAGCCCAAGCCCTGTCCATGCCTTCTAAATAATCAATACCATGCTTAGGAGCGTCTTCAATAATCTGTTCACCAGCCCCGAAACGGGTTACGCCATAGACCATTGTCATAACCCCTCTCTTAACAAGCTTTCTACGCTCATTAGCTTCTTTTACTTTCTTCCAATAAATTGGTGCAGCTTCTTTTATATGAGCTTGATACTTATGCTTAAATTCCTTTACTTCTTCATATAAATCCTTAGTCTCATCCTTATCAGCAGAGTGTATAATACCCTTACGTAGCCTACTGACTTCTTTTATTATCTCTTCTAGCTTATCAACATTATCTACCTTCATCTCATTTATACGTTTCCATACAAACTCAGAGATATACTTATAAAGATCTTGAACAGACTTATTAGCGCAAAGATTAGTATGATAAGCAGTTTCTTCATCTCTAGTTAAAGCTGAGAGATGTTGACTTCCATTGTTGCTTCCGTCTACATAGCATATTAACCGAGACACAAACTTCTCTACATCCTCACCGCTAGCACGCCATTGCTGAATGAGAGCTATTTCGATACAGGCAGCTAGAAATTGCCAGGGAGAATCTGCATCCATCCAACCAGTAAACTCATCTGGGTTATTAGCATAGTTTAAGAATACGCCCATATTATCGTTAGCCCACTCTACTCTTTGCTCTAATGATAATTTGTCAGATTTAACACCATAAGTGGTCTTACCTGCCCAAGTTGATGCTAGGGCATGCTTAATCCACTTTTCACCATGAACACCAAGCTCCTTACCCTCAGCTAGTAGTAATAGACTCTTAGCTAAGTCAGTACTTTGTTCATTTAGAAAGCCAGTAGCGGGGTAACAACGGCCTCTAAAATCGAAGAAGTATTGATGATAAAAGACCTTGCTCTGTAGCTCTATACCTAGGTTTATGATAGTCTCAGCAAGTCTTTTCTTTGACTCTCTAGCCACAGGGTTAGAAGACTTGTAGTACTCCTTAAACACCTTAGTATTATCCTTAAAATGCTTAAGAGCTACTGATAGAATATTAGTATTGATTACCCATCCTCTATTGAATAATTTATGCATCATTTCAATAGCCATAGGCGTACTCGCCTCAGTCAACCTAGCCTTGCTCCTCCTTATTAGCTTCTTAATTGGAATAGGGCATGGCGTAAATGTAGGCTTGATTGCTGCTGCTCTAGGCCTTTCATCCCATAGGGATTTAATCTTAGACTCTTCTATATTTACAAAGATACCTTCATTATCTTCAATAATAACTTCGAATAAACCTACTAAAGAAAAGCACTTTAAGAAGAAACATCCAGTTTTACCTGCTGCATCTGGGAAATTCTCAAAAGAACTACCTGACTGCTTTAAAATAGTTTCACCTACAGTAGCAACGATAACATTTACATTTGTATTATCAGCCATTAGATATGTAGCTATCATATCAAATGCTATATCTGTAAGACGACTGATGCTTACGCCACTCTCTTCATTTAAAAAATCCAGGAGAGGTGATTCAAATTGATCATTAAATGTCTGACTTTCTACTGCTGTATACAGTATCTCCCTCTTCACAACAAATTCTCCATTTGACAAAAATAATATGATAAAAGTAGGAGGGAACGGCCCGAAGGCCGTCCCCAGGTACTAATAGAGAATACCTTGCAAGACTCCTATAAATGTGTATATTACCACAGTCATAACAGCCGTTGCAATAAAGCCTAATACTGATAGGTCTAAGATAAGCTTAAACAAGGCCCATAAATTAACATACACTATTCGGACTATTAGTGAGAATGTCATAATTACCTCTAAATATAGCCATTAACTCCAAGAAGTAACAGCAAGCCAATAAAGTGCTGCAAAGGCTATTTTAATTCCAGCTACTATAATAATCACGAATATTGTAGAGGGAAGCATTATTGATAATACTAATAGAATAGTCAGCTTAATTAGCTCACCCATACTATTACCTCCTTAAGCCTAATAAAATACCCACTTGGGACTATGGTTAACTTATTAGACACAATACTCATGTTATTACCTTTCTAGTGAAGCCCTACTATTTTGTCGAATCGTATATTTGCAGTATCACGATGTTTTTTGAAACGAGCGATCAATGCTCTAATGAAGATTTCAGCCAGTATGGTTGACGTAGCTAACTGTAGCTCAAAGGTAGTTTTGAAAAGTGATTTACCCTTCTTTTGGGCCATCAATAACTCCACTGACTAAATTCTTCACTTAGAGCTACCAACTTAGACTTGATATAAGACTTAGTTGGCTGTACAACTGCAGTATTTAAAGGCTTGATCACGCCTTCATTTACTGGTACTACTACTCGATTATGCACAAGCTCCCCAACACTCGCTTCAGGAACCATTGCATTATTGAGCTTCTTTGTTACTTCAACATTCTGAGCAAGAAGCTGCTCATTCTGTTCTTTAAGTTCTACTACACGCTTAGAAAGCTCCTCATGCTCCTTACGAAGAACTTTCAACTCGTTTACAACAGGAGTGATAGTTACAAGCTCAATAAACTGATCCTGAGTCATGATATTATTGAGATCCAGATACTTCATGATACTCTCACTGTTGGTGATCACACCTACCAACATTGCAGCACTAACAATACAGATAGCTGCAAGTGAGACAAGAGCCAATACTATCCCTTGAATAGCTTCAAAGAAGTAGATTGCAAAGCGAGCAACAGGATTGTACTTAACGATGGCGTTCATTTGATTCTCCTAAACTAATTAAAAATAGAACTTACGACGTGCTTCATACTTCAGTCTTGCAACCTTCTCCTCATAGAGTTCAGACTGATACTTCTTGAGACGTGATGCTTTGTCTTCAATGAAGATACCAACTGTATACTTTATGGCACTACTGAGAATGTACCAGACTCTTTTAAACGGTCTAACCTTACTTACCTCATAAACTCTTGTTGCTTCCCCTTCTATTACATCTCTCATTTAGACTTACTCCGATTAGTAGTAGGCCTAGCTGGGGCAAATGATTCAATAACCTTGTTACCGTAACGGTCATGAACTTGATATCCACCATTAGAGCTGTGGTAGATCTTAGCGCTATCCATTGGAGTTACTGGCCCTTTGTAACCCTCATAAGCACAACCAGAGGTGATAAGAGTTAACACTATAAGTAAAAATTTCATTGCATCTGCTCCATAAGTTTTTCAACAGAGTTCACATAATTCATCATAGTTTGATAACCCTTTTCAGAGTCTGCACTAGTAGCACATTCCTTGTTAAACCCTGAAACCAGCTTATCACGGTTCTTGTACTTCTTAAATGCATTCACTACACCAATTGAGTACTTGCTCATAAAAGTCATAGCAGTTCTTTGCGGTATAGTAAGGGCTACATACTTCTTTTCAAAGGATAATTCGGCAGCTTCCATTGAGTTACCGCTTTTATCTATATCGTTGTAAGTTTCAATCAGGCCACCAGTGATTTCACAGAAATTAGCCTTTGAAATACCAGCAAAAGCATTGAAAGAAACAAGAGCAGCAATGATCATAATCATCTTCTTAAACATGGTAATACTCCTAAGTTAAATTGACATAGACACTCTCCCGAGTGTTTCGCTCATTTAGAGCTCTTCAGTATGTCTTACTTTCCTTCCACATAGTATGGCCACACAATGGGTACAGACTGATGCCCATTAAGCAAACACACAATGTGAATATTGTTTCGCTCTTTTTCAGGATACTTGCTAAGAGCATTATCAACTACGCGGCTCATATCACCATGGTAAGTGGTATGGAACAAGTCATACTCCTGAGTCTCAGGGTTATAACAAACTGCAGTTACCTTTTTGCTCGTGTTCATTTACATCTCCTTGATTGAAAGCCACTTGATCATAATACTATCTTCATAAAGTGTAACCCTAAACTCGCCAGGAAAGCAGAACTTGTACTGCATAAGCACTCCCATATCATGGCTACTCAGGGTTACACCACCCTTTTTCAACAACTCCTTAACTTCTTCTTCAGACATTTTAAGCCCTTTAAATTAAAATCCTTCAGGATGAATTTGTAAGAATTGCAGCATTTTCTTACGGTATCTTGGAATTACTTGCGGATAATACTTTTGAATATATTCATGAAGCTGAACAATATCCATAGTACGCTTACGATGTGCCTGTAAAGCAGCAAGTGCAGACGGTGGTATCTCTTTCTTTTTAGGTGCTTCTGGGAAAAGATCTTCTACTAAATTAGACATTTATTTCTCCTTAATGGTGCCCGTAGTGGGGATCGAACCCACATGACTTTCGTCGCTGCGTTTTAAGCACAGTGCCTATACCAATTCGGCTATACGGGCATTAGCCTACTTCAAATCAGGGTACAGCTCGTATATCTCATCATTAATCATCGGCTGGCCATATCCATCTTGAAGGATAAAATCGCCAGTCCTTTGGTCTATTCGAATCTGAATATACTTTACAGTAATTCCTACTTTCATCCAATTAGTGGGCGACCTTTTAATTGCATTACTAACTGCAGTAGTAGCCCTTACTAGCTCTTCTGCATAAAACCACCCATTAAGTTTATCTTGTTTCACTTGATTCCTTCCACTTGTTCAATTTCAACTAGTTTAAAAATCCGATACAGAGAATTAGGGTTAAGCCCACTAAACTCTGCTACGAACTGATTCGCTTCTTCCTGGCTAAACAACGAAGGCCATGAGCCCCTATTGCTACAAAGTTCACCCTGAGGGTAATCTTCATCGAATACCAGAATTGCGAGATCCTTCTCTAATGCTTTACCAAAAGACATACAAATAACCTCCAAAAATTAATGCTACCATTAGTGATGCGCAGAAAATATCCATTCCGAGACTAGATTTCATTCTATGCCTCTAACTACTTTGAATCACGAATATTACTGAACAGGTAGATAGCCAGACTGATCACAGAAATCATGAAACCAGTCTTACCAGATTCAGCCACAACACCTTCATAAACTTCTTGATAAGTAACACGCATGGTATTTCTCCTAAGTAAAATTAAACTACATGAAATTCAACCATTGAAGCTACTCTTTCGAATAGCTCCTAGTTTGAATCTATTACAAGTACTTGCCCATCAACTGCTTACCAGCATTCAAAGCCTTGTTACCAGCAGCAGTTGCAGCGTCCAATGTAGCTTGTGCAGCCTTCTTAGTCTCTTCCAGAATCTGGGAGTCAACATAAGTGGTACAGGCAAGCTGGATCGGTTCTTGACCCTTGAAGCGATCTGCAAGATACAGATGCGAGACTATCACAGAGCCAGCGCCAAGAGCAGCGCCAGAGATAGTATCAGCAACAAGAATCGTTGCAACAGTACCAGCGGCCATTGGAGGTGCAACAATAGCGATAGTAATACCGGATGCAACTAGCATTACACCACCACCGTATGCAGCACCTGCACCAATCGACTTCCATACTGCACTTGCTTCACACTGGTTTATTCGCTGAGCACGAGTCTGCTCAGCAGCCTTAACTTGTGTGGACAACAGTGCCAAAGCGATAACAGCAACAATAGCAACAATCAAAGATTTCTTAAGCATGGTAATACTCCTATTTAAATTAAACTACAGTAAGTGATACCTCTTTCGATATCATATAAGATGGATAGAAACCCAAAGTTAAAAACCAAGTTATTTTGGATCAGGAACGTGAGTGTAAGATTTATTGTTACGAATGCTCCACATCGTTTTTCTAGATTGACCATAAGACTTTGCTAAGATTGTGTCTGACATATTTGGTAATTTCATTAGCTGCTTAATTTCAAACACTTGTTCATCAGTAAGTTTACAAAGCCAATTTGGGTACACTCGTTTACTGTCATCCCTTAATCCTGTTGAAATTGCATGCTGTTGTTGATGTGACCAAGAAGCCCACTCAAGATTAGTAAGGGTGTTATTAGCCTTATTACCATCAATATGATTAACTGAGGATAATTTATCGGGGTTAGGTATGAATGTTTCAGCAACCATTCTGTGTACATGAATTGTAATTGCTTTTCCACGAAGCTGCCCCCAAAGTCTAACTAGTCTATACCCATCCTTATTGGGTGCAGGGTTTAATTGAAATCCGGTGTTTATATTTTTAACATTACCAAACGTAGAGATTGCATAGTGTGTACTTCTAAACTGCTTCCATATTTCTTCAATCATAATTTCTCCTTGGATATTTGTATATCAATTAAGATGGAGAAGACGGCGCAGTTATTTTCTCTGCTTTTTAGGCTCTTGTGACCCTTCATAAAACTTCTTGAGTGTAGATGCAACCGTGAAGTATCCATTAAGATTGCAATTACCATTCTTAAGGTTACCATCTATGTTGCATTGAAATATTGTTTTCTTATCCTTTGCAGGTAAGATTGTGATACGGCTATATTTGCAGATGTTGCATTTATAGAGTGGGAGGGTCATTACTAGTAGCCCCTTCTAATTTTTCTTTATTAATCTTATTTCTAAGCCTATACCTACATAGGCTAGAGCAACATTTTTGTTTCTGTCTAACTCGTTCAAATACCTTACCACAAAAGCCACATGGCATTTGTTTTTCAATACGTGCTTGTTGCTTAAGTAACTCCCTATGTTTTCTGAGCTCCTCTTTCTGTTCTGCAATGGATGATGAGGTAAGCTCGCTCTTACGCTCAACTGATGTCACCATTTTCTTGATCTTAGCCATTTATATTCTCCTATCTTAATAGGGGTTCGTCCACTTCTCGCAGGTCTCCCGACGTCCGCTTTGCCGATACCCCTATGATGCCAACCCCGAAAAGCGGACTACGGAGCAGGACGGGGCAAACATCCGGTTTTTCCAAAGTAGCTAGAATTGGACGTCCATGATTAATTCTTACGAATCAAGGGCTTATCGCTACGTTGCCCCCGACCCAGGTCTGACTGCTTCGACACAAAAGCGGACTAATATCATATATTACTATATAGGCTGTCCATTTAATAATTGCTGGATTTTGGATTAATAGCCCCAAGTATTTCTACTTAGGGCCACCAATCACACTAACTATTAACCACCGTAATGGCTAACCTCAGGACGCGGCACATCAACAACACCGCCTAGACCAGTATTAGGGCTAACCTTAACACGGCAAGGACGGCCAACTGCAGCGTAAGCTTCTGCTACAATAGGGGAGCCACACATAATTTCCTTAGCTACATCTTTCTCACCAATAGCTACAATCTCGCGTGCATGGAGACGACGAATACATTCTTCGTCCTTCCAAGTGCTACCAATACTAAGGCCAAAGCCAGCACCAGCACCACCAACAGTGGAGGAGCCCATACAGGTTTCAGTAAGAGTAGTCGTCAATGCAGGAGCATACACTGTCGGTACATTCTTAACAGTAGTAGTACCACTTGCACGAGTGCTAACTTCAGCAGGAGAGTTAAAAGTGTTAGTTAAGGTAACACCTTCATTCGAGCCAGTAGAAGCAACAGCACCAGATGCAGACTGAGCCTGACTAGCACTACCACTCACTGCCTGACTCTCTTGGGCATGAGTAGGCGTAACAACACCCATCATAAGAGCAGCTGCACTGATTACAACAATAGACAGAATATGCTTCATTTATTACTCCTTAGGCTCGGGAAAGAGATCAAGCACCTTACCAATAGCGTCTTTCAAATTCTGAAGAGCTTCCTTGAAAGTCAGATCAGATGGCGGTGGTTGATGATCATCAGCAACAACACCAGTTTGTCCAGTATCACCCATATACTTCTCCTTTTAGGAGGCCCAGGATAGAATTATTCCAGGCCTATTACTACTTAACTAATTAGAACGGATTAACAACAGGCAGCGGGGCCGGATTGACACCGATGGTCGTGAAGTTACCAGTGGCACCACTAGTGTTACCAGCTTGAGCACCGTACAGGGAACCAGCACCAGCCAGACCAAGAGCACCACTCACCGAGTAACCCTGATTGGCAGCCTGACCACCTTGACCAACAACAACGCCATTCGGTCCAACAGCACCACCAGCAGCACCAGACTGTTGAGCCTGAGCACCAGAGGTCGTACCGGCAATACCAGCAATAGCGGCAACCGAGCCACCACCAGTAGCAACACTAGTAGCACCAAGGGAACCAGCCTGAACCAAGCCAGCATACAGGTTGAAGGCGTTAGCAGCAGAAGCGGCAAACATAGCAACAGCAATAACGAACAGCTTTTTCATGATAAATCTCCTAGAAGGAAAATTGATAACAACGTTGTTGCCTGTGCAACATATTAGTAGGTACAGGCTTCCCCACTAAAACAAACACTTTTGATATAATACTTCTATATCATATAAGATGGATGTTTTCCAGCTACACAATAACCCACCCATAAACGCCAGGCTCCCAGATATTATTACCAGCACCATCAGCCTGACTAACTTGCCAAGTACTACCATTATGGGTGCATAGATCACCCTCATTGGTAAATGGATTGACCAATTTATAGGCATCATACTGATCTAATGGTTGTACCCAAGGCAGTGCTTCACCTGGAATTTTAGCCATACGAACCAATGCAGGAATAGCTGTAGGATCAGGGTACACAGCAGTATCATATTCTTGAATCACATACCATAATACATCTGATTCATCCTTATATAATCCAGGAGATACAACACCAGTCAATAATTCTGCATCCATACTCCACTGTGTACCACTAGCCAAAGCAGCTTCAGATGTCATTTCAGGAGGATTATCCCCTTGAGTAATAATAACACCAGAAATAGCTGCTACTGCCGCTTCAAACACAGGGTCACCCCATGCATGAAGCAATGCTACACTTGCAGTAGGTCCAGCATAAGATGGTACACTAAAATTATTAGGTCCAAACCCTTGTAACTCTAGGGCTTCATTTGCTGATTGCATCTCTGCAGCAGGAATAGCTGCACTAAAATTACTCATTTCTTCTCCTATTTAGGCGGATTATTGACAATGATATAATCAAAGACAGCCATTTTGATTTGATCAATCGGGAGTAAAGGTTCTACCGTTACTTCAACATTAGTGAGGATAACGCCAGTCCCAGGAACTGGAATGTCAGGTAAAGTGAATGTCTGTTTACTCATTTCTTCTCCTCTTTCTTAGCTTGTATTGCTGTGATTACTTCCTTAGAGGGACTTTCTACATCCCTATTAAAAGCCTGTTCTGTACAAAAACCAAAACAGATAAGACTACGAGCTTCATTCTTACTAGCACAACCACTAATAAGAAGGATTAATATTACTGCTGATATTTTGTACATATTACCCTTTCTATTGTTTAGTGAGTTCTGATAAATTCTTCTAAAAGAACTTGCTCTTCCGCAGTAACTGCCCTAGTAAGAAATACAAAATGATTAACTCTAAATGGAGTAGCAGTAAAATCATTAGGAAGCTCTTTTGTGCTCATTGATACAGTATTTCCTGTGGTAGGCCCTGAAGATGTAGTAAGAACATTATTAAGTATTGCACTAGCAGTCTGACTACTGCTTCCAGACCATACATGAGAATTAAGTTGTCCAGCAGTATTAAGTGTATTAGTAGTAGTAAAGTTCTTATTTAGCAAAGTTCCACTAAGTTTTGCTGGAGCTGTACTTACCTGAATATATGTTCCTTGCCAATCATATATATACATTCCTGATACATTAGAACCTAGTGTAAAACCTATTCCAACTGTAGCAGCATTAAGAGATACAGTAGTTGGAACCGGCCTAAGTAGTACGCGATCATCTACTGCATCAAATGAAAGTCTTAATTTCCCACCAACATCAGCTACTACTGGCATCCTACTTGAACTAGATTGATCGTACTTAAAGGTATTACTACCAAGTCCGATTATCTTATTTTTCCATAATCCTACTGGTTGTCCAACAGCAGTAACAGGTATAGTTCCAGAAGAATCTTGGAACATCGTATCAAAATCAGTGGCATCAAACCAAAAGCCTGTTTCATTATTCTGAAACAAATCAGCAGGAGTCCAAAGACTAGCAGGAGGACCTTCTTCTTGCTTTCCAGAAATAAGGTCAAAGATCATTTTGAATCCTTACACATCATAACACCACGCCATGTAGCACCACCATCTCTAGTATAAAAACCTAGGATATCAAGACCAGCAGTAGTGAAGGTAGGAACAGTGCCACCAGCCCACTTAATACCGCTCCACCACGTAATAGCGTAAGCTCCACCATTAGTAAGCTCTAATACAAAACTTGTTACATCATTCACCGCTGCTACATTAGAGACAGTGAAGGTAGTAAGAGCAGTGATAGTCTTAGAGAAAACTGCGCCAAGAGAGCAGTCTATATTAGCAGCTGCAACAGCGTTATATTGTTCAACAATAGCCGCATTAAATGTTTGCTTAACTGAGAAGACATTATCTGCATTAGTAGCAGCCTTAGCGTTCCATGTGCTCTTCTCTGCATCTGTCACAAACCGATTAGAAGAGTCTTGGGTGATAATTGAAGGTGGATGAGAAGCAGGGTGAGTATAGTTATTAGCACCAGCAGCAATACCATCCAGCTTACTGGCTTGAGCTGAAGTCATGTGACCAGCAGCAGAAGCTGTAGCAGCAGGCATACTAATGGCAGGAGCAGTACCACCAGAAGATACTACTGGGCTAGTGCCTGTCACACCAGTTACTGTGCCATTTCCTTTAGCATTCCAAGTAGCTTTTTCTGTATCTGTTACAAATCTATTGCTAGCATCTTGAGTAATGATTGCAGGAGGGTGAGAAGCAGGGTGAGTGTAGTTATTAGCACCAGCAGCAATACCATCTAGCTTGCTCTTATCAGCAGCAATCATAAAACCATCTGCTGATGTAGTAACAGCAGTATGAGTATGATTTACATCTGCTTTAGTAGCATCGCTAGGATGGGTATGGCTTATATCAGACTTACTAGTATCACTAGGGTGAATATGATCACCACGACTATATTCAGTAGCTATACCTGCAGCAGCAGACCCATCCATAATAGGTAGAGTATCTGATGGGGTTCCACCACCTCCACCCCCACCAATTGCTTGAATATCATTATCTAATTCTTGTAATGCTGTTTGAACCGTAGTTGCTATAATAGTTCCAGATGGCTCAAATGAAGTTCCTGCAGCTGTTTCAGCATATTTATTTGCCTTACCTTCATCTTGAGGATGCACATGGTCACCCCTAGAAGTAACTTCTAGCATACCTGGATTAGCTACACCAGGCGCTGATGGAGGAATATCAGAGAATGGAGTCCTTGATAACGATTCCCAACCTGTTCCAGTAAGACCTTCAAAATCATCATCAGTAGTATTAAATCTAATAAGGCCTGCTGCAGCTACAGGCCTTTCTTCTGTTGGGCCTGATGGTAAAGCAGCTGCACCAGTATCACTATTTTTATAAACTGTATTGCTTGTTTCAGCCTTGTCATTATTTAGATTAATAAAGTTTTGATCTAATTCATTATTAGTTAGAGGAGAGCCCTTACCAGCCCTAGTGATAATGGTTGTCATGGCTCACCTCATTTAGATTGGATATTCCAAGTAGCAGAAATAGAGTCATTAACTCCTTTAGGAATAGTCGGGAAAGTAACACGAGATACCATAGTGCCTCCACTTGCAGCATTAAATAGGCCTGCCTCATTCAGATCACCAGTAGCAACACCAGCACCGAATGTTCCTGCGAAACGAGCAGTATCATCTAATACATCAGTAGTAGCACCACTAGCAGAAGCAACGGCACGACCTAGCTCAGACCCGAGAGATGCATCTTCAGGGGTAGGTGCGGTAGCACCACCGCCTAACGCAATATGGGAAATAGTAGCAATTGATAAACCGGCAGTCTTTTTAGCTAGATAAGCTAGTCCAGTGTTCACAATCAAATTCTTAAACTCATAATGACCTTTAAGCTTACCATCTGGGTCAAACAAATCAATAACAAGCGATCCAATTTGTTTATTTGTTTCTACAACATTGTTCATACAACCTCCTGGTTAAAAGGGGACACGGTAGTCTTCTACATAGTCTTCAGCAAAGTACGTCGGGTCTGCATAGCTAGATACCCTAAGTAATCCAATATCTGTTCCACCCATCACATCATCAAGGCCTACTACAATAGTTGCACCTAGACGAAGATCTTCTACTACCTGATTAGCAACTTCATTGATATCAGGCATCCTACTAAGCCGAACATAACTCATTAGCTCAACATTAGTAGCTATAGAAGCTATATTCATTTCACGAACAGTCTCTTCAGACAAGACTTCTATTGGAGAGTATAAATCACTCAGTGTTAAATACATATCTTTCACTAACTCTAAAGACTCACTTCTAATATCAAAATCTGTTGGTACAATTCCTATCTCGAGAATAAAAGTTAATTCTTCTGCCCATAGAGCTACTTCTCTAATCTTTCTAACAGGTAATACAGGGATAAACTCTTGTTGACTAAGAATCATGCCGTAATCAACTGCAAGATCTAATGGTGGAACATCTACTATAGCACTAGACGTGGGGATAGATACAGAAGTACCCGAGGATGGGCCTTCAACTACAAATGCTGGAGTCTTTAGTGTAATAGTAATAGTCATGGTTATGCATCCGGTACAGTCTCAGTAGGGCTATATTGCAGCTCTACTAAACCACGCATAGGTTTCCATGTCTGAGGGTAAGCAAAGGAAGAAGGCTCAGTTACTCTTAATTCAAAGAAGCCGTATATCTTAGAGTCTGCTTCAGGCTGAACTGCCCATGCAGGTGAAAGACTTAGTGTTTTAGGGAAACGAATATACACAACATTATTCACATACTCTGTCCATACAGGGTCTGTATCAGGTGGGGTGCTACTAGAATAGTTACTAGTATAAAAGTTAATATACGTTTTACCAGCATACAAGACTACATCATTAATCTGGTAAAGGATTCCTTCTAACCATTCTCCACGATACGTTGGATATCGCACCTGAAGCTTAGTCTGATTACCGTTAGGCTTGACATTAGTAGGAGGAGTAACAGCACCAACTTCGTTATCTCCTTCAACAACCACAGCCTCATACACATATCCACCAGACACATTTTCAATAAACTTTAAGGTAACAGGGTATTCAAGCTGCTCCCCTTGGACTATTGACCACAATACAGACCCAGAGTCTGATTGTAGATCAGTAGTAGTGTCTGCTAGCATTGATCTAGCCATTTCAGCTCCTTACTGTGTGTTAGTTGGAGTAGTCCATCCCCTACAATCATTTCTGGAGTAGTGAATAGATTCTTTATTTCTTCATCAGAAGCTGCATGTAATAATTCGTCTTCAACACCATTAGTGCTATGACTAGTTACAAATATACAGTCTGATAATGTCTTTACTACTTTTTGTGTTCCTTTACTTGCTTGAATAATTAAAGGGGCATCGATTCTTGTTAACCCCTTTTTATCAGAGGACCATACCATGGCAGACCCCTTTATAACCATGAATACATGATCAAACTTATGGACTCTACCGATTACAATCATCCCCTTAGGAACTACTAGTTCACGTACATAGACACCAGGGGCAAAGTGATGATGCACTTCCTCTTTATAAGGAACTACACCACCACCTTTTCTTACCTGAACTCTCGTATTTGATACTTGCAACTGAGAGAGCTTCATTATTACCTCATATTGAGTATGGGTCTATTACAATCAACTCGTCTATAGTGGTTGCATTTGCTATTAGTAGTTTAAGATTAACATAATTATTATGGAGAGCTACTGCCCTGATAACACTAAGTGCTCTTAATTGATTTACTTGATTATTATTTAAAGTAACCAAAGTACCCGAATCATCTCTAAGAATACACCCACCTTCTAGATCACCAGGAAGCTCTAACTCTTTATTAAGGAATGTGAATGTATGGCCTATAATAGAAAATGTACGAGTCCCAGTGTTGCCCATAGCAATATTTAAATCAATAAATTTCTTTTGTCTTAATTCCTGTCTTAATTCCTCTATATCAGGTAAGGTTTGATACTCACCATCAATATAATGAGTACTACCAGGTGGGTAATCTTCCTCAACAATAGTATACTGAGGCCCATACAAGTTTTCAGTATTAGCAGCAGGTGTCACAACCTCTAGTATTTTACCAGCTGAATCAAGTCTTAGAAGAGTAGTCATCTTAATAATCCTATAACTTGTAACGAAAGTCTACCTTGAACAACAGAGCCATCACTAGTATAAACATAAGCTCTGAACACATGACCACCAGCTGATACATTAGCAACAACCCCAGCATTAGCCATAGCAGTTACCCAGCCACCCTGTGATGAGAAGCTAAATTCACTAAAGGGTTGATCATCCAATGTAATTCTTATAAACACATTACGGCTACTTCCTGAATTAGGGTCATAGCAACCATAGATTACAGTAGCATGCACATTTTGAAAACCATTAGCAGAACTAAGCCAGATATCATTACCATTATGTGGAGTGACGATATTTCCAACTACACTCATACCAGCAGTAGTAATAGCATTACCAGCAACTCTTAATGTATCCACCTGAGCAACACCAATCTTAGCATTAGAAATAGTGCCATTAGCAATCATGGCTTCTTTCATATAAACACCAGCCGGTACATTCATACCATTGATAACTGTAGGGCTTGCTTGCACAATAAATGGCCATGCATCAAACCCAGGAGCACCAACTGCAAACCTATCAGCTTTCACTAAGAACTGCGAAGATGGATTGGTTGTACCAGTAACTGCTAATCCATATCCAGCTACATAACCACCATCAGTACTAATCTTAACTGTATACTGCCCCTCTAGCTGAGTCACATCCGTTTCAATACCAGGAATCTTATTGATAGGAGTAGACACATCATCAGCCAGAGTGCTCATGTTGATTTCGTCTTCTAATGCCGTAATAAGCTTACTGACATCTACACCGGTGGTAGTAATAAATGGGCCAACCTTAACAGATTCAATACCATTTCTCGCTACAAAAGATGCCCACACATACCAGTTAGTAGCCGGTTCAGAACCAATAACGTGGTAAGGACCACCACTTTGCTCTACAAGCTTAGCAGCACTTACAACAGGTGCTGGAGCCCCATACAGTCTTTCTGCAGCATAAATCCGAGTAGCGCCATGTCCACCATTAACTGTATAAGTAGCAGGGTCATGCTCAACTGAATACCATGTAATGCCCGCAAAAAGCTTAACATTAGTAGGCGGTGGAGTAATATCACCACCAGCACTAGTCTTAAAATTATTACCTGTATAAATAATATTAGCAGTACGTGTAAAGGTCTGTCCATCTAACTCAGCAGTAAAGTTGATAGAAGCATTAGGCTGACCAAGAGCTGTTATCTGATAATTACCAGCAGTAGTAGTACTTGTGGAGTCATCAACAGAAGCAGTTGCACCTATCTGACTCGTTACTGAGTACGCTGCCTTATCATTATAGATCGTAGCTCCTTTTGATAGCCTAAAGTTACCATTAGCTGCAGTTAAATCTGGTAGCCCTTGTGCGTTATCACCTACGTATATTAACGACTTCGTTAGCGTTGCCATAAGTGGTAAGTAAGCATCTAATGGGACTAAGCTAACTAATGGCCATCTACTACCTGTTCTCACATTATACTCAGGTGCTGATTGTTTGCCATCACCTGATATAGCAACAACAGTAGCAGTCATTGGCTTAGCTACCATCGCAGGAATCTTAAAGCTTGTGCCTGCAACAACACCAATTTCCCACCAATCAGTTTCACCAGGAATTACAGCAAACAGTAATGTATAAGAAACCCTAATCGAATACTTTTCAACTCTTGTATCAAGAGCAGCATTCCAGGTTAGAGTACCACCTGTAGCAACACCTATCTCTGTACTAGGAATAAATTGAAGATTTGTAGCTTGAGCTAAGTCACCACTATAAACGTTTCTCTGTTCAATTACTTCATCATCTTTAGCATTCCATGCAAGGTTTCTACAGTCAAATTTAGTAACTTCGAAAGAAATATCACCAAGCTCAGTAGCCTTAACACTAGATACCCTATACATCTCTCCAGGGATACCCAAAATAATACTTCTTATTTTGATTATATCACCAGGCTCAATGTAGATAAACCTTCTACTGGCACTAAATATTAAACTAGCGTTATACCGTGAAGATCTAACCATTTCCTCTGCAGTAGCCATAGCATGTGCATAGGAAGTATCACCTGCTTGAAAGGATTCTCCTTCTAAGAGAACACCCTGATCTTCATTGAGGTAGATACCATAAACAGGATTGTTAGGGTCATTCTTAGGTGGCCAACTAGCAGAATCTTCTTTGAATGCTTTTGCTTCATTGAAGAATTTAATTGTTTGATAATTAAGCTTGTCATTTAGCGAAGTCCAGGCCTGAGAAATATCAGCTGACAATATGATGTCATCATCAGTGATATACGCAACAGAAAGCCTCTGATGTGGTCCCTTAATCCAACCATAATTCAAGTTACCACCATTATCTAATGGCGGCATCTGATTATTGTCGATAGTAGTCATATACAGATCTACATCGGCAGCAGCTCCTGGCGGATATTGGACTACATCACCATAATTATAGAAAGCAGGTGTACCTTGAGTGATAACACCACCATCAATAGGGCCTAAGCTTGTACTATCAAATACAGCCTTATACTCTTGTGGGTACGGGATAGATAGTCTATATCGGCCATCAGCCCAGATAAACTCAGCTGCACCCATACAATTAAGAAGCTTTTCAACGTTATCACGAACAGACTCTTTAGTATCAATTAGGATATTAGCTTCATATAAGTGTACAGTACGCTTAAGACCAGCCTTCTCACGCATTACCCAGTATTCACCCTCCATTGGAGGATAGAATGTACCATTAACCTGTACAAGACGATCACAGCATCTATGCGCCCAATAGAAACTAACGAGGTCTATTTCATCTAGTCCAAGACCTTTACCATAAATCGGGTGCATTAAATAATCTAGCAAGCATAATGCAGGGCTATTTGAGTATATCTTACCGCCAAGTTGTGCTGTATTAGTTGCACGGTCAAAAAGAATATCACTTACCAACAAGCCATCAATAGTAAAGGCTAGGGCTGGTACTCCAGTAAATTGAGGCTCATCTCGATTAAGCCAAGCAACAGCAGCAATATGCGCAGTACCTGGATACCTAGAGCTTACCTCATCTGGTATATTACCATTGATCATTGCATCGCCGCTACCACCAATCTTATGGCAGTGGATTCGAGTATCTAAGATCGGAGTATTATAAGTCTTATCATCAATAGTAATGTGAACTATGTCATTAATATTTTCATAGCATAACACTTGTCTAAAGAATAAAGCTTCATTTCTATCACCCCATCTGTTGAAAGACATGGTTGGAGCGAAGCCGTTAGTGATATCACCATCCCAATCAAAGAATGATGTTTTCTCATCAGGAAACTCTCCACGACCACTAGGGGCAATACCGTTACCATATCCTGCTGAGTCAGTTCCAGCAAGGTCTGGACCATCTAACACTAGAGTGTCGGTGAATGGGTCAAAGCTAACGACCTTATAACTAAAGTAACCTAATACAGTAGATGCAACATTATCAGTAAGCATAAACGCATAATGCTTAATTGTTATTGCCGCACCTTGAACAAGCAGTGATGGCGCTGGAAAGTTGTTGGTCTTTACAGTGTATCGAGTACCAGTTCCAGCGTACTGAATACGAGTATTAGCCGCTAGTGCATGAATAACTGAATCTGCTGCAGCATAAATTTGGCCTACATAATCAGCAGAAGCCTGCGGCATACCATTAGTGGATGGGTCAAACACATATGGAGTTGGGTCTACTGAAACCAGATCTGCAATTGTCTTTGAACCGCCACTGGTAGGATAATACCCGCTAGCGTTTAGCTCCATTGCAACTGCTGAGTTAGCTAATTGATTAGGGTCTCTAGTGTCACCACATGCAGTAAATACTTGAACACCTGTTTCAGGTGCTACATAGGTATACCCATTTTGTGCATGATGGTATGTTCTTAATCCACCAATCTTATTTCTACCATAAGCAACGGGAATGTTTAATATTTCCCCTTCAATGGGGATTTGAAAACCTTTTTGAGCATCAGCCTCAGCCTCTGCCTTCTTAGCTGCTTCTTTTGCTTTCTTCTTTTGCTTTTGAGCTTGAACTTGGCTATATGCAGCCGAAGCAACCGTCATAGCAATAGAGATCATTGAACCAACTGATAATCCGAAAGTCATGTTTTCTCCTAAGTGCCTGGTGGCTTCTTGCCCCACAGCAGTATTTGATCTGCTGAGCCAACATAGATTTGGTTATATGAGGTATCACCGGGATAATTCTGAGCCATCCAATCCTTTGATGTTACGAGTGTTCTCCTTAACCCTAGTGGGCCCATTGGAGAAGCTCCCTCAAAGTTTAAGATTATTTCAGAGTCTGTAGATATAGTATACATTTGAGTATCAAGTATACCTGAGTAAAGCATAAATGCATTTTCAACCTGGGTAAATGGTGCACCAGGAGGGATACCATCAACAGTTTCATCGAATGTATTTATAAAACCGGACCAAGCCTTGATCTTAACACCAGATACACCATTCTCAATCATGAAACGGTAGTCCATAGTTGGGTCGTTTATGGATACCTTGTAAGCTTCCCTATCTACGGGCGAGGATATCTTGGGTAAGTCTATTGTTGCAATACGTGCATCGCTATGGTATAACTCACCGTTAAAGGTAAAGTCATAAGGAAGCGTACATGATAGAATCTTTTCACCACCTATAAAGGGCCCTATATTGATTAGCAAAAATGCTGATACATGCTCTTGCGCAATCAGACGAGTTAGTGTTTCGCTCATTACCTTCATATTATAATGCCTCAATAAGCGTTATAGTCCCTGGGTCTAACAAGACACCATCCGTATAGACCATACCAACAAGCGAGGTATTATCAAACATAACCCTCATTGTAGCCTTAGCACCGATCATAATCTCAGAGTTAACTGGAGTAGCCTTCCGTAATGGAGGAGCAATCTCTGCTACAGACCCAGACACTGATAGTATAACGTATAGTTTATAATCACCAGTTACCTTAGGGTCACCAATATTGACTAGTTCACCAGGCACTAGAACGCCACCTGAAAAGCTAATCGACTTTGCATTAGCACCAGCCTCTACTGATAGTTTAGGGCTGCCACTACTCCCATCGCTACTAAATCTAAAGGCTTGAGGAGGTCTTACATAAAATCGTTTAGTATAACCAAACATCAATGAGTTAATCAAATGTTGCGGAGACTCATTGGTTGGCATTACATTTGCGTCTATTTCCCATCGTTGCGCGATATGGTCTGAAGTAATACGCTTCAAGTTCAGACTATCAGATGCAGCAACTGGTTGGTTAGACCGTAATGTCATTGGGGCTACAAAAAGACTAGATAGTTCTGAGTCTAGCCCTGTATTTGTAGAACCATTTAGTATTCCTGCCAGCATATCTATATTCCTATATAGTAGGAGAGAAGGGGCCGAAGCCCCTTCTTATCACCTAGATCCGTTTTCGTATGCAATCTGTCTCGTACCAGAAGTAATTTGAGGCATCATTCTGATAATCTCTGCACGTGTTTGTCTACTAATGTCACCAGTAATAGCAATATTAACAGTAGAAGAGTTAGGTGTAGGCTCATTCTTTTTCTGATTCATAAGTTCTTGACCCATATTAATCACACCGCCATTAGCATAACCTGGTACAATTGCTTGACCAAAGTTAATTGCGTCTAACAGCCCTCTATTAAGGGCAGTAGATTTAGCATTAACAATATATTCACCATTAGAGACACGAGCAAGAATAGAATCTGAGCGACCAGTACCAGGGCCGTTTATTTTACCAGTATTACCACCACCAGCAAAAGCCCTAATTGCACCACCACCAGCAAATGCTTGCACATATCCACCATCGGCAAAGAAGGATTTAATCACATTAAACAACATCTTAGCGCCTTCAATCACACCGTCTATTAACCCACCCATATCAAAAGATTCAAATACCTTCATTATACTACCGCCAAAATCTTGTGCACCCGATATAATACCATCAAAACCAGTTTTAAACGATGCACTAACGGTTTCAAAGAAGCCTTCTACATTAAGGTCATCCATTCCAGCAGTCTGTTCTGCTAACATCTTAGATTGCTCACTACCAGGAGTAGTGCCTAGGCCTGTTAGCGCTTCCATAAAACCACCCTTACCACCGCATATTGCTTCAGCTTGCTTAACAACGCATTCACCACCAGTACCAGCTGCTCCAGCTCCAGTAAGTCTCTCAGCCATACTTAACCCAGGCTTAGACTGACCAAAAGCCTCAGTAGCAACTCCACCTACTTTAGATTGACCAGATGTTTGGCCAACTTCAGATAATGGTCTGCTGATATCAGTAACAGGCTTTTCTTCCTTAGTAGAAGTGAACAAGGAACCAATACCAGTACGTGCTTTCTCACCCATTTTAATAAAGGCAGCATCACCTTTTCCTGCAAAATCATCCAGCATTGTATAGAAACCTTTAAGCAGATTGTCCATAAAGCTAGTAGTCATTTGTTGCAAGAATTGGGTAGACAAGGTTTCCCACATCTTTTGTGCTACTTCCTTAAATGAGCTCTTGCCCTGCATAGCGCTTACTAAGCCCTCATTAAATTCTTTCTTAAAGTTTTCTGTAAATGTTTTACCAAAAGCAGTAGGTTGAAGGGTCTTTGCTCCCTCTTCTTCTGCGTTTTTAGGCAAAGCATCTTTGATATTACCCTTAAGCTTACCTATATTCTTACTAATCCTATTCTTAGCAAAGTCAGAAGCAACAGCTAGCTTATCAGTCTCTTGTTCCATCAAAGATAATGAGGTTGTAATCATATCTAAGACTTCAGGAGTATCTAACAGCCCTTTAAAATCTTCTTCTGTAAGAGTAGGAAGATTAGCACTAGCAAGAGCACTATTAAGTTCTTCAAAAGAAGCAACTAATGATACTGCATTCTCTATCTTATCCTTAATCGTAGCTATAGGAGTACTAGTACCAGCAGGTGTAAACTGATTACCACCACCAGAATAGTTGTTAAACTTCTCAGCAGCAGAATCCTTAACCGCAGCAGCCTTCTTAACGGCCCTAGTACCAACACCCTTAACTGTATCTACAAGGCTATTAGCACCTTCTTCAAGTTTCTTTTGTATAACAGCTGTACCATTAACTACATTTACTGCAGCCTCTTGCATAAACTGCTTAATAGTGTCCCACTTACGTTGAGACTGAGTAGGGTCAGTATTACCAGGCAAGCTAGTCCATACATTTTTAAGCTTATCAATAGCGATTTCAAAACGACCAGCTAATACATCATCTAATGCACCAGCTCGTTTAATAAGAGCAGTAGCAACTTCAGTCTGAGACTGGGCACTAAAGTCAGAGACACCCAACTTAGGTGCTATATCATTGTAAGTGGTACCAGTGATTTGAAATGCACCGGCTGCAGTAGATTTACGACCTTGTTTGTCAATAAAACCAACTTTATTGGGGTGCTTTGACTCATCATCAAAGTAACCACCCGAGCCAACAATACGATTAAAGGCAGAACCACTAGTAGCATCACTATTACTATGTTCGGACTTCATTAGTGTTTCTAAGAAGGTGAGTAATCTCTCTTGTTGAGTAAGGCTAGAGACCATCCCATCTACACCGTCAGATATCTTAATGCTTGTTTCTTTTACCGCATCTGTAACCTGAGTGCCTACATCTCCAGATGTACCAGCTACAGCACCCTTCTTAGGCATTTCAGCAGCAGCAGCACTTGGCACAAAGATATCAAGGACATAGCTAGTAGCACCCTTAATACCATCACCCATTTTCTTAAATATACCAGTAAACCAACCGGCAATAGACTTAAGCCCAGTCAATATACCATTCCAGATAGCTTGACCCATAGATGTAAAGTTAGCTACAGTAAAGAATTCACTCATAGCTTTCCAGAAACCATCAGACCAAGCTTTTATTTGATCCATAAATATGAACAGGCCTTCTGGGAAACCAGCGTTAAATACCTTCTTAACAAAATCAATAGCAGCATTAAACTTACCGGAGATCCAATCCCAAGCAGCTACAATGCCATCATAAACTAACTTAGAGATTCCTTTTATTGCAGGCCAGATTTCATCCCAATTCTTCCAGATACCATATGCAATTGCACCTAAGGCAGCAATTCCTGCTACAAGAGCAGCAACAGGCACACCTAACATAGCAGCACCAGTAGCAAAGATACCTACAAAAGCAACCTTAATAGCTAAAAAGATAGGTGCCAGCATTGGCAAAAAGAGAGCGCCTAGGGCGGTCATAATAGCACCGAGAGAGGAAGTTATTACAGACATAAAAGCTCCCCCAATAGCTGCACCAATAGCAGCAGCACCAACTTGTAAGGCTAGTTTGCTAGTACCACTTACCCCTTCTTTATCAGCTATCCTCTCACCAGCAGCAAAGCCATAAGTGCCACCTACCATACCACCAGCATTGGCTAGCCCACTTGCAATAGACTCTCTAGTCTTTTTAGCAGCTTCAGAAAATGCTTTTGAAGCATCAGTCATCTTGGTCTGCAGCCCAGAAACAGAAGCAGTGAGCCTAGCTTGTTCTGTAGCCAACTTATTAGCAGCATCTGCAGCGGCAGTCATAGCTCTTGCAGCGTCAGCAGCAGACTGAGGCATTACTGAACCAGCCAAAAGACCAGCTTGGGCACGAGCATTAGCATCTCTAGTAGCTGTGGCTAATTGTTGTGCAGCAGGTAATTGGGCATTCACACTAGATAGGTTTGCTTCTTGCCGTTTAAGGACAAGAGAGTCTGCTGCTTTAGTGATTCCATAGCCAGTTATAGCAGCGCCACCAGCAGGGAACGCCTTAGCAATATTAATCGCCGTTTCTAGAATAGCTTTACGCGCGCTATCAAATGCTAAGCTTAGTTTCGCTAAAGTAGTAAGTATGCTCAAAGGATCCTTCATGCCGGTTACGCTATCCTTCATACTACCAAATAGGAATCCAGTAATGAAATTTACAGTATTTAATACCCAATCAGTAATTGAGTTTTGCGCTTTCTTCAATGTACTGTCGTTGATAATATTCACACCCACTACAGCAGCTATGGTTGTGCTTATCTGTGTTAACACAGTAGTTGGTACAAAGTTACCAAATAACTTATTAATTAAGAGCACTAAACCAGTTGAAATAGCAGCAAATACTGGTACTTGAGAGCTTTCAGGAAGTGCATTAAGAAAGTCATGACCTATCATACGCATTGGAGACTTACGCTGAGGACCAGCACCTACATATGCTTCTGTATCAACTCCTACTGCACCGCCTTTATAAGTCATACCAGGAATAATGCCTTCCTTCTTATTAGCAAATCCCCCAGCCTGTTTAAAGGCAATAACAAATGGTTGGAAGAAAGCCTCAATAGGGGCAAGGAATGCTTTTATCTTAATAATAAGAGGATCAAAAAACTTATTCAACGAAGCTATCATCGGATCAATATAGCCCTTTTGTACTTTCTTAAACTTAATTCCAGAAAGAGATTCCTTATCTTTAGTAGAGTCAAGAGCTTCAATTGGTGTCTTAAATAAACTAACAAAATCTGTTGCAAGTTTGTATACAGCATCGAGAGCAGTTTTGAACGAGTTAACATTAGAGGTTAGATCACCAAAGTATGTAAATATAACCTTCATATTTTCAAGGAATGACCCTTTACTGAATACAGCACCTAGGTTTGCTTTAAGATTAGTAAAAATCTTAAGAACAGTGAGCGCCATTGTTTTAAACCCATTAAGGGCTAGGTCAATAAACTTGATAACTAAGCCTAATGGCACGCCGAGTAATGCCCCAGCCCAAGTCTGAATGCCGTTAATAAGATCAGGCCACCAAGAATGACCAATCACTTGATCATAGAGCCACTTAAAGGCATTATTGATAGAGGTAACAAACCAAGTAACCATCTTGAATACTGATTCAAAACCTATAATGTGCTTTCTTAAATCGATTTCAGCAAATGAAAATGCACTTGTTGCTTGCTGATCAAGAGAACTCTTTTCAGAAGCTCGCCTATCTGAATCCCCTCTAACCGTAGTATTATACTTGCCAATAGTTTTAACATACCTGTTTTGAATTTCATTTTGTTCTTGTCTAGATTTATCCAGTATACTGCCAAGCTTAGCAAACTCATCACGTCGTGCCAGTAACTGGCCGGATGACATAATCTCACCCATCGCAGAGACAGCATCTTGCTGAATCTTTTCTTGATCTTTATAACTTTCCAACTGCATACTTTGGACGTAATACATCTTATTAATTTCTTTTACTAATGCTGACTGAAGTACCTTCAAATCATAGTCAATACTATTTATAAGCTCCTTATTCTTATCTGAATCTGGTTGAGATTCAGCATACTTTTTGAGGTCAAGAGCACGCTTTATATAAACTTCTAGTTGATCTGTATTCTGTGTTTTAACACTAACATTATCCAGCTTGCCTGCCTCTAAATACTGACGGGCATTTTGAGTTAGCATTTTATCAAACATATCAGAATCACCACTACGATCAAAATATTTCCCTTTGGCGTATCCCTTAAAGTCTTGAGAAGCTACCTCAATATCCTCTTGCTCTTTGTCGTAAGCCTTTTTCTTTTTAAAGTAGGCATCAGCTTCTTTAGTCATTCTACCAATTTCTTCGAATGAACCTTTAAAAACATTAGATACTTCAGTACCAAATTTCTTAATGCTATTTAGCGGCCCTGATAGTAACCCAGAAGAAGTCTTAGCAATGTTTGTAATCATATCAGTCCAGTAGGAATGACCGATGACTACATCATATAGCCACTTAAACATATTAGCAATAGTCTTAGTGAACTTATCGAAAAATCCAGTTACAGTACTAAATGATGGCAAGAAAGATTCTAGATCAAGCTTGACTGCATCAAAAGTAATAGACGCAAGATCTTCTTTAATATTAGTAATTAAGATCAAGAATCTAGCTTCTAAGATGTTGAACTTCCAATCAAGCGTTTTAGCAAATTTGCCTAATGAGATCGCCCAACTGTTAATGATTCTTGGTAAGTCTAGACCACTAAAGATATTACCTAAGGCAACACCTAGCAGCTTTACTGCATTGTTCATATTAGTAAATGCTTGTGCAAATGTGATACCCACATTATCAAATGCACCATTTACTTTTCCAGCCTGTTTAAGAAGAGCATCAAAGACCTTAGTGGCTGTTAGCTCACCGGCCTCACCCATCTCTCTAAGCCTACCAATAGAAACATCCATACCCTCTGCAATAGCACTAGCAAGCCCACTGGCATTCTCAGAAATAGAACGAAGTTCATCACCTTGGAGGCGACCAGAAGATAACGCTTGGCCTAACTGCATAATCGCTGATTCTGCTTCTTGTGCAGAAGAGCCAGATATAGCAATAGCTTTGCCAACAGTCTGAGTTACCAATGCAACTTCACGTTGAGATGCTTGGAACTGCGCAGAGTTCTTAGCAATACGGTTATAAAGAGAAGCAGTAGCATCTAATGATGTTCTAGTAGAAAATGCTATCTCTGAAATATCATTAAATGCTCTTTTTGCTGCTACAGTAGAGTCTGTAACAAGCTTGATCTTAGTGTTTAGATTCGTTATAGAGTCTGCAAACCTAAACATACCAGTAGCAGCGAATGCACTAGCAATACCACCGGCTGCAATTACTAACCCAGAAATAGCATTAGACGTGGATTTAGCACTCTTATTAAGATTTGCTAGCTGGTCATTAATCTTCTTTAGTCCAGCATCTTGTTTAGCAACATTAGTAAGCGATGTATCTACATTATCTAGGCTCTTACTAAGTGAGCTAGCATCCTTAGAGGTAGTTGCAAGATTATTATTAGTACCAATCTTACTCAAGGCTGCAGCAGCACTAGTAGCAGCCTTAGCAGTGCTTTCGAGCTTTTTATCTGCTTGAGAAGCACCAATATTTGTTAGCTTGGAGCTAACGTTACCTAATTCCTTGACTGCTTTTTCAGCCCTTACTTTGGTCAGTTGTGAATCAACAGCAGCAACCTTTTTACTTATCTTAGCGAGTGCTGAATCTATAGCACTCAATTCACCAAGCGCTTGTTGACTTTTTGACCTTACTTCTAGTTCGATAGCCATCATTCGTCCTTGTAAGTAACAACCTGCCCTACAGCTCTACCATAACGTAATGCTATAGCCTCAATAAAATGAGCAGGTGCTTGGTCAGAATGCCCTTCATTGAGGGCGCTAATATATGGTACATTGTTGGTTACTTCATACACTGGAAACTTTTTACCAGGTACTTCTCTTATTTCCCAGCCCTCTCTTGCTACACCTGTATCAATAGGCGTAGCAAGAACAAGCTCATCTGTCATCTGTTGAACAGCTGCAAGAATGCCAGACTGGATACGGCTAGTTACTTGCTTTTGAAGAGAAGACATAGTAATTTTAACGTTCTTTACTGGCATTTTTGCTCCTTTCTATTTCAATACGTTAGGTAATTCCCTAGAGCTAGATAAGAAGTGGAACACCCCAGACCGCTTAAAGCTTTCCAATGTTATCTTTCTTTCTTCTGCTCGTTTAACTTCCTGTGCTTTAAGAGTGGCCAAAGAACTAAATAATTCTTCTGGCTTAGCCTTAACACCAAAAGCCTGTAAGATCATCATAGTGCGCTGATCCTCACGCCACCCAGGAGGATACTTATTAAAATACTCTCGCCATCCGAATAACTCATCATAGGGCATCTCAGCACGAATTTGGTATACGGGCATTCCCAGAAGAGCAGCTAACTCGTATAGAGCTAAGTCCTCGTCTGAGAGTGTTACTTTCCCTCACCCACCCCAGAGTATTTCATAATTTCATTGGAGAGCCTATTCAACTCATCCATTGGAAAACTAGAAAACTCTTCATCAGAGAGTTCTTTTGCATCTTCTACTGCAAAGTTCATAATCAGACGAAGAGTCTCCAACCCCTCACCTTCAGGCTTGTTCTTTACATGTTCTTGAATCTGCATAACTTCTTGCACAGTGAGCTTACTAATAGTAATCTTCTCACCCATAAAGTTAATTTCCTTGGTAATACGCTTTGCTGCGAGTGATTTGAGACTCATTTTATTACTCCATAGATTTTTGAATAATTTCAAGTTGCTTTTTAAGTTGGTGAAGGCCACTTAGGGCTTTAAATACTTCACTAGACTTATCTGGACTATCTTGAAATTCTTGAATACGATTGAAGGTCTTTGCAAGGCTACTCTCAACGCAATCTTGCATACGTTTTACAGTAACTCTAAGCACAAATCTAGAATCAAATTTGCGATCCATATTATACTCCATAGCAGGGCACTCTGTCTGAATAAACAGTGGGCAAGAGTCATTTAAGTAATCATTACCAGCGATCACCCCCTTTATTACTACCTATTAGGGGGCGCCATCCAGAGTAAACGCGCCCCAAACAATAGATTGCAGGGTGATAGCAATCGTAGCTTGGTTAGAGTCAGTCAGGTTAGGGGTGACCAGTAGGGAGTCAATCTTACCATTGAAATACCAATACGTATTTTCAACAGTACCCAGACCAGCAGGCTTTGACGAGTAATCAGTCGGTTCAGAATTAAGCAGCGCAAAACGGAACACAGCTTGTTTACCAGAACCAACCAAATCACCCAAACTAGAGCCATCAGCCCATTGGGTAGCAACATAGTTAAGCGTGATTTCCATAGACGGAGCATCAGCTTGACCTTGAATCTGTTGCGACACAGATTGACCAAACACAGGCACGTTAACGATATTTGGCGGGGTACCAATAGCAGGGAATTCACGAACGTTAACAATACGAACGAAATCACCAGCAATAGGCGCACCACCAACATTCTCTGTAGCAAAGAGAGCATCGTAGCCAGCTTTAGTGAAAGCAGCGGGCGGCGGAGTAGGGCCAGTCGCATTGAATGCGATGGACATATCCGAGAACATACCTGCGCCAATAGAAGCAATATGAGACATTAGGTTTCCTTCCGAAAGTAAGAGAATTGAATTTGATACGTAGAGCGAAGTAGAGAACTATTATTCTGAGCTTCACCTCTTATCTCAAAATTAGACTCACGCCTAAATTGAGTTACTGCTGTATCACTTTGGGTAGCAAGACTCTGACCAGCGAAGAATTTATCAAATATATCGGCTATTTGATATGCACGCTTTGGCCCTGCTCCATTTGGTGTAAATATTTCTACAAACATTATACCTTTTAGGGTATCCTTAAAACCTTCGCCATTAGTTACTAGATCAAACCTACCAAACTCAGTAGTGTTTTTATCAGTGATGTAACCTCTAGGTACAACTAAAAAGAATTGATCAGCCCACTCTTGACTAGAAAATAGAGAAAATACATCATCTAGCAAATTTGAATATCTGCCTTGTGGCCTAGTAGTCACATGCGTAGTTGGCGCTAACCGCTTAGAAACTCGTTTAGTAGCCATTATACATCCTCCTGCGCGGCATATAACGTTATTGTGTACCCGTTATCATTATTTGCTTTACTACTCTCAGTAGAGTGGACCACATTTAGAGTATTACCCCTAACAATAACCTTATCAAACACATCAATACTAGCAACCCCTGCCTTATCAAAATCTTCAGTGATAAGGAGGAGCTTAAGAACACTAGTATTTGTATTCTCCATAGTTTCTCTAATGACTACAGCCCTAAATACATACGATACTGATGTACTGCCTATTGCTTCTCCAGTAGCGTAGTCAAAGTCAGTAGTGCCATTATTGATAAAGGTTACATCCTCAGCAAGATCTTCAATTAATGCGAATGCTTTGCGCACATAGGCCTTTACCATGGATCTCATGGATATCTCCTTAGTTTGCTCTCCACCAAGCATTTCCACCAGAACCAGTATACTTACGCTGTAATGCTGCGTTACCATCCATAGTTAAGGGATAATAGTAGTTTTCTGCTGTAGTGGAAAAACGAGGTGGGAGTGCAGATTCGCCATCAAGACCCTCTAATTCAATAACATCAACCTTCAGTTTAGATATTGAGCCAGTTTCGTCTAATAAACCATCGTTATTAAGTAATTGATAAGCTTGTTCACAAGTAGCAGCTAACATACGCTGCGGAATAACTACTGGATCTAATTCAACAACCTTTCCAAGTACAGGTTCCAAATAGCTACCGATACGAGGAAATGCTATCGTTTGTAGATCACTCGCAGCAACACCAACCCAAATAATCTCATTCAGCATACGGGTTGCCGTAATGAGGGATTGCTCCTTCATCTGGTTATCTGCACTAGTCCAAGCTGCAGCATCAACCCGACCTAAGAAATAAGTGTCAGCATCTGCTACTGAAATATACGAGTTCTTTCCAACCTCAAGCATATGCCCTCCGTAGCTACATGTAGCTGTTAGCTGTGGAAGATCGGGAGAATACCCAGGGTAAGAGCAGAGGTAGCTTTACGAACAAAAGCACCCTTATCACCAACAGCAACAGTAGCACCAGACAGATCACGCATAGCAGAACCACCAGTACCAATCTGCATGTAATCTGCATCAGCAACGAAGTTGTCTTCATCACCGTACCAAGAATAACCACGCGGATGGACGATATAGCCCCAACGATACCAAACATCAGTAGTACCACCACCCATAAAGGCAGATGGAACGTGGCCAATCTCAACCGGCATAGGAACAGCCAATTGGTTAAATGCCAGACTGTTAGGCATAACAATAAACGTGGTCTCTGGTCCAACCAGATCAACACCAGCGCCAGTATTAATGGCAGTACGTTCAGCAGAGGTCAGGCCTTGATTAGCACGTGTAATAATCAAGCGGAATTTACCGGAGAAAATGGTTTCAAATTCAACCATACCATCGGTAACACGAGTTTCATCAACCAGATTAGCAGAACGAAGCGAAGCCAACACCTTGGGCGATACAACAAGGTAGGCATAGGCAGGCTCATAATCCTTCCAACCCATACCCATAGCGGTAAGGAAGGCTTCAGCGCGAGCAGCACCTTGTTTAGCAGCATCAGCATCAACGATAAGCTTATTCAAGCCCATATCAACGTACATACCGTACTTCTGATCTTCTGGGTTATTATCAAACGTTTGGCCACCAAGACCAGTTGCACCAGAGCCAGAACCAGCACCATTCAGCAGCTCAGAGATAGCAACACCCTTCAGGACAGACAAGAGTGCGTTATGCTCATCTTGAGTGCGAGTCTCAGCAAAATCACGACCAATCTTAGCCAGGCCGTCTTCTTGCGTAACAACTTGCTTCATATTGACTTGTTCAGCACCATGCGTGCGAACCGTCTTAATGTACTTAGCATAGTTTGAAGACTGGGTAGTCTTAGTACCAGCAGTTGCATCAGTAAGCGAAGCAACGTTGATAACAGGCTTCAGCGGCTTTTTCCAACGAAGTTGACCAACAAAAGTTTCAGTATTGGTGTCAATGTCGGCTTGAGCACCGGCAATACCAGTACCAACCAGTTTCTTAGCATTGGTGTATGCTTCATCGGAGTAGGCAGAGATAGCCTCTTGCAGAACCGAATCAGTTGCACCGGGGATATTAGTACGAGCAGTCATTACTTTTCCTTTAGTTTATTTATTGCCTTTGGTTTGGTAGTTTACCTTCGGCAGCAAGTTTGAGAACCTCTTCTTGCGTTCTAGCAAATAGAGATTTGGGAGTACTATTAGGCGTTCCAGTAGGGGTTTGAGTTCCGCCACCAGAGCTAGCCTTTGGCTTAAGCAAGAAGCTATTAGCCTCGTCTGCAACAAAAGTAGAAATAAAGTCCTTAATCGAAACACCAGAGCGATGAACCCAGTTGTTTTTATCATCTTTGATTACTTGGCCGATAACCTCATGAAAAGCCATATCAGCTGCTTTTTCATTACGGAACTCAGTAGAACGTAACAGATCACGGACCTGACTATCACGAGTAAGTTCAAGAACTCGTTGTTCTAATGTAGTATGCTTACCAAGTAAATCATTGTAAGCAGCATCTTTTTCTACGAGCTTCATTTCGTATACTTCCTTGTGCTTACCTTCTTCTTCCAATTTCTTAAGCTGAATCTCGCGTTCCTTCTTCTCAAGCTCCTCTGCCTTTTTGAGTGCAGAATCACGAACAGAGTAGGCGTTATCAAGTTTAGTCTTGATATCTTTTAATTGTTCAGCAACCTTTTCAGCAACAAGCTTTGAAATCATGTCCTGATCGGTGTTGCCACTTTTATTTTGGTCATCATTCTTACCGTCTTGATTCTTACCAGCATCCTGATTAGTACCATCAGCATTCTGATTCTTATCTTTCTGGTTGTTTTGATCTTCAGTACTCATTTTACTACTCCTATGGGACACAGCCCGGTTAATTGTGCTATAGCTACATTCTATAGCATACTGCAAAGAAAATATAGTGGGAAACCAATTGAGGGGACAGTACCTCTAAAGAGGCGGGAGAGAAGGCTTATCAGCCATTACATGGCCTATCCCACTATCAAAACTATTAGCCTATTCCATAGAAGCCTTTATCATGCTTCCAAAAATCAGGCGGTATATCTTCTAGAATATCCTCAGCTTTGAGAATATCCTGTTCAGTCATAAGTCTTCCACCAACTTTACTTTTTCCAGCTATTGGAATAATACCTTTTTCAATGGCCTCTTCCAAATACTGATCATAAAGCTCTTTAGGTAATCCACGCTCACGCAGAAGATCTAATGTAGCCTTTACTGTATTTTTCGTAACAGCATCAGCATACATTTTTCTAATAGCCGTCTTAGCCTTAATCATATCACCAGCATTAGTGAAGAAAGCCGAAATATTCAACAAAGGTCGTTAGTCTTTGCCCGTTACTGTCGAGTTAGTTAATAATTCTTCCAAGTATTACCAATTCGTATTTGACGAATGGTAGAAGGGTGCGATCCAAATTCTACAGCTATTTCTGCATCTAACTTTCCATTTTTGATACATTCTCGTATATAAGGTACATCCTCTGCAGTTATCTTTCTAGTCCTAGGTGCACCATTATAACGACCAGGGATAGTCAGACCTAGATGCTTCCAGTTGTCACCAATCCTAATAGCGTTTATAGATTGCCTAGTAACACCGTATTCATCTGCAATCTCTTGATCTTTTTTGCCAGCAAGCATTAATTTAATTATAGTAGGTATTTCTGACTCTACTAATACCGACTCAACCCTATGTGAACCGCGTGGCATTAACCCAGTATCGTATGCGTGCTGAACATTTTCACTGCGAGTTGCCCATTCTAGATTAATTACATGGTTATGTAACCTATTCCCATCAATATGATTTACATCTGATTTAGAAAAGGGATTTGGTATAAAAGCCTTTGCAACCAACCTATGTAGCTTTTCTGTGCGTCTAACACCATTGTATGATATATGAAACTGCCTATAACCACCTACGATATTACCTAATGTGATGCACCCATTAGAGCCACAATATAGTCTACCATGGTTACTAATAGAATAGTTTGCATCACCAACTTGTTTCCATTCTTCTTGCATGTTTACTCCTTGTGCTCGACAGCACTGCTGCATATTACTATGCAGACTAGACTATATCTTCAAAGTAAATACATGTATTTACGATGTCCCCCGTTTCCACTCACTTGAGTGTACTGGCGCAATGCCATAGTCGTTACACCTTCCTTATTTCTAAGGATTGGCTCGGTATTGTCCTAACGAAGGAGTTTCACCGAATTAGAGGGATTTAACCACAACAAAATTTATCGTGGATACTAGTTGTTTCTATACCATTACGCTTACCCCATAAAGCAAAGTTCTTAACTAGAGTAGCATCGTTAGAGTGATTGCCATTGACGGCATATGCCGTTCTAGCAGACACTGCATCAGCTACTTCATTTATTTTATTACTCTTATTAACTAACTCTTCAAACCAAGTGGGATCAGTTTTATTATCTACTTGAATAATATTAGTGATCCAGTTACCATCAGCATCCTTATAATTAAGCCTTTCCTCAAATCGTTGGGTATAATATTGCTCCAACACACTACCATCAAGGTTCACCCAAGGCACATGTGTCCAACTCTTAGGTTGCTTATTGGGTAACCCCAACTCAGCTATATCAATATCTTTGTAAACATCACCCACCTGAAGCTTAATATCAAACTTCTTACCAGTAGGTCTATAGCCCTTGTCCTTAACCCCAAATAGTATATCAGAGATGGTACTATCGGGTTTATATCCAGGTATACGTTTAAGGATTTGTTCTCGATAAGATACCTTTGGATCTATTCCTAGTATCCAAGCTAGCACAGGATGAGGCTTAGCCCCTTCTTTATACTCACCAAATGCGGTTTTCTTCATAAGGCTTACCCAATCAAACTCAGCTTTAGAAGGCTTTGCTGTTAACAGAAAGTCTTGTGCCAGCCTACCGAAGAACTTAGTAAAATCATTCAAAATAGGTACACGATTAGACATATGCTCAGACATGATTGCACCTATCTGAGCAAAATCTTTGGGCGTAACTACTTCATCATAATCCCTAGTAAGCTTCTCTACAAAATCCTTTGTTTTAGGATCAAGGAACCATAAGTCAGACATCAAGTCATCACCTGGCCTAGTTCCACTATCAAATATGTCTTTGACCTGTTTACGAAGCTGCATTAGTTCGTCTGCAGTATCTTGATCCCAACGTGCTATTTTAGCAGCACGGGCAGAGATTTCACCCAATACAGCATCGCGTTCCTCAGCTTTAATTACTAAGACACCATCATCTTTACCTAAAGCCTTAGCTAATTTCTTTTCTACATTCATGGTAGCAGTTCTCTGTCCGGCGCCGTATAGAGAGACCATGTTATGCGCTTTTGACAATGTGTTAACAAGGGGTCGTTAGTCCCCTGTCATAATTTATTAGTAGTTCTTCCAGGTATTTCCTCTACGAATTTGGTTTATGGTTGCAGTTGCTACACCAAACATAGGTGCAATATCGCAATCACGTAATGTGCCAAATAAGCTTCGAATAACCGGTATATCTTCTCCAGTTAACTTCTTAACTGGGCCATTACCTATAATCGGCTGTCTTTCAATAAATCGCCAAGTACGGTTACATCGAATATCATCAATTGTATTTGGGGCCACGTTATACTTTTTGGCAAGAGTAATATTTCTATCACCAGCCTTTAAGGCATCAATAATTTCATGAACTTCTGTTTCTAGAAGGATATGCATATAGCTACCTTCTCCAGAAGCAATTAACCCTAATTTTACAGCATGCTCATTATTCTCTGTAGGAGTACACCACTCTAGGTTACTAGACTTATTATTAAGCTTATTACCATCAATGTGGTTAGCCCAGGGCTTACCATCTACCCTAGGTATAAAGGCCCTAATAACCAATTTATGAACATCGATAGTTATCCTATCCTTACGAGAGGTAAACTGTATACTAACTTGTAAGTATCCTCTAGCAGTAATGAAGGGATTAAGAATGAAATCAGTGCTATTGTTGCGAATACGCCCCAGATTGCTGACACTATACATGCCTTCTGTGTCTGGGATAATACGAAATTCTTCTGTCATAATGACTCCATGGGTGTGTAAATTATGCTGCATATTACTATGCAGATCAGACTATATCTTCAACAAACAATGTTTGCTGTCCCGCGTTTCCACTAGACTTCTAGTGTATGAGATTCATAATCCGTTCTGGACCGTATTCTCTAGTCGTTGAACCTTCCAAAGAGTCCCCTCTAAGGCTTGGCTGCTGATTGTCCTTTAACGAAGGAGTTTCCAGCAATTAACGGGATTTTACAAGGCCACAAGTTTAGCCTTCCTTAAATCCTTCTCGCTTAGCCCCAATCTTTCATTAAGCTTTTTAAACCTAGGATCATTAAAGGTCATAGAAGCAATCTCGTCATAGAGACGCCGCTTCTGGTTAGTAGGAACAACATTACTAAGTTCTGCTAATTGCTTATTCTTAGTAGACAATGCAATAATCTGAGCACCAGAAGATGAAGCATCTTGCTCTAGAGCTACTTTAATCATATAATTATCAAGTGGAGTAAGATCTTTGTAACTGCCACCTAAAAATTTATCAATGCGGTATTGTTCAAGGGCAAGCCTAAATAACTTTCCCTGTTCTTCAGCATCCGCCATCTGAACGATCTTAGATTCAAGGATATCACGAATATCCTGAGGCTTTTGTCTTTCTATACGTTTACCTAATAAAACAAGATCAGCACGCCATTTATCTGCAATCTTCTGCCTACCAGTTTGAGAGAGACCATTAAAGCGTCCTTCAAACTCATCACTTAGGCCACCTAAGAAACCACCTATCTGGTCTTGTAGGTTATAATATCCATCAATACCTAAGGGTTTAGCTTCTGGTGTATTTAAGAAAGGACGAAAGGACTCACCAGATTGTGGTCCAATGTAGCCGCTATCATATATGCGACCGCGATGATCAATGAAAGCGTGATTACTAAAAGACATATCGTTCTTAACATAATGTTCCATAGCCTTAAATCTATCGTATGCATCACCACGAGCAGTCATGTGATCACGATAATGATTCAAATCATTAAAATACTTAGCCTTACCCTTATCGTCTTGGAAATCCAATAACTTTCTCGTAAACCCATAAAACTCAGGATCTACTTTATACTTACTATTGCTATACCAATTAAGGGCATCTGCTAATGGTTCGTCAATTAGCTCTGCAGGTATTTCAGTGAAACTACTTGAAGATGTAATTGGTATTTGTGTATCATATCCGCCCTTAGCAAAATATGTTTTGAACCCAGGTTTAATATATAGTTGGTTATCATATCTATTATTCACACCAATACGATAGCCTACATCGATAGCACGATTAAGGTATGAGTAGTGCTTAATACGAGCATCGGTAATCCTAAGATTTACACTAAATGTATCGTAGTATTGACCAAAGTATTGACCACTCATACGACTACGCATACGCCTTTTCTTAACACCAAAAGTATCTAGTGTATAAAATCCTACTTTTTGAGCATAATCTAAGATTTCTACACCTGCATCATACCATTCTTTTTTAGATCCACGAAAATTAGTAGTATTAAATAGATCTCTTCCTAATTCAATGGCTAGTTGATCCCTATCAGGGGCATCATCCATTGCTAACCGTTTAGCAAACCTCAAATAGAACTGCTGAGTTTCAAACTTACCTAATCCCTGAAATACTCTACGCATTTGAAGTTTCATAGGTAATTGTGTTTTTAAGAAGATATCTACTGTAGAACGTAACTGTAGTGCTATAACGGGTAATTGTCTAGCTTCCCATAGATTACGCTCTTTAATATTAGCAATAAAATTCTTGCCCAAATCATCTAATTGTATAGGGCCAAGAACAGGATCAAGATACTCACCTTGCTTAATCTTGTAGAAGAAGTCAGAATTATTTCTTAACTGTGTCTCAATAAACTCTGACACGTTAGTAACACTATTCTTCATTTCTGAGTTAAGAACAGCCTTAAGATTACCCCAAGGCTTTCCTTGTTTACGAAAACGCTCAAATGTTACACGAAGATTATCAGTGACAACTGCAGCCTCATTCATGCCTACAGACTTCTGTATTTCTATCTTGAAATCTTGTAGGAACTTCTTATCATCTGCGGTTAATACTGTGCTTTCATCAATAAGCCTAACAGCGCGTTTATCAGCAGCCATATTAGGTTGATAGATGCGGGCATCCTCTCTACGCTTAGTAATAGGATTATATATTAGCTGATCTTCAGTTGGAGGGCTGTTTAGAACCCTATTCTTAGTACCAGCCTTTACATGAGGTAGAATACCACGATAGTTAGTAACACTTAAAGTACCATTTAGCTCACCAGACTGTAGTTTATAATACTCTACGAGTTTGCTAACGGCCTCTTTATCTCTAAGTATTTCAAGAGGGGATGTATATCCCAGTGTAAGTGTGTCCAGTCTTTCTTTTGCATTCGCGAATACTTTACTAGTAGCTTCTACGCTACCGTTATAACCACCTGCTGTATTATTATCACCAGTTAGTAGCTTAAGCTCATTGAGACCTACACTAGCACCCTTAGGTGTTATAAACCTCTCAGCTGTAAGCTCATTATTTTGGAACATCTTAAGGCGATGCATATCTCCTAGATGCATTAGCTGAATTCTATCTGGTTGTTTCTTTAACCAATCATTATAAGAAATAGTGTCATAAGGTGTTCCAGTAAAATAACTAGAGGCATACTTATCATAGGCTTCAATCTCTGCTTCCGACATTCCAGCTGTATTACGGGCTCTAGTGGCTCTTACAGAATCAACTTTTGCTAAGTCTGCCCAAGCCTTAGGAACAGGTATTGTAGTAGACCTACACCTATAATGTTGTGGTGGTAAATGACCAGTATCAGAAACTGGATAGATATTTCCATCCATATATCTGCATACTGGAGTAGTTCTAGTGTCTAATACCGCGGCGTATTGGTATCCTTTCAAGTATTTGCTATTCTCTGCATATACTTGCTGGTCTACTTGTGCATACACACTAGTAATCCCGGTAATAACAATACCTTCACTATGTACACGAGTAAGATTAAACGTTTTAGATACACGTTTAATCATTTGTTCTTCAGTTAAGCCTTCAGCTAGGCCGCCTCTAATAGCAGCCTCTATACGCTTACGCTCATTTAAGCCAATGCCTTTCCAACCTTCTGCAAGAGTCTTATTAGCATAGAGAGGTTGTGTTAATACTATCTCGCTAGCAATAGCACGAGTAGGTCTCTCAGGCTCAAAGAAATCTCTGAATGACTTATTGAGAGTATCTAAAGAACTTACTTGTGCTTGATTACCAAACTCAATAAAACTTTTTGCATTATGGCGATACGCTGTTTCTGTAAATCGCCTTATCTCTGCATCTGTTGCAGGGCTGATCGGCATTTCTTTTGAATAGTTTCCAGGGAGTATTGCGAGCATTCTAGTTTCATGGTCATCAACTAATGCTAATGTTTGTGCGGTAACTCGCTCTGTATAAAGTCGAGTCATAGCAGCATCATGTATGGTTTTATCACCAGCAACCTCGACCGCTGTCTTTTCTACTTTCATATGGTACTCCTAGAGATTAGTCAAAAGAAACTGGGTGAGGTAGTACCATAAAGGCCTTATACCCACCCGGTTTATTATTTTGCTGGAGGCTTAGCAGCTAATTTACTAGCTGTATTAAGACCATCCTCATACTTCTGTGCAGAAGGTACAATATTCTCATCTTCGTTAATTTCGTCTTGAGCCTCATCATCATTATACTCAGGACTAAGCAACTCATTAGCCTTAAGAAGACGAAGCCATTCACTACGAGGTATAAGACCTTCTTTGTAAATCTCAGTCATCAGTCTAATATAATCTTGACCAATAGCTGTAGGATCAAAATCTGGACTTAATGTAAATATAACATCATTATTTGTTAATCCAAGGTCATAACGACGATTAAGCATATACACAATAATACCACTAACTACCTCGCTGAGCTTAGTATTGAGTGTACCAAGAGTAGCAACTTGAGCAGCGCTACGAATAGTAAGTGCTACACCAGATTCAGCCGTTTCAGGTGCTAAGAATCTAATCCCTAGCTTAGCTAACTCATCCATTTTGGATGCAATAGCTGATTCTAAATCTTTAAGGGCTTCCGTAGGTGGTGATAAAGAACCAATCTCATCACCCTTACGTAAACGAATCCAAGTGCCTAACCCCTGATTAACGATTTCTGTAAAGTCCTCATCAGGCATATCACTAGCAACCCATGGAGTATATGTAGCAGCGCCATAAAGTAAGTGGTTACGCCTGGACATTACATTATAGAGTGCTTGTTCCTTGTCCACAAAAGTTGTGATATAAGGCTCAATAGCATCAATATTGCCATTAGCAGGATAAGCAGGAATCGTTGTCATCAGCTCACCATGCATCCTGGGCTGGATAAGGCTAACTTGTTTAAATCCAGAGGATTTACTAGGTTGAGTCTGACCTTCAATAAGAACTGGGTTAGCTTCACCTTCAAGCTCAAATACACGTATTTGATAAGCATTGTCAATTAATTCATGAACCCAGATAGTATCCACCACATATGGATGGAATGCTAGTGGATCAAGGTATTTATCCACATAACCTCTTACAATAATCCTACTAAGAACTCGTTTTCCATTTATAGTAGTAGTTTGCCAATTAATAACATTTTCAGCTTGCCAAATTACTGCATATGGCTTAACTTGCTTAAAATCGGCTGAATCCATTGCTGCTATCTGTTCTTCAGATAACATTGGGTAATCAACATAAATCCATGCTCTACTAGTTTGCATTTCTTCATTAAGAAGTTTATCTAAGAATGCTATTAAACTACCACCCTCAACTGTAAAATCAGATTTAATCCATTCCATTGCCTCTTCCGAGACTTCTTTCTTATATTCTATTTGTGGAGGCTTCCTGAGAAGACCACCGATAACTACAGAGATAAACTGGCTAGTAATGCCAGGTAGCTCAGCCTCTGCCTTAAAGAAGGCATACTGCTCTAGGCTCATTGTTGGTGAAAATGGAAGTAAGTAATTCTTAGCATTGGGTAGTATATCAGCATCCTTAACATATTGCTGACTATGAGCAAAGGCTCTACACTTTTTCCATGTATCTACCAGAGAGTCATAAGAATCACATGGTTCATTAACTTGAGTTTTAGCCTGTGCCATTGCATTACTCCTAAGTTAGCGAACTCCGGAGCGCAGCATCTGGTTAAAGGCATCAATTGTACCATTAAACATAATGCCACCACATCTAGCTTCAATAGTATCTTCCCCAGTGGATAGAATAACCCAATTAGAGGGGATACGCTCGTTATTAGTCAGTGTTACAGGCGTACTATTGGCTGGTTTAGGAGGTGCAATAGGCAACTCAACAGCCACCTCTTCCTTAGTAATGTTTAAAATAGACTCAAGGCTAGCAACATCCTTGGCGGCAATTGTTTGTAATTCTTTTGCAGTCATCGATTTTTACTCCGTAAAATTCTGTGTGAACATACAATATCCTGTTAGAAAGCAAATCCTCTACTAGAAGATCTACGGTGTTGAATTGGCCAATGATAATCAAAGTAATACCTGATACCATCAGAGAAGTGCTCTACATCTTGACTCTTGTCAATCATAGCAGTATCACTATTCTTATCTACCCACTGGGTACGAGCTAGTGATTCTATTACTGGTCTGCATTTAGCAGATACAAATGCATATCTATTACCAGGCTTTTTAGTACGAGGGTTACTAGCAGTCTTAAATCTAGCATTAGTAGCATTAACACTATCTACGATAGGTGGATGTGCTGATTTAGCTAGTACACTAAACCCATACGATTCTAATATAGTAAAGTCTGTGGTACCTACTACAGCGCTAGTTTTAGCAGAACGACCTGAAGGATCAGGATAGCAGTAGATAGAGCTAGGAGGCCTGTCACTGTTAACAAATCTTCCATAAATAGTGGCAGCCAGTTGTTCTGTATCAGCACTGCCTTGGATATAATCAAAACAGCCAGTAAACTCACCACGCTTAACCCAGACACTACTACACTGTTTCCGCACGTTAAAGTCGATAGCAATATGCACAGGCTCGCCATCACCTGGAGTAATAAGGCCTTCTGGTACAACATTATTTTTCCTATCAAAACAGTAAAATACATTATTACCCGAATCTTCAAACCTGGCAAGATATTCTCTTGCAAATCTGATCGGATCCATATTATTAGAGCTACGCTCTACTTCCTCTACATCTAAATATGGTGATTTGGTGTAGTCGTAATGATAGCTCTTCCAACGATCATCTGTTTGGCTATTATTAAATAAGTCAAAGAAAGTATCATAACCCTTAGGTGTGCTAATACACATAAACCTACCAGGATTAACTTCCATCTGCTTACCAGTATATTCAAAGATCTCTCTAGCAAACTCAGCGGCCCTTTTAGGGGACCACCGAGTGTCTATAGTAGGCATAAGAATAGATTCAATCATATCCTGCTTAGCTGCTTCTTTCATGTCAAAGGAAGTAAGCTCGTCTACTAGCACGAAGTTATTACCCTTACCGCGTTGACGCTCAACAGCTTCACCTGATACTAATCTTAGCTCTACATGATTAGGGAATCTAAAATACCCTTTATCTCTACTGTACTGTACTGCATGTGACTCTAAGCCAAACTGATAGGCCAACAGAGGGTAATAAATATCCACTGTCTGGCTATATGTAGGGCATACGATAATGGCATTCTTATTAGGAATCCATTCTGGTAGCATGCTTAGCTCACCTACTATCTGTGAAGCTGAGGCAGCCCCTTCTACTGACTTGCCCCAACCTCGAGATGCACATACTACAGTATGTCTATGATCTTTCTTAACGAATGTATCATGAAACACTTTTGATTGAGTAGGGTGTAATTTCATGATACATCCTTTCTTTATGGTAAAGTAACTCCTGTCTTATCTGCAACCCATGTTTCAGTGTCGGTGATTTCCTGTGTGGCGGCTGTACGTCCTAGGAAAATCATGGAGTATATGTTTCCTGTCACTGGAAGCGATCCGGTACTGCGACTACCAACATTCAAGGCAAAGTTTCCAAATGGCCCGTCACCTGCTGATGCCTCACCAACTTGACTAGTCGCCTCAACAACACCATTAACGCGAAATATGATCTCAGTCGCATTTGTTGGTTGTGAGTAATCCAAAGCAACTGTAGCAACCTCTGTTATCGGTGGCGCAGACGTATTAGCAAGCGCAATAGTCTGACCACCAGACCCCGCTAGAGCAGTCTCGTATCCACTAACGGAATTTCTACCAGCAAAGTAGAATCCTCCCGTTGTGTCTGGAGGCCCAAACTCTGCATAACATTTATACCCTGAGTCATTCGGCCTAAAAACCCCCAAGAATAGGGATGCCGCACTCGTTCCAGACAAATCGAAACTCGCCGAACTTACCCTATCATCCACCCCGTCGAACTGTAGCCACTTTGGTAGACCTACAGTATTATAAACATCGTTTTCAACACGTTGATATGGTCCAAATTCAGCACCTTTTGCGATTTGAATACCCCACACATAGGCACCAGATGCCCCATCTCCATTATATGTATCAGTCAACCCATCTGGACTTAAATACACGTCAAACCATACACCATTGTCGGCAAGTGAAATTGGCACTGTCATTGTGCATAAGTACCAGCCATTAGGGAATGCCGTTATAGTTGCATTGGTAGGCGCAGCATAATAATCACCTAACACGGCACCACTACCAATTAGCTCGAAGTATTTGCCAAAATAAGAAGAATAGTCCCCATAAGCATACAATATAAAGTAATTACGTCCATTCGGTTTAACCCAAGCTGATACTGTATGCGACCCTTCACCTGTTGGCACAATGGTATTCCTGGTTACACCAAAGTACGTATTAAGATTAGTGCCCTCGGTCATCAGGTCTGCGGTTGCAGTACCATCGGGGGCTGTTACGGCATTAGGCGTAATAGTTACATGTGTTAATACATCAAAATGTGCAGTGATATTTTCAGAATACGATACTAAGTTAATACGCTCTTTGTAGATCGGGCGCTTGGCGGCGGTGGCTTGGGAGGCGTGGTTGTTGCGGCCTGACTTGTCCAGAATCAGTCCAACAGGCTGCCCATCCGCAGTGACCGGCGTAGTGCCTGCGCTGTCTTGGAACATGGTGCTCAGGTCGGACGGGTCGTACCATACACCTTGAGCACCATCCTCAAACAATTCTGAAGGATAGTATACATAAGCAGCAATACTCATACTATTAGATGTTGCATCAACAGAGCCAGCAGCATTAGTCCCTGTAACATCACATGCAAGGGTATGACCTTTATCAGTATCTAGTATAGTATATGTACTAGATCTTTCTCCAGTTATATTTACACCATCTAAAGTCCATTGGTATGTATATGTTGGAGTAGGATTACCTGTCCATGTCCCTTGTGTGCAAGTGATTACTTCACCTGCCTCAGGAGTACCAGATATAACAGGAGCTACAGTATTTACTGGCAACTCTGCAGGAATACTAATAGCATTAGACCAAATACGAGTATCACCAATAGCGTTAGTTGCAATTTCTTTACAACGAATATTTGCAGCAGCATCATTTTCTACTACTACATAGGTAAGGCCAGTAGCACCATCAATATTAGTACCATTGTGTTGCCACTGATGGGCAATAGATACTGCTCCTGTCCAAGTACCTGGAGTACAGGTTAATGTAGAGCCAATTGCAGATGCGCCGGTTACAACAGGGCGTGTAACATTAACTGGGGCACCAGGAGGCTCATTGTCTAGGCCTATCTTACCATATCCAGCTAATATACCCACATTATCAATTTCTGATTCATCTGAGTATGCACTATCTACGCCTGTAGCTAGGATATCATTCCTGGTAACAGTCATCGCTTTTTACTCCGTAAAATGCTGTGTAGACATGATTATCCCCTTATTTACACGTAGAAACGTATACTTTAGCACCAGTACCACTAATAGAATCAAGCTTAGCGCGTACTTGTTGCCAAGGAGCAGCTACAGCAAAACCATCAGAAGCATTATCAGTACCTGACAAAGTAATTGTACCAATACTTAGCCAGCCCACACCATCATTACTTACTTGAATCTCAACTGATGCTGCAACAGCTCCAGCACCAACTACACTAGCCTGTACAGACCAGTTAATTGTTTCAGAGTTGAATGCATCACCAGTGATAGGGGCAACTGCATCTTTAAGAATGTATTTTTGCATGATATTTCCTTGAGAGTTGTGAAGGGTTACTATTTACTACCAATCGTCATTCTATATTTATCTACAGTGCTAGGAGTATTATTAGGAGCATCAAAACTGGGGAATTCTTGTCGTACTTCCCCAAGAGTCTCATTAATCCTATCTACAAGTTCTTCCTCTTCTCTCATTATTTCAGAGGTATCAAGGGTAATGATAACTGGCACATGACTACTAGCACCATTATTACTACTTTCTACAGGTACAGTTGCATATGCATAAGGCAGCAATGCCTTTAACACATTAAACTTAATACCCATAAGAGTTGCTATAACCATACGACTAGGCTTAGGTGACAATTTGATCTCTTGGATCTCCATATCAATTTCACCTATTTGCATTACCAATCTCCCGAGTGGACAAACTCGGAGTTGCTCAAGCCTTAGCTGAGACTTAGTACTAGGAGGTGTCCCTGGAGTGGCAGACTTACGATACGCTACAGGAGTAACAGTATCACTCATGTTATCTCCTTTCTTAGTAGATCATGAGATTATTGGATTTTCGTAGCTTGCCCCTCTAACATATAAATATGCAGAAGGGATCATTTGGCAAAAATAAATAAGAAAATTCCACATACCATATACCATAACACCCATATAGGGCATCATAGTATACGGTATGTGGTATTGCCCTAAAGCTCTTTCCAGGTTCTTTTACTTCTAGCCTTCATTACTGTAGCCCTCTGAACATTGAGTTTCTTAGCTAAGGCTGCATTTGATTCAGTAGAAGAGCGTATAGCTAATACATCATTTACTGTTAATTTAAAACCAACTCCTGTGTTACCCCTACCCTTATTAATCATATCAGCTACATTATCTGCTTGTGTACCAGCAAATAGATGCTCTATATTACAACACTTAGGGTTATCACATTTATGTAGTATATACAAATCAGTAGGGCCATTATGCTCCACCCATACTATCCTATGTACTCTTAACGAAGTACCGTTTGTATAACCAGCATAGTTTAACTGACCATAACCATCACCATCAAGAGCACCCTGGTATTCAATACAACCAGTCTCTTTATTAGTAACACACCTAGACTTAATATAATCAAGCACATGAAGGCCAGTCCTAGTCTTCTTTACTAGAAACCCACATTCAATTGCCTTATAGAAGTGTCTTAAACAATAACCCCTAGTGTTTACTTTATTAGAACAACAGTTGAGATTACATTGACCATTATCTTTAACAATAGTATGCCTCTCAAAGAATTCTTTTGTACATTCAAACATAGTAACTCCTGTTACTCTCCATAAGGAACAAGTAGGCAAGTAAGTGGAGAGCTTACAATTCGGGGATCAACCTAGCCTACTTGTAACTAGTTATAGCATTACTCTACAACAGTAACACTATTGTATTGTTTGTCGTTATTAAGCTTACGAAGTACAAAGTTATGTGGGCTGTAGTTATCGGGCTCTAACTGACGAACTCCATATCCAGGTGGGATTTCGCCGTTAAATTGAATGTAGATCACATCTTTAGTGTACCAGTAGTAGTCCTTCTCTGTCTTCTTAGATTGCATAGTAATAATCTTATTACCATGTTGATCAGTGTCAAGGCTTTCTACAGACACACGATCCCAACCAAAACCATCACGCACCAATACATATGGTGTCAACACATCATTATCATTCTCATCAACAGTATGCTCTTGATAAAAGAACACTTTATTACGCACTTGTACAGGATTCAACACAAACATTATATTACTCCTCAAACAAAGCAAATCTAGGGTTATCAACAATCTCAATAGATTGAGAGTTACTACTAGTGACATCTTCTATAGTACCAGTATGATATCCAGCTGGTACTCTACATATGTACTCCCACACATCATGTGGTGTGTTATCATATGGTACTGCAGGTCTAAGCCACTTATGGTCTAAGAATCTAAGCCTATGGTTGAGAGTTACACGCCAATCACTGTTAACACTACTCTGTATACGCTGTCTATGTCGTTCAATATAGTACACACTATGTACCTTATCGAAGCGTATTCCAGTCAGACCAGTGAATTCTTTTTCACTGAGCACATTATGACCCTCTTTATGGCGTATATACAGATTGTCAATTACTAAGCCACGTAGTGGATTTATCATTTCTACCATACACGATCTATCTAACTTACCGTGTACAGACGTCCACAGATCACGCATATCCTTATTGCTCATATAATCTCCTTATAATGCTAAGTGTACATCTTATAGTCGCTAAGTGCACACTATATATCGAACACATTACACTTATAATGCTAAGTGCATATTACTAGTCTCTAACAAAGGCCGCGCCATATACTATATATGGTACTCCTCTAGTACTACTAATACATTTAATTATTTCTTTATTATACAACAACATAATTATTTATTCTTTATAATATATTTAACTAATCTATCCAGTATTTTTAATTCTATCTTCTTTTAATCTTAATATAATTATGTTAATAGATTGTGTAGACTAAATCGTTATAATAATCTTATATTACATTATAATACTCTTATATACTAATATAACCCCTCCTTACCTCCCCTTCCGTGACCTTTTATGCTCCACGCCCCCGGCTTTTTTCGAAGGCAATACACTATAATTGGGTCTTTTTAGCCCATACATTAAGAGTGTCTAACTCATCTTGTGTTAATCTAAGCTTACCTCCATTAGCCTCATATTGATGGTGTAGTGTCCTAACACCATTAGCCATTAAATATAGTTTCTTATATTTGCAATGTTTATCATTAAACGGAACAACACATTCTTTTTGTTTATCGTATCTAAATACATAATCAAAGATAGGATATATCAAATCCCCAGACTTACCAGGTATACGCTTTCCATCAACAATAGTATCAGGATAAAATCTATGGAACTCAGGGGTACACCCTCTAGTTTTACCAGGAGGCTTAACACCTATGTTATGTAAGAATGGTCTAACTTTAAATGGCATACTAAAATAATCACGCTTATAAGTATCAGGGTGGTGTCCTCTTAGTATACGGCCATTATTATCTACATGCTGCCTAGCACCATCATGAATAGCATCACTAAACATACACAATGAATGTTCAGTTATTTGATCCCACATGGTACGTTTAATTAACTCTTCAATCCAAACTTGATTGTATAAATCTATACAACTAGTTCTAGTGAATTCTTCTTGACCAGGGACATTAACATCCTTAGTAATAAATAACTCTGAATAAGAATAAGACTTAGGAAAGCCAGTATCCTTATCAGCCCAAGAGTTAGATATATTAGTAGAAAACAATAAAAGTAGCTGATAGTATCTAAACTGATCATAGTTAGTTATATTAAGGGATAGAGTATCATAGGGCTCTTGTGGGTGTTCCTTAAACATTTCATACTCTTCAGTAAAATCTTCTTTCATAAATTGCTCTAACACATTACCAATGATTAACTTTTGCATTAATTGTGGACAAACATAAATACTGCCATCCTTAAAGTTACCATAGTCTTTACCAACAAAATTAGGTACTTTGTAGAAAGCATAACTAGCCTTTATACTACCGTACTCATTAGGCGGAAATGGATTAGGTACAAAGAAGTCAGGCTTAACTATTTTAGTGTTATTATCTAAAAGCATTGAAGTAAAATGTAATAATGGTGAAGTTACTCTTGCTTCTCTAATATACTCAATTAATGTCCGTATTTGTCTCTCAGATAACCAAGGATTGCTGTATTTATCCACCATCTCCTTAAAAGTAAGCCTACGTTCTATCCAATTAATTAAAAACTCTTTGAGTGTGTATGGATTAGTCCACCCAGGGCCATATCCTCTAGAATCCTTAAACATTCTTAAAGTAAAACTATCATAATGAAGCCAAGGGTCTAATACAATATTAGGTGTCCATTTATTCTTAGGTGTGCTTTTAGATACTTCTCTTGCTTTTTTAATAGCCCCTTTTTCATCTCCTAAAAATTCTGGACTATTTATATATTCTATGCCTAATTCTTTTAGTGTTTTACCGCCCCATTTAATATCTGCATAAGCAGGCTTATCAGGGCATACGTAAGGTTCCAATCTTTTCTTTGCCACCAGTATTACTCCTTTCTTCAAATTGTTTACATTGTGTTACTTTAAATGGAAACTGCACTAAATTAGCTATTGTAGGTCTAGCTGAACAAGAGTACTCATACCAGAATATATGAGGCATTTCCCATGATTCTTCCTCTCTATGTACATGATAATGTTTACAATTACGGCATGAAGGCATAATTACTCCTAAACGAAAAATAGGGGAACAGCTTGTGGCCATTCCCCTAATTTACTACCTAGCTACTCTTTAAGCAGCAGTGGCAGGCGCCTGAGCAGCCTTAGCCTTCTCAAGCAGTTCTTCCACATTAACACCAGTAGAAGCCAGGTATTCTTGCAGAGCAATAGCCGAATTAGCCTTATTACGGTATTCAGCCAGATGAGCACCACGAGGCTGAGCATTAGCAGCACGTTCAGCTTCTTCTTTAGCCTTCTTCTCAGCTTGTTCAGCCATCAGCTTTTCAGCAAGCGGAGCCAGCTTCTTCAGATCACCAGACTCACCGGCTTCCAGGACTTCCAGGATAGCGGTACCAAGAGTGGCACGCTTACGATGCAGTTCCAGAGCGGCCTTAGCCTGCGGGCTAACTTCACGCTTAGGCTTGGCGGCACCAGAGATAGCGGCAGCAGCGGCGGCAGAGACGTTGGTGGTTTCAGTCATGATTGTATTACTCCATATATAGATTGCTAGATACTATCTAGCGGATAATCCTATTAGCAACATGCTAAAGGACAGAATTGGTCGGTTACTTCTACGGCGTCTCACGACGTTAGGTACAACAACAAACAAATTCGGCGGACACCTCGTGTCCTTTTATGCTCCACGGGGCCGGTTCTTTTTACTCACATAGCACTGCAATTGCAGAATATGCTATCTAGTCTAACGACTATACATCAAATCTACTATCGACCATATGAGTGACCGCTACAGCCACCACTATGGTGAATTTGTCTAGAGTACTCAGAGTCAGCTGGATATTGTCTATGCATCTCTTGATAACGAGATAGAAGCATATTCCAACTAGACCGCTTTAATGGTATGATAGAGCAGTTAGCTGTTACTACTTCATACTGCATTACCTCCTCTTTAGTAGCATAATATTTATCAGTTAGCCTAAAATGACGATGAAGACCTTTACCCCTACTATGGCCAATAAGCCATTGCCAGGTTGCAATTCTTTCTTTACTTGAGTCTTTCATTAGTCTTCCCTTACTAACCTATCAAGCCTACCGCACTCAATATTGATAGATACATAAGGATGAATAGGCTTATTAACACCACCGTAGTACCCAGTATAAAACCCTAAGATGAATGAATTAGCATCTTCAGGTTGTAGATTAACAAGGCCCTGATAACAAGCCTTTTGTAAATCCTTTAATGATGGTGTAACCATATTAAATGGTACATTAGGATTGTCATTCACCTTCGGATTATAATTCACTTCTGCGTTATCACTCATTACCTACCATCCTCTCTAAATCCTGCGATATGCCATCTACTAGCACGAGGGAAGCGTGGCTTATACCCATCAAGTCCAATAGCAAAGTGACGCATAACAATAATCTTGCCAAGGTACTTTTCTTGATTGAACCAAATATGTCTACGCTCATCATGATTAAAAGAACCACAAGAAATCTCTAATGGCTCACCATTATAATTCACTATAAACTTACCAGTAGTATTAGCAGGAACCATTCCATCTCTAGTAACACTACGCTCAGTATACCCTAAGGCATTAGTCTTAGCTTCATTGATATTGATCATCTGCTCAACAAAGCCAATTACTTCTACTTCACACTCAGTAAACCGTTTAAGCTTAAAGAGAATGTTGTCATTGAAGGTAGAACGACCATGCTTATAGCGACCATCTTCTGATCTAAGCATGATACCCTCATAACCGAGAGTAAGACTCTTTTCTTCAAATGCAAGTAAATCATCTAAACAATTGATAAAAGTATGCCCTACAGGATGCAACCAATCATCACCACTAGGAAGGCTCAATAGTCTATCTTTAAATTTACCAGTAGTAATTCTATCAAACACATGGAAGTGGATATCACCAGGCTTGTTATATGACATTACATGTGATTGTGTAGTGTTATACACATTGGTATCAGTAGGCTTACCTACAATTAATTCACCATCAAGACCGTGTAAGTGCTTAAACATACCTTGTGCTTGCATACTCGGAATAGGCTTGCCACTACGTGATTGTAACACACCATTCCATGCAATAGCTCTTATACCGTCTAGTTTAGGGCTAGCAAGGTACGGAAACTTAAGCTTATCAAGACAGTGGGGGTCTACCAATGGATCTAGCGTTGCGGATAACAGCGGTTTTACAGGCATTACTCTCATCTCCTTTAAGCTTTCGAATTGCATCAGCTGCACAAAAATCTCTAATACGCTCTACATCTGGACCATGCCCATGCTTCTTACACGTATCCATATAATGCATCCATGCAGCAACTGCAGCGTCTTCTAGTCCACGTAAATAATCTTCATTCATTATTCCTCCTCATTATATTGATAATCTTCAGGATGTGGTACCGGTGGACCTTGGTAAAAGGTATTTGGATACCACACATCCCTATCAGAGAGAATCCACGCTTGATCAGGATTATCTCTACCCTTTTCAAACGCGAACTCTCTATCAGCTTCTTGCTCAAAACTCATTTAAAGTTCATTTTCAATTTCCTCAATTTGAGCTGCGACTTGAGAGAAGAGCTGTTTAAGTGCTTTAAGCTCTTCATGCCTCTTCTGGTTCATCATTTCAATATCTTTAGCATGCTTAAACATAATATTACCTGCATCAATAATTACAGGTTGCTCATCACGAATAATAGCCTCTTGAATATTACCATCATCATATTTAAGATATACCCTTTTAAATGAGGGAATGAGAGTGCCCCCAAATTCAAAAAGAATACCAGACTCATGATCAGTCATAACTACAAGATGCACTGATGTTTCCCTATATGACATATACTACTCCTCTTTATAATTAGGCGGAAAATACTTAACACCACGAGGATAAACTCTAATGGTCTTGTAACCATATCCTTTAATTGCTTGATTATACTGCTTAACAGCATCTGCTGAAGTACAGAGTAATTGTGCTATCTTAGACATCTCTATACCAGGCTCTGAGTCTATCAGGTGCATGATCTGTTCTATACGCTTACCAGATTTCTCAATACGAAATGGCTTCTCAATAAATATTGATAATTGCTCAGCCAATGTCGGAAGTCTTATCATCAGGAATATCCCTAATTATTTTAGTAAATGCTATCATAGTGTCTTGAGCAGATTTAAACTGCTTCATAGTGGATTCCATACTCTCACATGCTGATTTAATGCTATTCCAATGGTTATAGCCAGCACTTAAGTCTATTTCCTTACCAATCTTTAGAACATCAAGTTTACCATAATACAGATTTAAAAATTTCTCAAGCTCGTAGTGGTCTACCTCACAGATGTATTTATTAATACTCCCTATACCAATTACTTTCATAGTTTACCCCATTTGTCTATGGCTTCATTGAAACTATTCCACATAAAAGTCCTTATATAATCCTTCAAATGCTAACTGTTCAATAGCTAGCTCCCGTGCTTCTCTTACTTCAACATCATACTCATCAGGCTGAATAATCATAAAGTTTTCACCAGGCTCTTCTAGTTGTAGCCTACCAGTACCATTATTATAGTATGTAGGCTCTACAGGGCCAGTTAGACCTGTATAACGATTTTTAAGCACACTAAAATTAATTGTAGATCTAATAATAGGATCAGGATTTAGCTGATCCCTAGCAAAGGCTATAACACCAAAGCTAATCTGTTTAATTGAGCCTGACCCCTTAATATCATCCAATGAGGGTAGCTCACCTTCTTCAAATGATCGTTTACCAGAAGGTGCCTTACGTAAGTGACTAATTACACCTAACCAAATATTATGTTTCTTAACAATCTTTAGTAATGATGACATTACAGAGTCAACAGCTTCATTTCCAGTAAGCTTACCTGCACCTTCAGATACAGCGATAGTAATATGGTCAAGGAATAGCCTAGTGCATCCCATTAAGGCCATGTACTCAATCATATCCAATAGTGCACCATCTTCAACACTGCCTTGATGGTCTAAAAGCATTATATGGTCATCACCAAATACTGCATCAAAGCCTACCTTAAGTGTTTCAATAGGTAAAGTAATCTCAGCTGTATTAACCTTCAAATACATACCAGAGATACGTCTAGCAGTCTCAGCGGGTGCTTCTTCTAACGAGATAATACCAATCTTCTCATCAGTAGTAGCTCTATAATGAAGGATGATCTCTCTAAATAAAGTGCTCTTACCTGACCCTGTACCAGAAATAAATAGATCGATTTCACCTAGACGCATACCCTTAATTTTACTATTAAGTGCACCAACACATTCAGGATATGGTACAGATTCTATTTCGTTATAATTGCATAAGGCATCCCATAATTTCTCTTTAGTAATAATGCCTGATGGTACTAAGTGTTGCGAATTCCATATACAGTGATTTAACTCAATAGCACCTTCATTCATGAGACATTCGTTAGGATCTTTCCACTTACCAAATGTGGCGATCTTAACTTTGTCCATGCCAATAATCTTATTTATTTTTGCGGCTGACTCTTCACCGCGGTCATCTGCATCCTTACAGTAAACTACTTCATCAAATGATCTAATCCATTCCCTATGCTCTAGTAAATCCTGATCAAGAGTAGTAGCACTTCTTACGCTTACTACTGGATAGATTTTACCATATTTTTCTAATGAAGCCTGTGCAATAGATAACATATCTATTTCACCTTCAGTAATAACCAATCGTTTACCACCAGAAGGGAATAAATGTTTACCACATAGACCCTTAATTTTGCCTATGGATGAAAACTTCTTACCAGCTACATCTCTAACTTTATAAGCTTGAGCGACACCATCTTTCCCAACAAGGTATGGATAAGCATGTCTTATATCCTTTCTGTTTTCATCGTAGCTAACCCTAACACCAAAAAATTTAGTAACTTCTGAAGATATTTTTCTAGATAAAATAGGGCCACAATCTGCTTGTTCAATAATTGTAAACATTTTGCCAGCCCTTGATAGCTGAGCTTCATCAATGGCGTCAGGCTTAAATTCTAGCTGCCCTTTCAAAACAGCAGTAGGTGACGGCCTATACTTTTTACAACTGAAACAATAACTAGAATTATCCTCATACACAGCCTTAGCATCAGAAGAACCACAGTCAGAGCATGGCTTATGCTTTTCAACAATTTTACCCATTATACCTCCGGCCATGGAATGTCAGAGTAAGTCCTTCCATGTTTTATACGGTTTACTGTTATTGATGATATACCAAATTGCTTAGCTATTACAGTTCCTTGTGTATTATTTAGTATCAACCTTTTTATCTCAACAATTTGATCGTAAGTTAAAGGAGAATTTGGGTTAGGTTTTGTGCTCTCATAATCGATTAGCTTATCTGTGTAGTTATCTATACTAACTGTTACATGCTTATAAGAAAGTCTATGGACAATTTGCCTAATAGTGTTTGGATTTAGCCCACCGTATCTTCTTCCTATCTCAGAGTACGACCGTTTTAATTCTAAGGCTAAAAAGCATATATCCGGGATATCCTCATCTTGTAACGCACGATCGTATGGCATTAATCCATTCTTAAATGCATTATTAATATTATCCTTTAGTGACATCCAAGATAGATTATTAACTGAGTCATCTAACTTGCCATTTGCTCCATGCTCTACTGTAAAAGATAAATCCTCAGTCGGTATAAAATGAGTAGCCACAAGTCTTGCAACACGGTATCGTTTTCTGTATATCGTTACAATTCGATAACCTTGATCAGATATTGGTGCCTTTAAAATACAGCCAGAAACTCCACGAATCCTACCAAAATTTGAAATAGAGTACCCATCTAAATTTTGAATAGGTTTCCATACTTCATTAGGTAAGCTCTCATTAACAAGGCTACAACTTTGGGTCATCGTTCTTTTTACTCCTCATACTATTTATAACAGCCATAAGAATAAGGCCACTAGTAAGTATAAAAGTATAATCAGCAGAAGTAAACTTAATAAGATAAGTCAGCTCAACAGCCCCTGCTATCATTGTAAAGCCCATACCAATAACAATTAGAATCATTAGAATTAATGACATTATATTTCACCTCCTATGAATTGAAACAATCTAGCCTTATTTCTAGCAGTAACCTTTTCCTTTACAGGCCAGGATATACCATTGATAAGGCTATTATAGAATAGTGTACGGTTACTAGGTATTTCTGCAGTAACCAAGCACCATACCTCTGCAAAGCTAAGGCCTCCTTTAGTACTATACTCTTCTAGGCATACAAAATCAAATATGCTCTCTGGTGATAAATCCTTAGCACGAAGAAGTCTAGTAAGCATATCAATCTCTTTATTACTGCTTACATAGTACTTCCAATTACTCTCAACACCCTTATTAAGCTTACCCATACCAGCATAAAGCTTCTTACCTAGGTATAGCATACCATTGTGGCGATTACGAATACCATAGATGAAGCCTATCTGCTTACCAGTAAACATTGGTTGGTCGAACTTCCAGTGGCCGTTCTCACCTAGCTGACTCTTATCAGTTCTAGGGAGACGAGGCATCTCAACTTTTGAAGTAGCATTATTGATACCACTAGGAAAGGCTAATGGTGCTGTGTTATCAGTTGGTGAAGTCATAACCCGACAAACCTCATGTTACACGCAGTTGAACAAAATGCATAGTTAGAGTCAAATCTAGCCTCAGACTCTAACATACTTTTACCACAATTAGAGCATTCTAAGGTACCATCAAATTCTCTATAAAAGCCTAGACCTTTTGAAGGAAATTGATCTTTAGATGGATCAATAATTTTACCTGTTTTATCCTTGCACCACCAATGCTGTTCTTCAGAGTTACAGATAGGACAAAAATAGTAGCCTCTAACTAGTGTAAGATTAGGTGTATTTGCACATAACTCTTCTGATAACTCCTTACACTTACCTCTAAACTTTAAGTAATCTTCATTTGTATGAGTTTTCATGATTACCTTTCTTGAACTTTTTACAAGGAGTTATAGGAATGTACTTAAACATATAGCACCAACCTTCCTCAGGACATGAGGTATGGTTATAGTAACAGCCCATACAATCTTCAGGTTTATGACGCTCAATCACTTGGTTGTTTCCATCCATCAAGACTAAATACATAATACCTAGTAGGAAGGATCGTAATAAGCTTGCCAGTTAATATAAGTGCTTCACGCCAATCCTTACCTATAATTTCTTTATAGGCATAACAGGTCATGAATTGAAGGTCTTCTATCGTCTTACAATCAGATAGAATGGCCTCTGCTCTTTTAGGCCCTACTTTGGGAAGACCTGGAATACCGTCAGTAGAGTCACCCATAAGTAACTGCTTATGATAATGAAATGCTGCATCCCATTCGTTTACTTCAATGATAAGGGATGGGTCTCTAGAGCCAGCCTCATAAAGATTACCACGAGGAAACCGATAATGCTTACCAGGGATACAAAGTAGGTCTTTATCAATAGAAGCAATAACAGGCTCCATACCGGATTTAAGAGCTTCTCCATGCCAGATACGAACAAGGTCATCTGCCTCCATACAGTCAGCAGGTACTGCTCTACCTTGATCAATTAGATACTGTCTTACAATGTTAACAAACTCTTGTACTGGTCTTACTGTCTTACCACGATGTGCCTTATATGGAGGGTAGATATCACATCTAAAGTTACCCATACCCTTCATTGCGATCTGTGTAGTCTCTGCAAATGTTACTTCTTGCAGCTGGGCTACAGTGCGGTCAATATTACGAATACACTCTAACAGATATAGCTCATCATCCTCTTTGGTGAATACAGGAGGGGTAGCATCATAAACACTACCCCATCTATTACGACACGCTCCATGGGCAATAACATCGCCATCGATGATCAATGCTACATTACTCATATACAATTCTTTCTGACTAAAAAGCCAAATGCTTCAATTGAAGCTAATCCTAACTTAGTAGGATGAGGGTCATGCACCATTTTCCCATTACAACCAACTACGCTATGGAGTGTTCCAGGAAATCTAGGACTATCTCCTGATATCTCATGATAAACGTCTCCATTGATAAAACTACCAGCCTTCCATGCATCAAAGTCCCACTTAGGGATTTGTAGGTAGAAGAACCCCATCGGCTCTAAAAATTCATGAAGCCGTTTATTATATGTATCTACATCAGGATTATCAAACATAATATGGGGCACTTCTTCAATCTTCATCTCTAGAAGAGAAGCAAGAACTGCTCTAAAGCAATCCCCATAAACTTTATTATCTGGATCATGGGGTACTAGCTGTTCTGCAGGTATCATTTAGTTTCCTCGAATACGGATTTGAAACAACTACACGTGTCCATTACCTCAGTGGTAGGCTCCGGTAGAATCAGCTCTTGTAACTCATAGCCCAGTTGTTTTGCTACATCTGTAATCAGTAGAGGTTTAATAATATGCTGCAGCTCGTTATCACCAGTTACGGTAGTGAGTCCTGCATCGATAAATAGTTTATCATATGCAGCTCTTTGTGCAGCAAAATCACTGATTAAGAAGAAGCAATCATAGTGGCTCATAATCTGACTATAAGCTTCGTCTAACATAGTGAGACCACAACCATAACCAATCTGGATTGTGTCTTCAATAGTCATTGGTTTCATTATTTCACCTTCTCCGTTTTACCAACTTTAGCAAAGCCAGTAGTAAACTCCTTACAAACGTGCTTTGTACCATTTTCAGTACGTAAGCTCCATCTACCTTTTCTATCCTGAATCCATCTAAGACCAGGCCTACCACAATACTTACAACTAGGTGGTACCCATGGCTCTTTCTCTTGATCGTCAGTAGGATCAGGCTCGAGATCACTTCCTAATGAATCAGAGATATAGTCTTCAGCACTCATTATGAGTCCAATACATCATCATTAGATTGATCTAACCAAGCCATCACATGATCAAACATCGATACACTTAACTCATCAGCCTCAGGGTCAGATACAAACTGATGTGTAGTGTTACCAGTATCGAACTCAATAGCTATAATTTCATGATACTGATTTAAGAATGGCCTACAACGTTGTGCCATCCTACCACCAGTATAATGTGCAGGGCTATGATTATTCTCTGCATGATGGAGGAGCCTACCCAATTCTCCAATATTCATTGCAATCAGACTTACATTTGATTTCATACTATCCCTATCTATTGATAAATAACAGATATGACGCTGATTTTCTTACCAATGCCTCTATATTTGTTAACAATTTCCTTCTCTGCTTGTTTATGCTTTCCTTTCGAGAAGAAATATGCGCTTTCCTCTTTTTGCTCTTTGAAACCTTCATCGTTAGTCACCCAAAATTTAACTACATATTCTTCAGTCTTAGAGAGAAGTGGTTTACTCACTTTTGACACAGTCATCCTTCCATTGAGTACAAATATTGTAGGTTCTGATTACTTTATTTTTCTTTAGAGTACATTTATCTATTACTCTAAATCTACAACTACCACAAGATGCATTAAGCTTTTCTAAGTCAGATATTGTAAGTAAGCTCTTCTTAGTATCGCTTGAACGCTCTTGATAACTATATAGCCTATCTCGTCTTGCCTTAGATTCAGAGACCATATTCACCCTTAGTAGTTAAATTGAGTAACCATATCTTTGCTTGTTCGATCATCCATAGAGCGCCTTGTTTATCCATCTTAGAGCTACGGGTAATAAGACAACCCTCTGCATCATATCCAAGTATTAACACATCAGCAAGATTATCAGACTCCGCCATTTTCTTGGCAGAGTCCAATGCTTGCATGACAGTATAATTATTACTAGCAGGCAAGTCAATAATCTTAGTCATCTGATACCGTATATCCAAAGGGTACAACACCATTAACGATAGATTGCCAATGAAGCCAAACAGAAGGATGAACCTCATTACCAGTGGCCGCTACTTCATTGATATGCTTTTGTGCTTCATCCTTAAGATAATTCCAAGTATCAGTAGAGATAGTCTTTGCAAACTTATACTCCATTTGTGGAAATAACATATCATCAAGTTTAATAAGCTGCATTGGACCCTTATCACCAGTCCAATTACGGATGAACTCCCACATTACTGCACTTGCCTGAAATCCAGTAATACCACCTTGAGGCTTAGCGTTCATTGCCCAGGCGGCCCTAATAGCAGCTGCAGCTACTGCATGACAAATAGTACCGTAATCATGTTGAAAATCGTTATCGAGGTAATCAATAAGCGCATTGATGTTATCCTCTTGGCTATCCTTAGGCCGCTGATACCAACTCTTCACAATTTCAGTATCTTTTTCAGTAATATGTACACGTCCCATTTTAATCCTCGAGGTTAAGAGTAAATCCTGCAGCGTTCCGATGACCACCACCACCATGCTTCTTAGCGATAACGGATACATCAAACTCACCCACAGAGCGAAGAGAATTGATAATCTTATTCTCTTTATCATTAATGTAGTAGGTATGCGCATACTTAATACTAGGATTAACCAGACATAATTGATTACCAACTTCACTACTAAGTGCAGCAGGGCAATTTACCTGAGCAATCTTATGCCCATCACCATCAATGGTAAACAAGGCATTTTTCATAGCGCTCCTAACCTCTTGATCAGTCTTCTTGACAAGAATATTTCCAATATCAATTAACTCATCAATGTCATCGCTACTAATCCACCTAGCATAATCTTCTACATCACGACAGGCAAACCTAAGCCCTTCATTAATCTCTTTAGTTTTGGGAAGCTTGAACTGCCAACGATCACGATCATCTACTGCACGGATAATATCAGGACACTGCTCCCGATCCATCTCTTGGCAGAAATGTTCCCATGCAAGCATAGCACCTGACTTATTATTATCAAGAACAATATGGGTATATTTAGTCTCATCAACAAACAACTCACGCTCTGTTCCAGCCCAGTTTTCAAAGGCAGTCTTGTGGTGATCCAGCCAAGTTAAATGTGAAGCCGTGTCAATAATCAAGCTCGTGATTTCTGCAGGAAAGGAGAAGTCAAGAATATAAACACGCCTCTCAGCGATTTTTGCAAAATCAAGCTCTTCACCGTAATGCATAGGGATATATTCAGCAGCCTGCCCCATAGCACGATAAGCACAGCCAGCGGCAGAAAGACCGTCAATACAGCCTTTATGGTAAATTACAACAGTATTAGTCATCAATCATCTCCTGTGGTTGAAGTGGGACTTCTTTTAATCCGTACTTGTCTACTTGACGCTCAAAAAGCTTTTCTGTGTAATCAAACGCAAACTTACCACCTGTAACACGATCAACAGCATTCCTTGCTTCTACATAGCTTTCTGCCTCAACCACTGAATAGCAGTTGCATAGATTAGATCCTAGACCATATGTTACATAAAGTTTAACCATTATATCTTTCCTTTTATACGAAGGTCACGGTATTGTGCCATAAATTTAATCCAGAACTTTGCTTGTAACTCTTCAAGTTTAAATTCCCTAACTTGTTCAAAGTCTACTGAGTTAGGGCTTTGAATTTCACATGCAGCAATATATGATTCATCTTGAAGTACAGCCATAGCTTCTTCAGTAATTTCAGCATAGCCAAAGGGATTATCAAATATCTCAGTCAGAAATGGAAGTCTTGTTGCTATTGTTTCTTGACGGAATCTTGATTGTATCTTCAAAAGACCAGCCACTATATAACCTATTGCGGAGTGTAGCAACTTTTTCATCTAGATATACCGCCCATTGTTCTAAAGTCATGCTTAGTCCATCATACTCATATATCTTACCCTTATCAATAGATTGAATCTGAGTAAGATTATCTGGATGAACACCAATTTTCTTTCTATGCCTGATAGTAGATTCTTTGATGCCGGATAGTCTTGATAGCTGCCTAGTACCTTTAAATCGAAGCTTAGGTTCTGGTGCAATCAATCGTATCTCAGAGTTAGGAGTACATCCACATGATCTAATATTACCAGTCATTAATAAACTAGCAGCTAATGACATAATACTACCACAATCACATTTACATTTCCAAAAGTCTTCTCTGATTTTAGCTTCATCAAATCTAAGCACTCTAATCATACCAAAGTGCCTATCAGTCAAATCCTGCCTATACAATCTACCTTTACGTAATACTTGCGTTACAGGTAAGTTTTTTCTAATACGACTATCTATTGTAGCCTTAGGTAGCTTAAGCCTCTTAGCCCACTCAGTTACAGTTAAAGTAGTCCCATGGAGTGTTAATACTTTCTCCTTACCTACTCTCCATCTAGTAGACGTAGGCCCAAAACAATCAGTACCAGGTACTCGATCCAAATAACTATTATAGCCAGGCATTGATCCAATATCTTTAAGAAATACATCAAAATCTCTCCATGATGGATCAATAATAACTCCTAGTTTACCATTCCATTGCCAGGCTGGATAACTAGGATTATCACAAGCTGCTATCATTTCCTCCCATCTAGTTCTTTCACGATTATGGTGCACTCTAACACCTTGTATACTCAAACTTATTACAGAAATCAGACTCTAACCTGGTAAATGTATTTCCAACATTATTTTTATAAGTAACTGCCAAGTCATCCTCAATCCACTTACCATTTAGTTTTATAGTAGAAATTGAGATAACCTCATAAACCAATGAGTTCTTTTTATTACGGAATTTACTACCAACAGTTACAATCATTTCTTGTCCTTTTGTTTAAACCAAATATCAGGGACTGGACACATAAGAGGAGACTTTATTGTTGCAGCCTCCGTCCTAAGTATCCACTTATTTCGCCAAGACTCAGGGGCAAGGTCATTAGTACACATAACCTCAACTCCTCCAAGTACTTGGCGAAAATCACAATGAGCACATTGTCTACAGTACTTGATCGTCATTATCAAGTTCAATGCTGATATCTACTGCAGCCTGACGCTTAGCCCATTCATCAATTTGTTCCTTAGTCATATCATCAGGGCAGTATTCAAACATAAGCTCGTCAATACGTGCTTGTTTTGCATCTACATCAGCTTGCCTAGCAAGCTTACCTTGCTTTACACCATCCTCATAACATTGCTTTCGCATCTCATGGATGTTACCAGGAAACCATCCTGGATTTTTGTTTAGAAAGTGTTCCCAATACTCTTCATAGTCACTGAACATTGTTTCTCCTTAGTTTACTTGTTTCGTACACAGTATAGGTTAGAGCCTATAGCAATAGGCTCAAAGAGTGTGATAATATCATATCCGCTAGCCTTATCATGTCCTTGATAACATGCAATAGGCTCACCGAGCCACGCCTTAAGTGCGGAGTCGTCTGGCTGGATGGCGAGTGCTTTCACAAAATCCAACATTTCCTCGTTATCAGCTTCCGTTACGTGCATCGGAAAAGCGTCCATCCACCAACGCAATCCGTTATGGGCAGCTTCAAGAGCCTCGTCCTTCAGCTTGCACGCGGCGAGGGCTGCGGCGAGTTGCTGGTGCATCTGCTCGATCTGCGCGGTTTGCTCCATCTTCCCGGCCAATTCTGCATACTCGTAGCTTTCGAGCCACTGCCTTTGCACAGACTCAACGTCGCCTGATGGGCATTTGTCATATAGCCACTTTTCAAGTGCAGCCTGTTCTATGTCTTCACTGGCCTCCCGCTTCCCGGCCTCGTAGGCTTCGGTTAGTTGGTCGGCGGTGTGGAGAGGAACGGCTTTCCAGCCAACCTGCCTATCCCATTGGTCGAGGTTCTGACAGGCTTCTGTTTTCGTAATCTCTGCTAAGTGCAGATGACCATCTGGATCGGATTGCACAAAAGCAACCGGCTCGAATTTCGGCATTGTCATTTCAGTTTCCTATAATAGTCGTTTTTGCGTAAGAAGCATTTGGTCCGTAGTGGCTCTGACTATGATCGCGACTCATTCTACTTTCTCCTTTGACTCTGTAGATAACATCCTCCGTGCGTCCTCCGCATGTCGCTCAAAATCCGAATGTCGTGTCGAGTACAGGGCGTCTTTCTTTTTTGCAAATGCCTCGTGGATCGA
>Ga0209507_1000221_pt1 | contig 75347 bp, 77 predicted proteins | sample AD_UKC028_MetaG_FD_184414 | JGI IMG/M metagenome (GOLD analysis project Ga0209507, IMG submission 184414) | Active sludge microbial communities of municipal wastewater-treating anaerobic digesters from USA - AD_UKC028_MetaG (SPAdes) (version 2) | ecosystem: Engineered > Bioreactor > Anaerobic >...
CGGCCAGTTGGAGCAGCAGTCGCAGCGGGCGCGAACTGACGGCGCTGGCGATTCAGCGCGTCGCCAGCAATGATCCGCGCGCCGCGGCAGCCGAGCTGGAAAAACGGCAGGACCGCATGCAGGATTCCGAGCGACAATGGACATGGAGCCAGATCGCGCTGCAGGCGGCCAAACGCCATTACAGCGAGGCGCTCGGCTGGTATGCGCTGGGCGGCGAGACACCGCTTTCCGACGAGGGCGCCCAGTGGAAGGTGCGCGCCGCGTTGCGCGCCCATGACTGGAGCGTGGTCCTGGCTACCATCGGCGCAATGCCGCCGGCACTGGCCGCGCAGCCCGAGTGGGTCTACTGGCTGGGGCGCGCCTACAAGGCCGGTGGCCTGACCAGCGAGGCCGATGCGCAGTTCGAGAAGATCGCCGGCCAGTTCAATTTTTACGGCAACCTGGCCGACGAGGAACTCGATCGCAAGATCGTCATTCCGGCCAAAGCCAAGGCACCGACCGCCGAGGAACAGAAGGCGGCGCGCAACAATCCGGGCCTCCATCGCGCCCTCACCTTTTTCGCGCTCGAGATGCGGACCGAGGGGGTGCGCGAATGGAACTGGTCGCTACGCGGCATGAATGACCGCGAATTGCTGGCGGCTGCCGATCTGGCCAAGCGCAACCAGATCTGGGATCGCGCCATCAATACCGCCGACCGGACCAAAACCGAACATGACTTCGCGCTGCGTTTCCTGGCGCCCTACGGCGACCAGGTGCGTTCCGCCGCGCGCAACGAGGCGCTCGACGACGCCTGGGTTTATGGCCTGATGCGTCAGGAAAGCCGCTTCGTCACCGGCGCCAAATCCAGTGTCGGCGCCTCGGGGCTGATGCAGTTGATGCCGGCGACCGCCAAGTGGGTCGCCAAGAAGATCGGACTCAGGGATTACCACCACGGCCGCGTCACTGACACCGATGTCAATCTCCTGCTCGGCACCAGCTACATGCGGCTGGTCATGGAAAACCTCGACAGTCACCCGGTGCTGACCTCGGCCGCCTACAACGCCGGCCCCGGCCGGGCCAAGAAATGGCGCGCCGAACAGCCGCTCGAAGGCGCTATCTACGCCGAGACCATCCCGTTCAACGAAACCCGCGATTACGTCAAGAAGGTCATGAGCAATTCAGTGTATTACTCGATGGAATTCACTGGCCGCCCGGATTCGCTGAAGGCACGTCTCGGTGTGGTTGGTCCGCGCGTTTCGGATGTGCCCAAGGACGCGGATTTACCTTAAGATTCACGCTTTACCGACGTAGCGAGACGATCGACGATGCCACCTGTCAATAACGAAATTCTGCAGGTGCCCGAGGATGCGTGGGAGATTCTGCGCGATTGCCGCGTGTTTTTTCTCAAGCAGCTCGTTCGTTTGCTGCAGGAGGCGGACAGGCTGCCCGAGGAGCCGTTGCGCGCCTTTGCCAAAGGCGCAGGTGCGTATTTCGACGACATCGTATCGACCGAAAAACGTAGCCGTTTCGATCAGCTCGGTAACCTGACCGCCTCGCGGATATCGCTGCTCGGCGAGGATGACCTTGAACTCGACATCCGTCTCAACAGCTTTGTGGCGCAGTTACTTGAGTCGAACAGCAGTGGGTTGTGGCGCGTCTATCTGCGTTTCGTGACCCTGCTCGGCCGCCCGGAACTGTCGCCAAATGACAATCCGGTCGGCCCCAAGATTGTTGCCATGGGCCTGGTGGCCTTGTGCAAGGCGCTGGACGACGATCGTGACCGCGCGCTGGATCGTATTGAACGGCTTGAAGACCATTTTGGCGAATTTTTGCCGGGGGTTTATCTGGCGCTCAACGATTTTATGGTCAGTCGCGGGGTGTCTGCAGCGCAACCGACCATCGTTACCGCCGCGGATATCGCTGAGTACTCGTCGGCATCCGCCGGCAGCGGCATGATGGCGATCGATCCGGCGGCAGCGTTGCAGAAGAGCCTGCTCGGCCAGCAAGCGTTTAGTCAGCAAGCAATTGGTCAGCAACCGGCCGGTCCGGCGGCATGGACTGGGGGCGCTGCAGCATCACTCGTGACCCAGGCGATGTTTGGCCGCCTGCTGGCGCGGCTCGATGATCTTGAACGCGCCGGAAGTCTTGCTACCGAAGGCTCGGCAACAACTCGCCCCCGTCCGTTGAATGCGACCGAACTCGGGGTGCCGAGCGGGGCGCCCGAAGCGGCGGCCATCGACGCGCTGGCGATGATTTTCGAGGCAATTTTTCAATCGTCGGCGCTGTCCGATGCGATTAAGTCGGCACTGGCCAGCCTGCAGATTCCGATGCTCAAGGCGGCCATGCTCGATGCCTCACTATTCACGGCCGATGCCCATCCCGCACGCCAGTTGCTCGACAAGATGGCGCGTACTGCCGTCGGTCTTCCTTTTGATGTCTCGTCTCGTCACCCGCTATGCGTTGCCATTCAGCAGATCGCTTCGCGCGTGCGCCGCGAATTCGTTAACGATTTCAAGGTTCTGCGCGACCAGGTTGCAGAACTCGACAAGCTGATCAGTGAGCGCGACGCGGCCACGGCGCAGCTCGCAGCCACCTACCGCCCTTTGCTTCAACGACTTGGACAGAGCGATCAGGCTGAGTCACGGAGCCGCGAGGCGATCGAACAGTTCTGCATGAGCACAGATCTGCCGGCGACCATTATCCGCTTCCTGCGCGAACACTGGCAGCGGGTTCTACGTCAGGTCTTCCTTGAACATGGAGGCGACAGTCCCGAGTGGAAGGAAAGCAACCAGGCGATCGACAATTTGCTGTGGAGCATCCGGCCAAAGGCCGATATCGAAGAGCGCAAGCAACTCGCACGCGTCTTGCCCCAACTGTTGCAGGTGCTCACAAGGGGAATGCAGCGGATTGCCCTGCCCGATGCATTGCGTGCCGAATTCCTTGATACCTGTTTTGCGTTGCAGACGGCGGCGATGCGTGGTGCGCCGACAGCAGTTGCAAATGCCGCCCCCGAGCCGGAGTCAGGTGCCGTTAGCCATACGGCCGGCGCGGGCCCGGTGGTAAGCGAATTGCGGGTCGGCGCGCAGTTACTGAAAATTCAGGATCTCGCGGGTGGTCATGTGGGTCTTGAAAAATTTCGCCAGTCGCAGGTGCGGGCCGGCGACTGGGTGGCATTCCGGATGGCTGACGATGAGTCGCTGTGCGGGCGCGTCAGCAATATCAACAGGGAAAGCGGCAAACTGCTGTTCGCCAACCCGGACTGGGAGTTCGCCGTGCTGCTGCACCCGGCGCTCCTCGACAGCCAGCTCAAGGCAGGCAAGGCCCGCGTCGAGTCGCGGGTTTCGCTGTTCAATGCAGCGGCCGAACAGGCATTGAAGCGAACCCCGGACGCCGCGCAAGTGCGCCCGAGTTGAGCGATTTGCCTTAAAATCGTGACTTTATAGCGTCAATTCCGGGGCATCAGATGGACTTCAAGAAAGTATTGCTGCTGGGGGGTAGCGGTTACGTCGGTACCTACATCGTCAATCGCCTGTCGCAGCGCGGCATCGAAGTGACCGTGCCGACGCGCCGCCGCGAACGGACCAAGGCGCTGATCATCCAGCCCAACGTGCTGATGCCGGAAGTCAATATCAACGCGGAAGGTGTTCTGGACGAGCTGGTGCGTGGTCAGGATGCAGTCATCAACCTGGTCGGCATCCTGCACAGCCGTGATGTCGAGTTGCCGTACAGCAAGGATTTTGCGGCAGCGCACGTCGAACTGCCGAGGAAGATCGTCGCCGCCTGCAAGAAGGCCGGCGTCCGTCGGTTGGTGCATATGAGTGCGCTCGGCGCCAATTCCAGGGGGCCGTCGGAGTATCTCTGTTCCAAGGGCGATGGCGAGGCGATCGTGATGGCGGCGCAGGGTGACCTGGAGGTGACCGTGTTCCGCCCGTCGGTCATCTTTGGTCTTGGCGATTCCTTCCTGACGATGTTCGCCGGCGTGTTGCGCAAATTGCCGTTCTTCCCGCTTGGTTTCGGTCATGCTCGCTTCCAGCCGGTCTGGGCAGCCGATGTCGCCGATGCCTTCGTCGACTGCCTTGGCGATGCGTCGACCTTCGGCCAGGTTTACGATCTGGTCGGCCCGACGGTCTATACGCTGCGCGAACTGGTCGATTACACCGCGAAACTGGTCGGCAGCACGACCAGGGTGATTCCGCTTCCCGAAGGACTGGCCTATCTTCAGGCCGGACTGATGTGGCTGGCGCCGAATCCGCTGATGTCGCCGGACAACCTGCGCTCGATGCAGGTTGACAACGTCTGCGATGGCAACTGCAAGCTGCCGCCCAACTGGAAGCCGACCCCGCTGGAAGCGGTCGCCCCGACCTACATCGCCCACAAGACACCGAAGGGCAAGCTCGACGGCTTCCGTTACAGGGCCGGAAGGTAGCCTGCACAGCGGCCGATGAAGACCTACATCGTCGGCGGCGCGGTGCGCGATGAACTGCTCGGACGGGCCAATGCCGACCGCGATCATGTGGTCGTCGGCGCCAGTCCGCAGGACCTGCTGAATCAGGGCTTTCGCCCGGTTGGCAAGGACTTTCCGGTTTTTCTCCATCCCGAAACGCAGGAGGAATATGCGCTTGCCCGCACCGAGCGCAAGACCGGCCCCGGCTACCATGGCTTCAGCTTTCATGCGGCGCCCGATGTCACGCTGGAAGAGGATCTGGCACGCCGCGACCTGACCATCAACGCGATGGCACGCGCCGCAGACGGCACATTGGTCGACCCCTTCCACGGTCAACGCGATATTTCGGCCAAAATCCTGCGTCATGTCGGTCCGGCCTTTGCCGAAGACCCGGTTCGCATCCTGCGCCTTGCCCGTTTTGCCGCCCGCTTTGCCGATTTTTCGGTGGCCCCGGAAACGCTGGCGCTGATGCGCGGCATGGTGGCGAGCGGCGAAGTCGACCATCTGGTCGCCGAGCGCGTCTGGCAGGAACTGGCCAAGGGGCTGATGGAAGCACAGCCCTCGCGCATGTTCGCGGTGCTGCGCGAGTGCGGCGCGTTGGCCAGCTTGCTGCCCGAAGTCGACGCGCTGTTCGGCGTGGCGCAGCGTGCGGACTACCATCCGGAGATCGATACCGGCGTGCATACCCTGATGGTGATCGACGAGGCGGCGCGCCACGCTTTCGCGTTGCCGGTCCGCTTCGCAGCGCTGACCCACGACCTAGGCAAGGCGACGACACCGGCCGATATCCTGCCGCGCCATCATGGCCATGAAGCGCGCAGCGTAAAGCTGGCGACGGCGCTCTGCGACCGCCTGCGCGTGCCCAACGACTGCCGCGATCTGTCCCTGCTCGCCGCGCGCTACCACGGCGACATCCACCGTGCCGCCGAACTGCGCCCGGCGACGTTGGTCACCCTGCTCGAACGGACCGACGCGCTGCGCCGCCCGGAGCGCTTTAGCCAGTTGCTGCAGGCCTGCCAGTGCGATTTCAAGGGACGGCTGGGCTGGGCCGATCGTTCCTACGATAGTCCGCGCCTGCTGCTGGCCGTGCTCGATGTGGTGCAGAAAGTCGATGCCGGCGCCATCGCCGCAGCCTGTACCGACAAGGCAAGCATTCCCGAACGCATTCGCGCGGAACGCGTCGCCGCTGTCAAGGCCCTGCTAGATCAGGCGCGCGAGCAGCATCAGCAGCGCTGAAAAGATAATCGTCGTCGTAAACGGCAGATAATAGGTTCGACCGCGATAGCGGAAGCTGATGTCGCCCGGTAGCTGCCCGAAACGGATGAAGCGCGCGGCGTGCGGGGCGATGATGCCGAGCAGAAAGATGGCGATCACCAGGGTCAGGATCCACTTCAACATGTCGACTTGCGCTACCCTCGAGAATTGCGCATTTAAGCATGCTTCCCCCGAAAATTGAGCGGCAATGTTAAAGATCAACAAGATCAATGGTATCGAGGTTTTCTCTTGCCTGCCGGCAGCGCCGACCGGGCGCCCACCACTGCTCTTTGTTCACGGTGCCTTCGCCGCCGGCTGGATGTGGACCGACACCTTCATGCCATTCCTGGCCGCGGCGGGCTATCCCTGTCATGCGCTTTCCCTGCGCGGCCATGGCGGCAGCAACGGGGGCGAGCACATCAACTGGCATTCGATCGCTGATTATGTCGACGATGTCGCGCTGGTCGTAGATTCACTGGACGAGAAGCCGATCCTGATCGGTCACTCGATGGGCGGTTTCGTCATCCAGAAATACCTCGAACGGCACCCCGTACCGGCCGTCGTGCTGCTCTGTTCGGTGCCGCCGCAAGGGCTGATCGCCGCCCAGTTCCATCTGCTGTTCAACAAGCCGCACCTGTTCGTGGACATCAATAGCGTTCTGAACGGTGACCATGCCGATAGCCGCACTCTGCGCGAAGCCCTGTTCGTCGGCGAGGTCGACGCAGCGATGCTTGCGCTGTGGACGCACCGGATGCAACGCGAATCGCACCGGGCCTTATGGGATATGTCGATGTTCAGCCTGCCCAGGCTGCACGCGATGCATCGCCCGCCGATGCTTATTCTCGGGGCCGAACACGATGCCCTGGTGCCGGCCTTCCTCATTGAGTCGACTGGCCATAGCTACCGTTTGCCGGTCCATATCTTCCGCGACATGGGCCACGCGGTGACTCACGAAAAGGAATGGCAACGCGTGGCAGCGACACTGGATGCGTGGTTCGATCAGGTCGTCGAGTGAGGGCGGTGGCGCTGCAGAGACGAGAAGCGCGTAATCCTTGCTTTTGCGGTTTTTTCGCTTCACTATTGCTTATCTTTCGCCGAACTATGCCCATGCGATGAACACTGACGAAAAAACCGGCGAGTCGAGCCCGATTCTCGATGCCATTCGCGCCAAGCGCGACCGCCATACCCCAAAGGCCGACGATATCGAGGCGCTCGAAGCGGCGCTGGTCGCCGATATCGATGCCTTCGACCTCAATGAGATGGAGCGCCAGGCGCGCCGCGAGCAGATGGCCAGCATGCACGGCGGCATGAGCGATGCGTCGCTGGTTTTTCCCGAGATCGTCCCGACCGGCACGGTTCACCAATTCGACCATGCAGGAAAAGGCGGCGATGCCCGACGCTATCCGCAGCGGGGCGCCGAGGGCAGCAACTTGCTCGGCCAGCTGCGGAATCAGGCCGAGCGCCGGCAGCGCGAACTGCACAGCGAAATGGCCGAGCGTTCGGCGAGTAACATCGCGCTGGAACAAGCGCTGAAGAATCTGTTTTTCTTCCTGCACGATCTCGTGCAGCAGCTCAACATCATCAAGCCCGCCGTCGAGCGCGAGTATGCGGCCGCCGGCGACGTGATGTTCAGCGGACTCGTCTGGCAGGAGGGATTTGCCGATTACCGGACGCAATCGCAGAGCGCCGGGGCGATGGTCGAACTGGTGACCCTGGCCTACCAGCTTGTTTCACCGCTCAAGTTTCTGGTCGCGCGGGAAGGTGCGGGGGTCGAGCGCCTGCGCACGGCGCTGTTCGATTACGGCCTGCAATTTTCCTGCAAGGAATTCAAGAACAAGCGCAGTTTCGTCGAGCGGGCCGAGTTCGAGATCAGCGGCCAGTTCAGCGTCAGTGCCCGCTGGCGGGCGGATTTCAACAACGGTGTGCTGGTTCTCGAATCGCGCAATCTCGAGCGCTTGGGCGGCGCGACTCATACCGTCAGGCCGGAGGCAGTCGACCAGGCCCTGCTCGATGAATTCGGCCGCCTGTTGCTTGGCTTGCCCAGCAGTTTCCGCGAGTTGTCCAGACGGTAAGCACGCGCTGGCGAATCTTGTCCGGTTTGCCGGGAATTCAGCGCCTGACAATCAGCGCCGAGGTCGAGTAGTCAAGGTTTTCGATGGTGTTGGTCGATAGGTTGATTTCCCGCAGGAGGCACACGAGGGAGGCAATCAGCGCCACCATCGCGGTGACGAACAGGCTGGCAATTGTGTGGGGCAGTTCGATGCGCAGTTCGGCGCCGATGAAGAGAATGACGATGACCAGGCATACCAGCAGGATGCATAAGGTGCCTAGCTTGATTGCCCAGTGAATCAGACGGGAGCGGCGTGCCAGCGAAATGATCGTGGCCTCGGCGCGCTCGCGATATTCCGGTGAAACCTCTCCGGTAAGGGTACGTTCCAGAATATAAAAACGGTCGATGACCCGCATCAGGCGATTGTTCATCAAACCGAGTATCGTGCCGACGCCGCCCAGCAGGAAAACCGGGGCGATCGCGAGCTGGATGACAGAGGCTATGGAAGTAATCTGACCGGGAAGTTCGTTCATGACTTTGCCTTAAGCGCCAAGGTTAACCAGAACTATCCCATGTTTTCCGACTCTGACCAAAACCTCGCGCCAGATCGTTCCGCTCTTCGCGGCGATCATCCTTAAGAACCCAATCAGACCAGTTCATGAACGCACCCGAGCAGCAATGGCGACCCGGTCGCCTGGAAGACCTTGAATTCGATAACAGTTTCGCCGGCCTGCCCGATGCGTTCTACACGCGGCTCGCTCCGGCGGGCCTGCCCGAGCCCTATCTGGTTGCCGCCAGCAACGAGGTAGCCGAACTGATCGGACTCGACCCGCGGGAAATCGAACGTTCCGAGTTCCGCGAGATCTTCGCCGGGAACAGCCTGCCGCCGGGCAGCGACGCATTGGCCGCGGTTTATTCGGGCCACCAGTTCGGCGTTTGGGCCGGGCAACTGGGCGATGGTCGCGCCCACCTGCTGGGCGGCCTGCGCAATGCGCACGGGCACTGGGAAATCCAGCTCAAGGGAGCGGGACGGACACCGTATTCGCGCGGTGCCGACGGGCGTGCCGTGCTGCGTTCGTCGATCCGCGAATTTCTCTGCTCCGAGGCGATGGCCGGACTCGGTATCCCGACGACGCGGGCGCTGTCGATTGTCGGCGCCGACCTGCCAGTGCGCCGTGAGGAAATCGAGAGCGCCGCCGTGGTCGCCCGCGTCGCACCGAGTTTTGTGCGCTTCGGCTCCTTCGAGCACTGGGCTTCGCATGGGCGCAACGACGAACTGCGCCTGCTCGCCGATTACGTGATCGATACTTTCCGTCCCGAGTGCCGCGACTCGGCCAGTCCCTATGGCGCCCTGCTCGCCGACGTCAGCCGCCGTACCGGCGAACTGATCGCGCGCTGGATGGCGGTCGGCTTCATGCATGGCGTGATGAACACCGACAACATGTCGATCCTCGGCCTGACGCTCGACTACGGCCCCTTCGGCTTCATGGAGGCTTTCGATGCCGGCCACATCTGCAATCACTCCGATTTTCAGGGCCGCTACACCTACCGCAACCAGCCGCATGTCGGGCAGTGGAATCTCTACCGCCTGGCCGAGGCTTTCCGCCCGCTGGTCGGCGATCAGGCGATGGTGCGGGCGCTGGTCGATGACAGCTATGGCGATGCCTTTGATCAGCATTTCGAGCAACTGATGCGGGCCAAGCTCGGCTTGCACGCGGCGCTGCCCGACGACGAAAACCTGATCGGCGAGACCTTCGCCCTGTTGCAGCAGCACCGTCCCGATTTCACGCTGTTCTTCCGCACACTGTCGCAACTGCCTGTTACGGTCGACGCGGAAAAGTCGCCAAAAATCGACGATCCGCTGCGCGACCAGTTCGTCGACCGCACTGCCTGCGATATCTGGCTGGAAAAGTGGCGTGCCCGGCAGGCGCAGACGCCGTGGGACGACGCAGCGCGCCAGGCGGCGATGCGCGCGGCCAACCCGAAATACGTGTTGCGCAACTGGCTGGCGGAAGTGGCGATCCGCAAGGCACAGGAACGGGACTTTTCGGAGGTCGGGCGCCTGCTCGCCTGCCTGCGTCACCCGTTTGCCGAGCAGCCGGAATTTGAAAACTACGCTGCGTTGCCGCCCGATTGGGCGAACGGGCTCGAGGTCAGCTGTTCGAGTTAGCGGGAAAAACCTCAGCCTGGAACGAAGCAGCGCCGGCCTTCGTGCGTGAATTGCCGCAGGCGGTAGCCGTAGAGGTTGCTGAGCTTTTCGGCGGTCAGAATGGCGTCGACCGCACCGCTCTCGCAATGTCCGTCCCCGTCGATCAGCAGCGCCTGATCGCAAAAGCGGTGCGCCAGCGCCGGGTCGTGCAGGACCATGATGACGCCGGCGCCGCAGTCGCGCGCGGCGCCGGAAAACAGTTCGAGGACAGCCATCTGGTGGTTGAGGTCGAGATGGGCGAGCGGTTCGTCGAGCAGATAAAGCGGCGCCGCCTGGGCGAGCAGTGTGGCAATCGCCAGGCGCTGGCGTTCGCCACCCGACAGGGTGTGAATCTGGCGCTGTTCGAAGCCGGCGAGGCCGACGGCGGCCAGGGCGCTGCGCGCCAGTTCGGCGTCGTGCGTGCTTTCCCAGTCCCAGCGGCCGAGGTGCGGATGGCGGCCGGTCAGGGCGGTTTCAAGGACAGTCGAGGCAAACGGATCGGCCAGTGCCTGCCCGAGCCAGGCGCGCCGGAGCGCGGCGACGCGCGGCGTCAGTGCGGCATAGGGCGTGCCGCCCAGTTCGACGCTGCCATCCACCGGCGGGCGCAGCCCGGCCAGGGTCGACAGCAAGGTCGATTTGCCGGCGCCGTTGCGGCCGAGGATGGCCAGGCGTTCGCCGCTGTTAACCACCAGATCAAGGGAATTCACGATGCAACGGCCGCCGATCTCGACGACCAGTTGCCGCGCCTCCAGCAAGGCACCGCTCATTTCGGCTGCCTCGACAGCAGGGCAAGGAAAACCGGAACGCCGATCAGCGCCGTCAGCACGCCGACCGGCAGTTGCTGCGGGGCGATCAGCGAACGGGCCAGCGTATCGGCGAGCAGCAGCAGCGCGCCGCCGGCCAGGGCCGAGGCAGGCAGTAGCAGACGCTGATCGTTGCCGCTGGCGAGGCGAACCAGATGCGGGACGACGAGGCCGATGAAGCCGATGGCACCGGCGGTCGTCACCGCGGTAGCGGTGGCCAGCGAAGCGAGCAGATAAATGGCGTAGCGCAGGCGGTCGACCGCAACGCCCAGCGCCTGCGCCTGCATCAGGCCACGCGCCAGCAGGTTGAGTTCGCGCGCGAAGGGCATCGCCAGCGCCAGCGCGACGGCGAGTACCAGCAGCGGTTGCCAGGCGTTGCCGGCCTGCGAGAGGTCGCCCATCAGCCAGAAAAGCATGCCGCGCAGACGGTCGTCGGGGGCGATCGCCAGCATCAGCGCGATCAGTGCGCCGCAGCCGGCAGCGACGATGACGCCGGTCAGCAACAGGCGGGTCTGGGTCCAGCTCCCGTCGCCGTGCGCCAGTCCGAAGACGAGCAGCATGGCGCCGAGGGCGCCGGCAAAAGCCAGGCCGTCGATGCCGAATGCCGGCAGGCCGATCATGATGGCGAACAGCGCGCCGACGCCGGCGCCACCCGAGATGCCGAGAATGTAGGGGTCGGCCAGCGGGTTGCGCAGCAAGACCTGCATCAGGGCGCCGGCCAGGGCCAGCAGGCCGCCGCAGGCAAATCCGGCGAGGGCGCGCGGCAGCCGAAGTTCACGAACGATGTCGGCGCCGGGCGCCGCCTGCCCGAGCAGCGCGGCAACGATGTCTGACGCCGCAACCGGGATGCTGCCGACCGCCAGCGCCGCCCAGAAACTCGCCAACGCCAGCAAGGCCAGCGTGGCGAGAATCAGGAAGGCGCGGCGGCGGGTCGGCATCAGCGGAAGTTGTAGCTCGCGGTCATCAGGAAGGTGCGGCCATCGGCAGGATAGTAATAGTAGTCCGACTGGAAGGCCGAGTAGCCGGCATATGGCGAGTACTTCTTGTCGAAGGCGTTGAGCAGGCGCGCCGAAACGGAAAACGGCTTCAAGTTCCAGTTTGCCATCAGGTCGACCGTGGTGTAGCCGGGCAACTTGTCGAGCGCGTTGGCGAAATCGCCGCTGTAGTAGCGCTCACCGACATAGTTGGCGACGGCGGTGTATTGACCGATCGAGCCGCCGTCCCAGGACAGCCGCGCCGATGCCTTGTTGTGTGGGACCAGCGGCACCTGATTGCCATCGTAGATGCCGTCGCGGAAGATTGAGCTGGCATAGGTGTAGGAAGCGCGGGCGAGCAGCGACGATACGATGCGCCAGTCGGCTTCGAGTTCGAGACCCTGGCGGCGGGTCGGCGCCAGGTTGACGTTCTTGAACAGTGCGCCGTCATAGGCGATTTCGTCGTCCAGGTTCATCAAATAGACAGCCGCCCGACCGGTGACCGGCCCGGCGCTGAAACTGCCACCGATTTCGCCGAGCGAGCCGGTCTGTGGCTTGAGGTCGCCGGCGAAGGTTGGATTGCCGGTGAATGGGTCGTAGCCGAACAGTTCGTCAGTGGTCGCGAAGCGGAAGGTCGTGCCGGCCTTGCCGTAGGTGCGCCAGCCGTCGCCGGTGTAGTTGAGGCCGAGGTCCCAGGCATTGCGGGAATAGTCGGCGCTCCCTTCCAGCCCGGGTTGCGGGCCGAAGAATCCGAGGTAGGCATCCTGCCTGGCCGACTGGTCAACGCGTTGATTGCGCGCGCCGATGGTCCCGGCCCAACCGGCGCCGAACTCGGTGGTATTCTGGAAATATAAACCCAGACTGTCCTGCGCGGCACTTTGCGTGGCGGATGTGGTGTAGGTTGCGTCAACGGTGCCCGAGTAGTAGTCGATGCCAGCCACTGTCTCGCTCTTCAGGCTGCCCAGGCCGTGCTGCCAGCGCAGGCGCGGGGTCAGCGACCAGGTTTCGCGGGTGCGGTCGGCTTCGCTGGCGAACGAGACATAATTGGCGTGGCTGTCCTGGCGGTCGATCGAGGCTTCGCCCTCGATACGCAGCGTGTCGGTTACCGGAAACGCCACTCCGGGGTGCAGGCGGTAGCCGTTGCTGCGCTGCGAATCGTAGGGGGTCGTCGAGGTTTTGGGGTTGGATTGATAGGCGGGGCTGAGCAGGTAACCCGGCAGGCCGGAATTGTTTTCGTATACCGAGAAGTCGATAAAGCTTTCGCTCTGGCCGATATAAAGTCCCCCGCGTCCGCTGAGCGCCGCCTGCTCGGCCTGCGAATTTTCGCGCCAGCCGCCGGTGTGGGCGTAATGACCGAAGACATTGAAGTAGCCGGATTCGTTGCCGGCTGCCGCATTGGCATCGACGGTCTGGGTATCGTAGCTGCCAAGGCCGACCGTGGCGCCGGCACGCGGCTTACCCGACTTGTCGGTGATGATGTTTACAACGCCGCCGGTCGCCTTGTCGCCATAGAGCACGGTGCCGGCGCCGCGCTGGACTTCGATGCGCTGCACGCTGTCGAGCGGAATCGCCGACCAGCTGACGCTGCCGAGATCGATCGGATTGAGGCGCTGGCCGTCAAGCAGGATCAGTGTATTGCTGCCGGCGCTTTCGCCGAAGCCCCGGATGTCGACCGTCGAATCGATGCCGAGGCTGCCGTAGAGGGCACGTACATCGACCCCGGCGCTCGATTTCAGCGTGCTCGGCAGGTCGGTTGCCGGCGTGTTGCGGATATCGTCGCGCGTGATGACGCTGATGTTGGCCGGCACTTTCACTTCCGGCTCGTTGAAGCGGGTGGCGGTGACGATGATGGGGTCGAGACTGTCGGCAGCCAGCGTGTGTGCCGGGGCCAGAAAGGCAATTGAAATTGCCGCGGCGAGCGGCGTCAGACGTGGATTCATTTTTTCTCCCTTTCCGGCAGACGTCCCCGCATACCGGAATGACTGAACAAGGAAGTATCGGGAGAACGAACGCTGGTCGGAGACCGGCGCCACACCCCCGTGGCACTTCCGCTGGTTGTCTCAGGCCGGTATCCGGGCTTGCAAGTCTTGACGCGCCGCCTTCCCAGGTCAAAACCCAGTGGCATCGTGGCGCGCCCGCACTTGCTTACCGTTGCGGGGGCAGCAGCGGAGTTGTCGATTAGGACGCACCGCTTTCCCGTTTAACTGCGGTTGGAGAAACCTTCCGCAGCACCTGTTACAGCGCGCATTCTACAGCCTGCCGTGTTGCATTGCACCAGAATTGATTGCGGGCGGTAGCGATAAAGCACTTTTAGAATAAAGGCTTAGTCCTTGACCATGCAGTATTTTTACCTCTATAGTGCGCGCCATGAATAAGCATCTCGAAGCGCTCGAAGCCAAGATCGAACAGGTCGTCGCCCTGGTGCACCAGTTGCGTGCGGAAAACGAGGTGCTGAAAAATCAAATGGCAGAAGCCGAAGCGGAGCGTCTGCACCTGCGCCAGTCGATGACGGCCGCCCGCGAGCGTCTCGAAGGACTGATCGACAAGTTGCCCGAGGATGCCTGAAATGAGTGCCGAGCCGAACTTCCTCGACGTCAAGATCATGGGTCGCGAATACCGTGTCGCCTGTACGCCGGAAGAGCGCGATGGCCTGCTGGCGGCGGTCGAACTGGTCGACAACAAGATGCGCGAAATCGCCCAGCGGACCAAAAGCACCATCGCCGAGCGCGTCGCCGTCATGGCGGCGCTCAACATCGCCCACGAACATTTGGCTGCCCCGCCGGCCAACGCGGAAAAAGAAATCGACTATGCGGTTGATACTTCCGACGCGGAGCGTAGAATCGCCGATATGGGAGCACGGATAGACACCGTGCTTGCGCCCCAGCAGCAACTGGATCTGTAGTTGCTGTTGACCCCGGCGCCGCCCGCCGAGCGTCCCCTGCGGTGTTTGTTAAGGCCATAGATTCCTTGAACCAATGCTAATTGGCATCGGTTGCGGACCATCGAAACCGCTGTTGTGCGCTGTCTTCGTCGAGAGCGCCTGATGCGGGAGGAAAGCAACCACTCTGGACCCAGGTTCAGGATGCCGGCCTGACGGCACTCGCGGGGGCCATTCTTCTGGACGAGTCGATGAAAAGCATTTTGTTTGCCCTGTTTCTTGGGCTTTCACTGATCGCCTGTTCCGGTAATTCGATGGCGCCAGACGAGCCGTTGACCAACCGCTACTGGCGCGTGCTGGAAATTGACGGCCAGCCGGTCAAGGTGGTCAACAACAAGGCCGAGCCGCACTTCGTTCTTGCCGCGGACCACAAGACCCATGGTGCGGATGGCTGCAACCGTTTCACGGGTAGCTATGACGATACGAAGGGGCTGCACTTTGGCCGGCTGGCATCGACCATGATGGCCTGTCCGTCGCCGACGATGGAGCAGGCGCGCAATTTCATGAAGGTGACCGAAGCCACGGTCGCCTACCGGATCCAGGGGAAAACGCTCGAACTGCTGGATGTCGATGGCCGTGTGCGCATGCGCCTCGAAGCGACTTTCCTCAAATAGCCTGACCGGTGCTGTGACTGGATCTTTGCGGTCGACCGCCGTTTCGTGCCAGATTCTGGTGCGCCTCAGAGCGCGGGCTGTCACCCACTTCGGAATTCATTGACATGACCATATCGTGGATCACCGGCTATCTGGCACTTGGCGCCTTCGCCGGATTTTTTGCCGGCATGCTCGGGATTGGCGGCGGGCTGGTGCTGGTGCCGTTGCTGACCCTGATGTTTGCCGCGCAGGCGCCATTCCCGCCGGGTGAAACGCTGCATCTGGCGCTCGGCACCTCGATGGCGAGCATCATCTTCACGGCCCTCGCCAGTATCCGGGCCCACCATCGTCACGGGGCGATTCTCTGGGATGTCGTCAAGAGCATTACCCCCGGAATTCTCGCCGGAACCGCCCTTGGCACGCTGTTCGCGGCGAACGTGCCGGCGCGCCCGCTGGCGGTTTTCTTCACCTTTTTCGTCTGTCTGGTTGCCATCCAGATGGCGCTCAACCTCAAGCCCAAAGCGACGCGCGAACTGCCGGGTCGCGTCGGGGTTGCCGGTGTCGGCGTGGGCATCGGCGTCCTGTCGGCGTTGGTCGCCATCGGCGGCGGTTCGCTGACCGTGCCTTTTCTGACTTGGTGCAATGTGCGCATCCAGAGCGCGATCGGGACTTCCGCAGCGGTCGGCTTGCCAATCGCGCTCGGCGGCACGCTGGGCTACATTTTCAACGGCTGGGGCAATCCCGGTTTGCCAGCCGGCAGCCTCGGTTACGTCTATTTGCCGGCGCTGGCCATTCTGGTGGTGGCGACGATGATGACGGCGCCGTTCGGTGCGCGCATGGCGCATCGTCTACCAGTGGCGACCCTCAAACGCATCTTCGCGGGACTGCTGATCGTGCTCGCCAGCAAGATGCTGTGGAACCTGTTCAGCGTCCCCTGAAGACGGGTTTACGCTTTTCGAGGAAGGCGGCGAGGCCTTCCTTGTAGTCTTCGCTATCAAGGAAGGCGAAAGCGGCGGCTTTGTCTTGATCGCTCAGGGGCTGGCCGCTTTGCAGGCGGCGTATCCACTGCTTGTGCCAACCGGCGACCAGCGGCGCCCCGGCGCAGATGCGGCGGGCGCTGGCGTAGGCTTCGTCGACAACCTGATGGTCTGGCACGACGCGCGTGACGAGGCCCTTTTCGTAGGCCTCGCGGGCGCTCAGGATGCGTCCTTCGAGCAGGATTTCCTTGAGCACGGCGGCGCCGGCGAGTTCGAGCAGACCTGCCATCTCGCCCGGGTACATCGAGAAGCCGAGCCGGTTGATCGGTGCCCCGAATCTGGCTGCTTGATTGCAGATGCGCAGGTCGCAGACGCCAGCGATTTCCAGTCCGCCGCCGATGCAGGCCCCCTGGATCATGGCCACGGTCGGTTGCGGGCAGTTGGCGATGGCGTCGAGCGCGGCGGCGACCTGGCCGTGGTAGTGCAGCGCCTGTTCGAGCGTGGCGCGGGCGGTCAGGAACTCCTCGAGGTCGCCGCCGGCGGCGAAGGCATCAGTGCCGGCACCGCGCAGGACGATGCAGCGAATGTCGCGGTCGCCCGCCAATTCGGCCATTTTTTGGGCAAGCTGTCGCCACATCCCGAGATCGACCGCGTTCAGCTTGCCGGGGTTGTTCAGCGTCAGGGTGGCGATTTCGCCATCGCGAGCGAGGTCGACCGTGCTCATGTCGTGATCGGAGGTAGCGGGCGTGGTTGCGGATGCCGGCCTTCAGGCCGCCTTGGGGTCCATCTTGAGCAAAGCCTCGTGGCCGGAGAGCAGATGGTCGTGCATCATTTTTTCCGCCTTGCCGGCATCTCCCGCCTTGAACGCAGCCATGATGGCGCGGTGCTCTTCGAGCGATTGCTGCAGGCGACCCTCGATCGACAGCGAGTGCAGGCGGCACAATTTGAGTACCTTGCGCAGATCCTGAATGACCGCCAACAGGCGGCGGTTGCCGGCCAGTTCCTGAATCCGGTAATGGAATTCCTGGTTGGCCTCGAAGAAGGCATCGATGCGCCCGTCACGTGCCGCCGATTCGAGACGTTCGTGGATGTCGTTGAGCGCCTCGATATCGCCCGCCTTGGCGCGGCGCACCGCATCGCGGGCGCAGCGCCCTTCGAGCATGGCCATCAACGGAAAAATGTCGTCGATATCCTGACGCGAAATTTCGATTACGTAGCAACCACGGCGTGGCTTCAGGTCGACCAGGCCCTCGGATGCCAGCACCTTGAGCGCCTCGCGAAGCGGCGTTCGCGATATGCCGTACTGCTCGGCGAGCTTCTTTTCGTCGATCCAGTCGCCTGGCTTCAATTCGTGGGCGAAGATTCGCTGGCGCAAGCGTTCAGCCACTTCCTGATAAAGTGCTGTCGGTGCAATTCGGGTCATAGTTTTAGCGTGGTAAGTGCGAACAGGCCCATGCTTGGTGGGCTTGCCTCTGTAATTATGGATACAGTATTATGTCGGACTTGGTATGTCAAGCCGGGCCCGGAAGCGTAGAATTTTCAGTTCCACACCGAGGTACTCGGATAAATCGAATCGGCAAGGGGCGCGTCATGTCTGAAAAATTTTACGATTCCGGCAATCTTGATGCCTGGGAGAAAGCGGCGGCCAAGCATTCTCCGGGCGGTGATGCCAGGAACCTGAACTGGATCACGCCGGAAGGCCTTGCCGTCAAGCCACTGTATACCAAGGCAGATGTCGACAGTCTGGCGTTCGCCGACACCCTGCCCGGCTTCGCACCTTATCTGCGCGGCCCGCAGCCGACGATGTATGCCGTCAAGCCGTGGACTATCCGCCAGTACGCCGGCTTCTCCACCGCTGAAGCTTCCAACGCGTTTTACCGCAAGGCGCTGGCCGCTGGCGGTCAGGGTGTATCCGTCGCTTTCGACCTGGCAACGCACCGCGGTTACGATTCCGACAATCCACGCGTCCTCGGTGACGTCGGCAAGGCTGGTGTGGCGATCGATTCCGTCGAAGACATGAAGATCCTTTTCGACAGCATTCCGCTCGACAAGGTGTCGGTTTCGATGACGATGAATGGTGCTGTGTTGCCGATTCTCGCTGGTTACATCGTTGCCGCTGAAGAGCAGGGCGTGGCGCAGGACAAGCTGTCCGGCACCATCCAGAACGACATTCTCAAGGAATTCATGGTGCGGAACACCTATATCTATCCGCCCAAGCCGTCGATGAAGATCATCGCCGACATTTTCGGCTACACGGCGCAGCACATGCCGAAATTCAACTCGATCTCGATTTCCGGTTATCACATCCAGGAAGCCGGTGCCAATCAGGCCATCGAACTCGCCTTCACGCTGGCCGACGGCATGGAATACGTGCGCACCGGCGTCGCTTCGGGCATGGACGTCGATACCTTCGCGGGCCGCCTGTCCTTCTTCTGGGCGGTGGGCATGAATTTCTATCTCGAAATCGCCAAGATGCGCGCCGCCCGACTGCTCTGGCACCGGATCATGACCGGTTTCAACGCCAAGAGCCCGAAGTCGATGATGCTGCGCACGCACAGCCAGACTTCCGGCTGGTCGCTGACCGAGCAGGACCCGTACAACAACGTCGTGCGCACCACCATCGAGGCGATGGCGGCGGTCTTCGGCGGCACCCAGTCGCTGCATACCAACGCGCTGGACGAAGCGATCGCGCTACCCACCGAATTCTCGTCGCGGATCGCCCGCAACACCCAGCTGATCATCCAGGAAGAAACCCACATCACCAATGTCGTCGATCCGTGGGCCGGTTCCTACATGATGGAAAAACTGACCCAGGACATGGCCGACAAGGCCTGGGGCATCATCGAGGAAATCGAAGCCATGGGCGGCATGACCAAGGCCGTCGAATCGGGCTGGGCCAAGATGCAGGTCGAGACCTGCGCTGCCGACAAGCAGGCACGTATCGACTCCGGCAAGGACGTCATCGTCGGCGTCAACAAGTACAAGCTGGCCAAGGAAGACGCAATCGACATTCTGGACATCGACAACCACGCCGTGCGTGATTCGCAGATTGCCCGCCTAAAGCAAATCCGCGCGACGCGCGACACGGCTGCGGTTTCTGCCGCACTTTCCGCGTTGACCGCAGCAGCCGAGTCCGGCAACGGCAACCTGCTCGACCTGACCGTCAAGGCGATGCGTCTGCGCGCCACGGTCGGCGAAGTATCCGATGCGCTGGAAAAGGTCTTCGGCCGTTTCCGCGCCAACAACCAGACCATTTCGGGTGTGTACGGAGGTGTCGTGGAAGGACAGGAAAACTGGGAAGCCATCAAGGCCGATATCGCCAAATTTGCCGAGGAAGAAGGCCGCCGGCCACGCATCATGATTGCCAAGCTCGGCCAGGATGGTCACGACCGTGGGGCCAAGGTCGTCGCCACGGCGTTTGCCGACCTCGGTTTCGACATCGACATGGGCCCGCTCTTCCAGACACCGGAAGAAGCTGCCCGTCAGGCCATCGAAAACGATGTGCATGCGATCGGTGTCTCCTCACTGGCTGCCGGTCACAAGACGCTGCTGCCGGAACTGGTCAAATCCTTGAAGGCGCAGGGCGCCGACGACATCATTGTCTTCGCGGGCGGCGTCATTCCGGCGCAGGATTACGATTACCTCTACAACGCCGGTGCCAAGGCGATTTTCGGGCCGGGCACGCGGATCGAGGATTCGGCCGTCAAGGTGCTGGAAGAAATCCGCAAGGCGCGTGGCTAAGCCGGGATGAAGTTGAGCGAGGTTCCGGTGGCGGCTCATTCGCTTTCGTCTGTCGACCAGTCGCTGGTCGACGGCATGCTGGCCGGGCAGCGGCGGGCGCTGGCCAAAGCCATCACGCTGATCGAGTCGACGCGCACCGATCACCAGCAACGGGCGCAGCGGGTATTGAACACCTTGCTGCCGAAAACCGGCGGCGCCATCCGTATTGGCATTTCCGGCGTCCCGGGGGCGGGCAAGTCGACGTTTATCGAGGCGCTTGGCGTCTGGCTGATCGAGCAGGGCAAGAAACTGGCCGTGCTGGCGGTCGATCCTTCTTCATCCGTTTCAGGCGGTTCCATCCTTGGCGACAAGACGCGCATGGAGCAGTTGTGCCAGCGCGAAGAAGCCTTCATCCGGCCCAGCCCGTCGGCCGGTTCGCTCGGCGGCGTGGCCGAAAAAACGCGCGAGGCCATGCTGCTGTGCGAGGCGGCGGGGTTCGATGTCATCATCATCGAGACGGTCGGCGTCGGACAGTCGGAAACGACGGTGGCCGGCATGGTCGACATCTTCTGCCTGCTGCAATTGCCGAATGCCGGCGACGACCTGCAGGCGATCAAGAAAGGCATCGTCGAGATCGCCGACCTGGTGGTCATCAACAAGGCCGACATCGATCCGCGCGCGACGGCGGTGGTGCGCGCCCAGTGGCGCAACGCGCTGCATATGCTGCGGCCGGCCTCACCCAACTGGGCGCCGCCTGTCATCGCGCTTTCTGCTTTGCACAAGGAAGGCATCGTCGAGTTCTGGGAACAGATCGAGAAATACCAGGCTGCCCTGAAACCGACCGGCGAGTTCGCGGCCAAGCGGCAACACCAGGCGTTGAACTGGATGTGGCAGCTGATCGACTCCGGCTTGCGCCAGCATTTCCGTCAACACCCGCGGGTGCGGGATAATCTGCCGACGCTTGTCCAGTCTGTCGAACAAGGTCATACCACCCCGGCTGCCGCCGCCTATGCCTTGCTCGACTATCTGAAACACTGAATCAAGTAACCCGCACTATCTAGGGAGTACTCAATGCACGACATCATCCGCCAACTGGAAAAAAAGCGCGAAATGGCCCGCCTCGGCGGCGGTCAGAAGCGCATCGACGGCCAGCACGCCAAAGGCAAGCTGACTGCCCGCGAACGGATCGAACTGCTGTTCGATCCGGACTCCTTCGAGGAGTGGGACCTTTTCAAGGAGCATCGTTGCACCGATTTCGGCATGGACAAGGCCGAGAAAATTCCCGGCGATGGCGTCGTGATTGGCTACGGCACCATCAATGGCCGTCTGGTTTTCGTTTTTTCGCAGGACTTCACCGTCTTTGGCGGTTCGCTGTCGGAAACCCACGCCGAGAAAATCTGCAAGGTCATGGACCATGCGATCAAGGTCGGCGCGCCGGTGATCGGCCTCAATGACTCGGGTGGCGCGCGTATCCAGGAAGGCGTTGCCTCCCTTGGCGGCTACGCCGACGTGTTCCAGCGCAACGTCATGGCCTCCGGCGTCGTGCCGCAGATCTCGATGATCATGGGCCCCTGCGCCGGTGGTGCGGTCTACTCGCCATCGATGACCGATTTCATCTTCATGGTCAAGGATTCGTCCTACATGTTCGTGACCGGTCCGGAGGTGGTCAGGACCGTGACCCACGAGGATGTGACCGCCGAGGAACTGGGGGGTGCAGTCACGCACACCTCGAAGTCCGGTGTCGCCGATCTGGCCTTCGAGAACGATGTCGAAGCGTTGTCCATGCTGCGCCGCTTCATCAACTTCCTGCCGGCCAACAACCGCGAAAAAGCGCCGCACATGCCGACCAACGATCCGGTCGACCGCATGGATTACTCGCTCGATACGCTGGTGCCGGACAACGCCAACAAGCCTTACGACATGAAGGAGTTGATCATCAAGGTGGTCGATGACAATGATTTCTTCGAACTGCAGGCCGATTACGCCAAAAACATCATCATCGGCTTCGGACGCATGGACGGTCACCCGGTCGGCATCGTTGCCAACCAGCCGCTGGTGCTGGCCGGTTGCCTTGACATCAAGTCGTCGATCAAGGCGGCGCGTTTCGTCCGCTTCTGCGATGCCTTCAATATTCCGGTCGTCACCTTCGTCGATGTGCCGGGCTTCATGCCGGGTACATCGCAGGAGTACGGCGGCATCATCAAGCATGGCGCCAAGCTGCTTTACGCCTACGCCGAATGCACCGTGCCCAAAGTGACGATCATCACCCGCAAGGCCTACGGCGGCGCTTATGACGTGATGTCGTCCAAACACTTGCGCGGCGATGTCAATCTCGCCTGGCCGTCGGCGGAGATCGCCGTCATGGGGCCGAAAGGTGCGGTGGAAATCATCTTCCGCGAGGAGAAGAGCGACCCGGCAAAACTCGCCGGGCGCGAAGCCGAGTACAAGGCCAAGTTCGCCAACCCCTTTGTCGCAGGTGCGCGCGGTTTCATCGACGACGTCATCATGCCGCACGCCACGCGTAAGCGCATCGCCCGTTCGCTGGCCATGCTGCGCGACAAGAAACTGGAAAATCCGTGGCGCAAGCACGGCAACATTCCGCTGTAAGCGTCAGGGAGAAACAGGAATATGTTCAAGAAGATTCTGATTGCAAATCGCGGCGACCAGCCGCACAGCGGCGCAGCAGCGAAGCTAAATTGCCTTGCACGCGAAGCGTGCTCAGGCAATTTCTCCCCGGAGGACAAGAATGTTTAAGAAAATACTGATCGCGAACCGGGGAGAAATTGCCTGCCGCGTCATCAAGACTGCCCGCAAGATGGGCATCGCCACCGTCGCCGTCTATTCCGAAGCCGACAAGGACGCGCTGCATGTCGATCTCGCTGACGAAGCCATCTGTATCGGCCAGGCTGCCTCGAAAGAGTCCTATCTGGTCATGGACAAGATCATCGCCGCCTGCAAGCAGACCGGCGCCGAAGCAGTCCATCCGGGTTACGGCTTCCTGTCTGAGAACGCCGAATTCTCGCGCCGTCTGGAAGAAGAAGGCATCAAGTTCATCGGCCCGAAGCATTACTCGGTCGGCAAGATGGGCGACAAGATCGAGTCCAAGAAGCTGGCGCTCGAAGCCAGGGTCAACACCATTCCTGGTTACAACGAAGCCATTTCCGGACCGGATGAAGCGGTCAAGATTGCCCAGGGTATCGGCTATCCGGTGATGATCAAGGCGTCTGCTGGCGGCGGCGGCAAGGGCCTGCGCGTTGCCTTTAACGACAAGGAGGCGCACGAAGGCTTCAGCTCCTGCGTTAACGAGGCGAAAAACGCTTTCGGCGACGACCGCGTCTTCATCGAGAAGTACGTGCTGGAACCGCGCCACATCGAAATCCAGGTGCTCGGCGATTCCTTCGGCAACTACGTTTACCTTAACGAGCGTGACTGCTCGATCCAGCGTCGTCACCAGAAGGTCATCGAAGAGGCACCGTCGCCCTTCGTCGACCCGGCGATGCGCAAAGCGATGGGCGAGCAGGCCGTCGCGCTGGCCCGTGCCGTGCAATACGAATCGGCCGGTACGGTCGAATTCGTGGTCGGTGCCGACAAGAGCTTCTATTTCCTGGAAATGAACACTCGCCTACAGGTCGAGCATCCGGTCACCGAGCTGATCACCGGTGTCGACCTGGTCGAGTTGATGATCCGTGTCGCCTACGGCGAAAAGCTGCCGCTCACGCAGGACCAGGTTCAGCTCAACGGCTGGGCCATGGAATGCCGGATCAATGCCGAAGACCCATTCCGTGGTTTCCTGCCGTCCACCGGTCGTCTGGTCAAGTTTCAGCCGCCGGCTGAAATCGATGGTCAGGTGCGCGTCGATACCGGCGTCTACGACGGCGGCGAAATCTCGATGTTCTACGATTCGATGATCGCCAAGCTGATCGTGCACGGCGCCACCCGCGAGCAGGCCATTGCCCGCATGCGCGACGCCTTGAACGGTTTCGTCATCCGCGGCATTTCGTCGAACATCCCGTTCCAGGCCGCGCTGATGCAGCATCCGCGCTTCCAGTCAGGGAATTTCAACACTGGATTCATCGCTGAAGAGTACCCGACCGGCTTCGACGCCTCGATGGTGCCGCACGACGATCCGGCACTGCTGGTTTCGGTGGCGGCCTATGTTTACCGCGCTTATACCGACCGTGGCGCTTCGGTGTCCGGCCAGTTGCAGGGCCACGAGCGCATCGTCGGCGACAAGTGGATGGTGGTGCGCCTGAACAAGGAGGGCAACGAGCACCACCCGGTTACCGCCCGCCCGGTCTCCGGGGGCTATCACATCGAGTACGACGGCAACAGCTACGAGATCCGTTCCGACTGGACGCTCGGTCAGTCGCTGTTCAACGGCACCTGCAACGGCGAGGAATTCACGCTGCAGATCGAACGCCACAAAACCCGGTACAGCCTGTTCCACTGGGGCACCCGCGCCGATTTCATGGTCATGAGCGCGCGTGCGGCCGAATTGCTGGCGCTGATGCCGGAGAAACCTGCCCCCGACCTTTCCAAGTTCCTGTTGTCGCCGATGCCGGGCTTGTTGCGTGAAGTGGCGGTCAAGGCCGGTGACGAAGTGAAGGCGGGCGAGAAGCTGGCGGTCATTGAAGCGATGAAGATGGAAAACATCCTCAAGGCCGACCAGGATTGCAAGGTCAAGAAGGTTTCCGCCGCGGCCGGCGAAAGCCTGACCGTCGATCAGGTGATCATCGAGTTCGAGTGATCAGGTTTTTGCGCCTTCCGGGCTGACTGGGCAGGCCAGCTGGACGAAGTTGGTACCCCGTGCAACGACCTCGGCGGGGATCACCGCTTCGACCGACAACTCGGTGAGTTCCAGCGTAACGCCGAGGCGGCTGCCGGCGTCGGCGGGCACGATCAGCGAATAGTCGGAGCCCTGTTTGAGCAGGAATGCCGGTACACGGACCAGACGGGTGCCCTTTGGCGCGAAGCGCTTCAGATGGCCGGCCTCGACGCCTTCGTCGTACCAGGTCAGTTGTGCCGAGAGTACGCCCTCGTGGTCGCATTGCAGACTCGACATGACGCCGAGCCGGGGAATGCCGGCAACATGCGCGGCAACTAGGCAGGGTGACAGCAGGCGCATGCCTTTGCTGGCTGGGGCGCGTGTGGCCAAGCCATCGACGACGGTCCAGGTTTCACTGTCGACCTTCAGGCGCTTCTTGGTGGTCGGCAATTCAGAAACCTGATCGCGACCAAAAATCGCCATTCTCTGGTAGTTGACCGCACCGCCAGAATCGCCCAGACCGGGCGCCGGATTGAGAATCCTGTTGGTCAGCACGGCGTAGGCGTCTTCCGTACCGAAGACCAACTCGATTTCGCCCTCGCCGATTTTGTTCGAACGGCGCTTCTTGCGCAGATAGAGATGCCGTTCAAGGTCCCTGAGCAGGCGGATTGCCGCCGCGGCGGAAAGTCTGCGGCCAAGCTTCAGGGCTTCCGGGGATTCGCCGGCTTCCAGGAGATTGATGCGCTGGGCGAGCTTGTGTGCGGCTGCGCGCAGATTGAGGTAATTCGGGATGTCAGGTGGGAGGTCGTTGCCAAAGAGGCGTGCCAGGTCGAGCGTGTAAATCTCCCGGACGTCAGGTGCGGCTTCCTGGAAGGCGACCAGTTCGCGCCAGCGACTGAAGACGCGATTGACTACCGGCAGTTCGATCGCTGTCAGATGATAGGGATCGATGGCGCGGATCATGAAGGCCCAGGCCAGCTGGCCGGAAATCGACCCCTTGCCATGGCGCTGGAAATCTGGATCGATGAGCGGCTTGTGCAACAGGCCATTGACTTCCGCCGAGGCGAATACCGACAGTAACAGATGATCGATTAGCCGAGGGCAGGTTCGGGCGGCGAGAAAGTGACAATGCTGGGTGATCCGGAACGCCGTCGCAGCGCGATGCAGCGGCAGGGTACGGTTTGCCGGCGTGCTCTGCGGCACGAGGCGCAGATAGGCAATGCCAAAGCGAGCCCAGAGCTGGTGCGTGACCTCAAAGGCACCCTCTTCGTCTGCCGACATTGGCAGGGCTTTGCGCGTGAAGCGTTCTTCCATCGCAGCTTGCAGCGGGATCGCGGTGGAACGCAACAGATTGAGCACGGCGACGGTTTGTGCCGCAGGCAGTGCAGCGCCATCGAGTGCCTCGACTTGTTCGAGCATGGCGGAAAAAACTGCGAGTGGCGGTGCCGACGCCAGTTTGGCAAGCCAGAGTTTTGTGGACTCGGCATTCGTGCAGGCAAGTGCAATATCGCGACGCGGTTCTGGCAGACGGAGCCAATGCATGACTTTGCTTTCGAATTTTGCTTTGACCGGGTGGTTATTCACGCATTATGCGTGGAAGAGCGTCAATTTTAACCACGGAACTTGGCAAGCGCACCAATTTGTGGCGCCGGCGTTGCCAATCTGCACGCTTCCGGAAAAATCAGATGGCGATCCGGATGGCTGTCGTCGGGCACGGGGCGACGCAGGCGCCGCAGCCGGTGCAAGCATCGGTATCGATGGCTGGCAGCGGCGTACTGCCGATGCGCGGCGCGAAGCGAATGGCGCGTACGTCGCAGAAATCGCTACAAACCCGACATTCGACGCCGCGTTGCGCCAGGCAGGCGTCACTGATTCCCGCCTTGTAATTCCAGGCGGACGCCCCGTCGCTGCGAACCAGTGCGAGCGGCAGGCAAGCGGCCGCACAATCGCCGCAGAAGGTGCATTCGCGTTGGCTGAAATCGACGGTTGGAAAGCCGCCATCGCCGACGACCAGAATTTTTTGCGGACAGACGCCTAGGCAATCCGCGCAGCGTGTGCAGCGGTCGATGAAATCGTTTTCAGGCAGAGCCCACGGCGGCCGGATTTCGACCCGCGGGCGTGGTCGGCCGCGCAGGAAGCCACGGCGGCTGGCGTCGACCATCGCTGCGGGCCTACTGCGCCTGCTTCATCTTTTCGATGCCACCGCGCAGCATCTGGTCGATTTCAGAACCGGCTTCGACTTGCGGCAGCAAGGCTTCCCAATAGGCGATGCCTTTCTTGTTGTCGCCGGCTTCCATGGCGGCGGCGCCGGCCAGGAACAAGGCATGCGGATATTGCGGATCGATTTTCAGGGCGCGTTCGATCAGTTCGCTCGGCTTGCCCGTGAGGCCTTTGCCGCTGGCCATGGCGATGGTTTCCGCGTAGCTGGACAACAGTTCGGGGTCGTCGGCAAGCGCTTTCTCGGCCTTGGCGTAGGCTTCGACCGCTTCGTCGTAGCGGCCCATCGTCTTGTACGAACGGGCCAGCATCAGCCAGCCTTTCAGGTCATCCGGATTGGCTTTAACTTTGGCGGCCAGGTTGGCCACCATTTCATTAATTTTCTCGGCGGTCATTTGCTGTGGCGCGGCGGTTTCGGCCGGGTCGAGGGCCTTCGGGTTGCCGAGCATCCAGTAGCCGAGCACGGCGAGAATCGGCAGCGCGAGCAGGGCGGCGATAGCCATCTTGCGGCTCGGCCCGTGAGTGCCTTGCGCCGTATCACCGGCATCCGGTTCGACGTCTTCGAGCAGCCGGCGCTGAAGTTCGCGCCGAGCCTGTTCGAAATCGGACTCGGCCAATGTTCCTTCGGTCTTTTCGCGTTCCAGTTCGGCCAGCTGGTCGCGGAAAATGGCCAGATTGGCCTGTTTGCGATCCGCCTTTTCCCTGGGTGAGCGCAGGCCGAACCAGAGCGGCGGCAAAATGAATGCTGCGGCCACCACGATCAGCAGGGTGGCGTAGATGGTAAACTGGGTCATTTGTTGTCGAGTTCCTTGAGTAGCGCTTCGGCGCGGCTGTTCTCTGCGGCGGAGAGCGGCTGGTCGTCGGTCATGCGCCTGGCGCGCCGGCGCAGATAGCGCTGCAGGATGAAAAGACCGAGCAGCATCAGGACGATCGGGCCGCCCCAGAGCAAGAGCGTGATGCCCTTGACCGGCGGCCGGTAGAGCACAAAATCGCCATAACGGACGACCATGAAATCGATGATTTCCTTGTCGCTCTTGCCGCTGGCGATCATGCCGCGGATCTCACGGCGCAGATCCTGCGCCAGTTCGGCGTTGGAATCGGCAATGGTCTGGTTCTGACAGACCAGGCAGCGCAACTCTTCGGACAGACCCTGCAAGCGCTTCTCGGCGACCGGGTCGGCGGCGACGGCGGCTTCGTTGATTTCCGAAGCGATCGTTGCGGTCGACGCGAAAAATGCGGCAAAAACGCAGGACACGATCAGGGCGCGAACACTCATTTGTTCAACTCCGCGAGCAGCGGCATGATCTTCTTGCCGAGGACATCCGGCGAGATCGGGCCGGTGTGCTTCATGCGGATGACGCCGGCCTTGTCGATGACGTAGGTTTCCGGCACGCCATAGACGCCGTAGTCGATGCCGACCCGGCCGTCGAGGTCCATCACGGTCAGCTTGTAGGGGTCGCCATGCTGGCTGAGCCAGGTATTGGCGCGCTGGAAGGCGAGCTTCTTCTCGTCGTCGGCCGACATCTTGCTCATGTCGAAACCGCCATCGCCACGCACTTCCTTGTAGTTCAGACCGACCAGCGGCACGTCGGACTTTTTCGAGAATTCGACCAGCACCGGATGTTCCTGACGGCAGGACACGCACCATGATGACCAGACGTTGAGCAGCCAAACCTTGCCCTCCATGTCCTTGGGGCCGAGCGTCTTGTTCGGGGTCGCCAGGATCGGCAGACTGAAGGCCGGCGCCGGCTTGCCGACCAGCGGCGACGGCACATCGCGCGGATTCAGGCCGAGGCCGATGGCGAGCAGCGCGACGAGAGCGGCGAAGGCGCCGAGTATCCAGTAGTAACGGTTCATGCTTGTTGGGTTCCGGGCGGGTTTTTGACGACGGACGCGGCGCGCGCCTTGATACGGTAACGACGGTCGAGCATGGCGATCAGGCCGCCGAGCGACATCAGGATGCAGCCGCCCCAGATCCAGTCGACAAAGGGCTTGTAATAGACGCGCACCGCCCACTCGCCTTCCGGCTTGTCGCGGTCGATCGGCTCGCCGAGCGAGACATAGACGTCGCGCAGGAGGCCGGCGTCGATCGAGGCTTCGGTCATCGGCATCGTCGAGGAATGATAGTTACGCTTCTCGGGGTTCATCTTGCGCAGGAATTTGCCGTTGACAGAGAGATCGAATTCGCCTTGAGCGGCGAAGTAGTTCGGGCCTTCGACCCCCTTCACGCCGAGAAAGGTGAAATGGTAGCCGGCGACATCGACACTCTCGCCAGGGCCCATCTTGACGTCTTTTTCTTCCTGGAAACTGCTGACCATGGTGACACCGACGACGAACACGGCGATGCCGATGTGGGCCAGGTGCATGCCGACGAAGCTGCGCGGCTGTTTCATTGCGGCGGCGACAAAGGACTGACCGCCGCGTGTATGCTGGACGCGCTCGATGAAATTGAGGGCAGCGGTACAGACGATCCACGCCGCCAGCAGCAGGCCGAGCGCGGTCAACGCCGACAAAGTGCCGTAAAGCAGCGGCAGGACGATGGCGACGACGACGGCCGGAGCGATCGCCCAGCGCACGGCACGGGCGATTTCGGCGAGCGAGGCTTCCTTCCAGCGGGCGAAGGGGGCGATGCCCATCAGGAACAGGATGGGTGTCATGACCGGCACGAAGACGGCATTGAAGTAGGGCGGTCCGACCGAAATCTTGCCGGCGCCGAGGGCATCGATCAGCAAGGGGTAGAGCGTGCCGAGGAGGACTGTGGCGGCGGCAACGACCAGCAGCACATTGTTGGTGAGCAGCAGCGACTCGCGCGAAACCAGGCTGAAGCGCCCGCCAAGGCCGACCTTGGGCGCCCGCCAGGCGAACAGCGCCAGCGAACTGCCGATCACCGCGACCAGGAAGATCAGGATGAAGACACCGCGTGTCGGGTCGGTAGCGAAGGCATGGACCGAGGTCAGCACGCCGGAGCGGACGAGGAAGGTGCCGAGCAGCGACAGCGAGAAGGCGGAAATGGCTAACAGCACCGTCCAGTTCTTGAAACTGCCGCGCTTCTCGGTGACCGCCAGCGAGTGGATCAGAGCGGTGCCGACCAGCCACGGCATGAACGAGGCATTCTCGACCGGATCCCAGAACCACCAGCCGCCCCAGCCCAGTTCGTAATAGGCCCACCACGAACCCATGGCGATGCCCAGGGTCAGGAAGACCCAGGCGGCCATCGTCCACGGCCGCGACCAGCGCGCCCAGGCCGCGTCAAGGCGACCGGAAAGCAGCGCCGCGATGGCGAAGGCGAAGGCAACCGAGAAGCCGACATAGCCCATGTAGAGCAGCGGCGGGTGAATCACCAGCCCGAAGTCCTGGAGCAGCGGGTTCAGGTCCTTGCCTTCGGCGGCAGCCGGCAGCAGGCGCTCGAAGGGGTTGGAGGTGATCAGGATGAAGAGCAGGAAGCCGAAGGCGACCAGGCCCAGGGTGCCGAGAACGCGGGCGACCATCGCTTCCGGCAATTGCCGCGACAGCAGGGCAACGGCAAACGCCCACCACGACAGCATCAGCATCCACAGCAGCAGCGATCCCTCGTGGCCGCCCCAGACCGCAGCGACCCGATACTGGATCGGCAGCAGTGAATTGGAATGCTGGGCGACGTAAATCACCGAGAAATCGCTGACGACGAAAGCCTGCGTCAGGCAGGCGAAGGAAAAGGTGATCAGCAATGCCATTGCGGTGGCGGCCGGTCGGGCGACGGCGACCCAGGCCATGCGGTTCTGATGGGCGCCGATCATCGGCAGCGTGCCGAGTACCAGCGCGACCAGCGCCGAGAGGATCAAGGCGAAATGTCCGATTTCAGGAATCATGCTCAGTAGCTCGCTTTCGGCTTGTCGCCCGCGGCGGCCCTGGCCTGGGCGTCGCCCACCGCCTTGGCCGCTTCTGGCGGCATGTAGTTTTCATCGTGCTTGGCCAGCACTTCGTTGGCGGTGAAGGTATCGGCAGCGGTCATTTTGCCCTGGGCGACGACGCCTTTCCCTTCCTTGAACAGGTCGGGCAGGATGCCCTTGTAATTGACCGTGATGTCCTTGGCCGTATCGGTGACGATGAACGCAATGGTGACGCCGTCGGCCTGGCGCTGCAGGCTGCCTTCCTTGACCAAGCCGCCGATGCGGAAGACCTTGCCCTGCGGCGCCTTGCCTTCGACGACGTCGGTCGGTGAAATGTAGAGGGCGATGTTGCTGTTCAGCGCGTTGAGGACGAGGGCGGCGATGATACCGATGACGGCGAGGGCGCCACCGATCAGGGCGAGTTTCTTGTGACGGGATTTCATTCGGCAGTGTTCCTGGTTTCGGCGCGCAACTGGCGCCGGAGTCGGGCGATGGTGATCCTTCGATTGCGGGCGACCATGATCGGTTCAATGGTCATGATCAATGCGGTGACGCCGAACGAGCCCCAGACGTAGAACCCGTAGCCACCCATGGCGAGGAAATCGGCAAAGCTGTTCCAGTGGATCACTTGGCTGCTCCTTCCAGTTCGGCCTTGACCCAGTCGGTGTGGCGCTCGCGTTCGAGCATGATGGTGCGCACCCGCATCAGGGCAATGGCGATCGAATACATCCAGAAGCACATGGCCATCAGCAGCATGCCCCAGAGCATGGTTTCGGCCATCGACGACTTGGTCAGGTTGACACTGGAACCCTGGTGCAGCGTGTTCCACCACTTCACCGAAAAATAGATGATCGGAATGTTGACCACGCCGACCAGCAACAGCAGGCCACCAGCCTTGTCGGCGCGGCGCTGGTCGTCGATCGCTGCGGTCAACGCCATGTAACCGATATAAAGGAAAAGCAGGATCAGTTCGGAAGTCAGGCGCGCATCCCAGACCCACCATGCGCCCCACATCGGCTTGCCCCACAGGGCGCCGGTCCATAGCGACAGGAAGGCCATCAGCGCGCCGGTCGGCGCCAGCGCCTGCGCCATCATCCCCGACAGCCGGGTATTGAAGGCGAGACCGATGGCGGCCCAGAAGGCCATGACCAGGTAGATGAACATCGACATCCACGAGGCCGGCACGTGGATGAAGATGATCCGGTAGCCCTCGCCCTGCTGGAAGTCGGTCGGCGCCACCAGCATGCCGAGCCACAGGCCGGCCAGTCCGAAGACCACCGAGACGGCGACGAACCAGGGGATCAGTGAGCCGGCCAGCGGGTAAAAGGCGGCCGGCGAAGCGAAGCGGTAGAGATTGAAGCGGTCTTTCATTCGAGGGCGATCTTCAAGGCAGCGGCCGCCGCCCAGGGGGCGAAGCCAAGTGAGGCAAAAGTGATAGCGGCAAGCAGGGAGAGATGACCTTCTCCCCCGAGTCCGGTCACCGTCGCATCCACTGCGCCAGCGCCGAATATTAACACCGGTATGTAGAGTGGCAGTACCAGCAGCGAAAGCAGAACGCCGCCGCCGCGCAAACCGAGGGTCAACGCGGCGCCGATGGCGCCGATGCCGGACAGCGCCGGTGTGCCGATCAGGATTGCCACGGTCAGGATGGTCAGCGCATCGGCCGACAGGTCGAACTGGATGCCGAGAACCGGCGCGATCAGCGCCAGCGGCAGCCCGGAAACCAGCCAGTGAGCGATCACTTTTCCGGTAACAACCAGCCCGAGGGGGTGCGGTGCCAATGCCAGTTGTTCCAGTGTGCCGTCGCGATGGTCGTCGGCGAACAGGCGTGGCAGCGACAGCATGGTCGCCAGCAAGGCAGCGACCCACAGCACGCCGGGCGCCAGCTTGCGCAGCAGGTCAGGCTCGGGGCCGACGCCGAGCGGGAAAAGACTGACGACGATGATGAAGAAAAAGATCGCCGAAACGATGTCGGCCTGCCGGCGCATGGCCAGCCGCAGATCGCGGCCGATGACGGCGGTGATGATCTTGAACATCAGCCGAGGTGCAATTCGCGGACGGTGCCGGCCGGGATGTCGACCAATTGGTGGGTCGTCATTACGGCCAGGCCGCCGCGCTGCAGGTGGCCGGAAATGATGCCCGCCAGCCAGTCGACCGCAGCGACGTCAAGGGCCACGAAAGGCTCATCGAGAATCCACAGCGGGCGCTTTTCCTTGACCATGCGGGCAAGAGCGACGCGCCGCTTCTGGCCCTGCGACAGGTATTTGCAGGCCAGGTCTTCGCGGCCGGCGAGTCCGACCTGCTTCAGCGCATCGAGCGCATCGTCGTCGGAGAGTTCCTCGTCGGCCAGGCGGGCAGCGGCGAGCAGGTTTTCCAGCGGTGTCAGTTCTTCCTTGATCGCGTTGAGGTGGCCGAGATAGCAGAGATCGGCACGAAATTCTTCGGCCAGGGTCTTGATCGGCTCGTCCCGCCAGCGGATTTCGCCGGCTTCAGGCGGCAGCAGGCCGATCAGCATGCGCAGCAGACTGGTCTTGCCCGAACCGTTGCGGCCCTGCAGATACAAAAGTTCTCCAGCCTCCAGGCGAAAGCCGAGGCCTGCGAACAGGCGGCGCTCGCCGCGCACGCATTCCAGATTGTCAGCTTCGAGCATGGAAAAAACCGAGAAAAATCAGGGCCAAATTATGAACGCGCAAGTGTACCGGCAGATTGACGGGAATCAAACAAACGGCGGGCGGGATCGAGCAGGAACGGGCAGGTGCTGTGTCCACCTGCCGGTCTTTCGGTCAGGCGCGCTTACCAGTAACGCACCTTGCCGGTGTCGACATGGACGAACTTGTCGCGCGGATAGAAGCCGACGCCGCCGATATTCTGCGACTTGGCGGCGTCGCGCAAGTCGGCGAGCGCGATACCGGGAATCCGGACATCGATGGCCTTGCCGCTCATGTGCAGGCTCTGGCGGGCGACACCACCACCGCGCGTTGTGCGCAATTTCAAGTTGGTGGTGGCGCAGCGAAAGCCCGAAATGACCTGCAACGGCTGGTCGCTGCCCAGTTCCTGGCGGGTTTTGAACAGCAGGTCGAACAGCTGCGGGTCGATCTTGCCGACTTCGCCCGAATAATGGTCGCGCAGGAAGTGATTGAGCGTCTTCAGGGCCTCGGGAACGTAGTGGTTGCCGATGGCGAAGACCACGGAAAGTTGCTCGCCGGTGTGGGTGTGATCGAAATCGAGGCTACGTGCGCCGGGCAGCGATGCGAGTGCCGGTTTGGCGAACGGCAACACGGTCCCGGCCAGTGCCAGACGCGCGGCCTGGCTGAGAAAAAGGCGGCGCGAGTGTTTCTGTGGATTCGGCATTGTTGAAAATTTAATCATCTAATTTGTTGATTCTGCACCAATTTCTTTCGGAATGAAAGCCTGGCGGGTGCGCGAGTGCTGGCGTAGCGCCTCATCAAGAACCTTGTCATGGCCGTAAATGTCGGCGAAGAAATGGACTTTGCCGTTCCTGACGGCAGCGGTGCTGTAGGCAATGATCACCGGAAAAGGTTCCGGCAGGCGGAATGTGGTCGACTTGCCCTTGGTCATTGCTTCGACGATACGTTCTTCTGTCCATTCCGGCTCGTCGGCGAGGATGAATTTGGCCAGTTCCACGGGCGCCTCGACGCGTATGCAGCCGTGGCTGAAATCGCGGCGGTCGCGCTTGAAGAGTTGCGGCGTCGGTGTGTGATGGAGATAAATGTTGTCGCTGTTGGGAAAAACGAACTTAATGTCGCCCAGCGCATTTTTGGCCCCCGGCCTCTGGCGGATACGCATCTCGCCGCGCTGGACGGCGTCGAGGTTTTCTTCCGAAAAACTCGCGCTGGCCCTGCCGTCGCGGGTGACGAACTCGAAGCCCTGCTGGTCGAAGTAGGCCGGGTCGCGGCGCAGCTTGGGCAGGGTTTCGCCCTTGATGATCGAGGGCGGAATGTTCCAGAAAGGGCTGAATTCGATGTACTGCATTTCGGCCGCGAAGATCGGTGTGCGAGTCTTTCTGGCATTGCCGACGATAACGTTCATCGCCACCTTCAGTTCGAAATTGCCGTTGTTGATCTCGTAGCCGCGCAGCCTGAATTCCGGGATATTGACGACGATGGCGCGCCCGGCCTCTGGCAAACGGGTCCAGCGTAGTCGTTCGAGCGCCAGTTCCAGTTGCCGGATGCGAGCATCAGGCGTTACGTTCAGGTGTTCGAGCGTTCCCTTGCCGACCACGCCATCGGTGGTCAGCCCGTGCCGTTCCTGAAACGCGCGAATGGCATCGACGAGATCGCCTTCATAGCGGGTTGGCATCATGCCGTCGGCGGGCAGGTCGCCGAGCAGGCGCAGGCGTTGTGCGAGCATCGCCAGGCCGGCATAGGTTTCCCCGGGCGAGAGTTTTCCGCCAGCCGGCGACGGCAACGGCATACGCCATGCCGGATCGCCGGCCAGCCGGCGATAGCGGGCGAGTGCTTCCTGCAGTTCGAGATATTGGGCGAACGGCGGCGCAGCCCGGCGTGCCGCTTCCGTCAGCCGGCCAGTGGCGAGCGCTGCCAGCAGCAGGGCGTCCGGGTCGAAAGCTGGCGACGATCCGTGTGTGTGGTCGGCAGCCAGTTGCTGCGGGTCGACGCGACCGGAATGGAGATCGGCCAGATAGCGTCGTGTCGCCGAGGTCAGTGCCTGGTCGAGTCGGGCGACCTGGTCGTCCGATTGCCGGGGGTCGCTGGCTGCGTTCTTAATAGCATCGTTCAGGTATGCGGCACCATAGTCATTGCCGTCCAGGCCATCCTCGCCGGCGTTTGCCAACAGGCTGATTGCCTCGCGGGCATTGGCGTTGGGGCGACCGTCGCTGAACCAGCGCGGTGTGTCGGCAAGGGCAAGCGGCGCGGCGGCAAGGGCACACGCGATGAACAGGCTAGTCAGCGGCAGGTGTCGTTTTTCGAGTTTGCGGGGCAGGAATGATGCCGACAGCGGTTTTTGCGACATGAAGTTCCGGTAGATATGTTTCGTCAGCATTATGTACCATTGGAAAATGCTTCGGACGGCCCGCGGGGTCGTGCATCAATATCAGATCGTATGATAGAGGCCCTGATTCAGGCGATTGAGAATGCAACGTGTTGCAAAGCTTTGATTCCTTCCATTCGGCACTTCTCGGTGCGCTGTTGTCGGAAATGCTCCCTGGTCGCAGCTTCATTGCGAGGTCGTGCACTTGATATCGGCCGGCTTGCTGAAAGTCCGGGCAACCCTGAGTGACGGTTGCCTTGGTACTGTCGATGTCGATCTCCAGCGGCCGGCGGTGACGCAACTGTTTCATGGTCGTTCGCCAGACGTGGTGGTCAAATTGGTACCCAGTCTGTACACGATTTGTGCTCAGGCTCAGACAGCGGCTGCGCGTGCGGCGCTGGCCGTGGCGGCCGAAGTTGAGTTGCCGACGGTGGACGATGGGGCATTGTGGGTCGAGACCCTGCACGAACATCTCTGGCGCCTGTTGCTCGATTGGCCGCCGGCGCTCGGTTTGCCACCAGCCAAGGCCGAATTCATTGCCTGGCGGGCGGCCAGGTTTGGCGGAAGTTGTGCCGAAACAACGCATAAGCTGATGGAAGACACCTTGTACGAATTGGCAGATAAAAGCCTGAAAAAGCTGGTCGACCGTAACAATGAGGTCGGCGCTGCCGGCCTTACACCCGGTCTGGAAACGGATGAATGGCTTGGCATCTGGCGAGATACCGGCGAACTGCCGGCGGTGCAGTTGGCGCCGCCGTCGTTGGGTGCTGCTTATCGGACGCGGATCAACGAGGTGGAGCGCGCTGCGGCGGCGCTGACGAGTGGCGCCTGTTTTCCGCTTACCAGCGCCGGCGGCGATGGATGGGGTGTGGCACAGACGCTGACGGCACGCGGTGTTCTGACCCATGCGGTGCATCTCGATGCCGGCAAAATTGCAAAATATCGGGTTCTGGCGCCGACCGATGCCTTTTTTGCCAATGCCGGGGCACTTGCCGGATTGCTTGAGTCACGGCGATTCGACTCGACGGATCACGCGCGCCGGATGCTCGACCAGGCCGTTCTTGCCCTCGATCCCTGCGTGCCTTACGTGCTGGAGTTGTACGATGCATGAAATGTCGCTCGCCGAGGGCGTGCTGCAACTGGTAGAAGAAACCGCGATGCGTGAAAAGGCGCAACGGGTTAAGCTGGTCGTGCTGGAGATTGGCCGCCTGTCGTCGGTCGAGCCGGAGGCGATGAGATTCTGCTTCGCGGCCGTGACCAATGGCGGCATTGCCGACAGCGCGGCGCTGGAAATCATCGACATACCCGGGGAAGGCTGGTGTCTGGCTTGTTCCAGCAAAGTGCCGATGGCGGCCTCGGTCGATGTCTGTCCGTTGTGTGGCAGTTATCAGGTGCAGCCGACCGGCGGTATGGAAATGCGGGTCAGGGAAATTGAAATCGAATAGGAGCGGATGGCATGTGCACAGTATGTGGTTGCGGTGCGGGTGAAGTGAAGATCGAGGGCGCGGTGCCGGAAGGTTCGCACGAACATACCCACGTTCACGAGGACGGAACGACTCATAGCCACGCCCATGGCCACGATCACGCGCATGCGCATGATCATCAGCATGCCGATGGCAGCGCGCACAGCCATGTGCATGTCCATGAGGGTGAACATGCTCATGACCATCCGCACGAACATGAACACCATCACCACCAACACGCCGGTGCCGGCGATCTCGATTACGGCGCCGGAGCAGCCCGCGCTCATGCGCCGGGAATGAGCCAGTCGCGCATGGTACAGATCGAGCGGGATATCCTGGCCAAGAACGACGCCTATGCCGCGGCCAACCGCCTATGTTTCGATGAGCGCGGCATCCTGGCCCTGAATCTGGTGTCGAGCCCCGGTTCGGGCAAGACGGCGCTGCTCGTGAAGACTATCGAGTTGCTGAAGGACAAAGTGAAAATTGCCGTTGTCGAGGGTGACCAGCAGACCTCCAACGACGCCGAGCGCATCCGTGCCACCGGCGTCGCCGCGTTGCAGATCAACACCGGCAAGGGCTGCCATCTTGACGGCCACATGGTCGGCCACGCGCTGGAGCGCCTGCAACTGGCCGACGAATCGTTGTTCCTGATCGAGAACGTCGGCAATCTGGTTTGTCCGGCGGCCTTCGATCTCGGCGAGCAGCACAAGGTCGCCATCCTGTCAGTGACCGAAGGCGAGGACAAGCCGCTCAAGTATTCGGACATGTTCCGCGCCGCCGATGTGATGCTGCTCAACAAGTGCGACCTGCTGCCCTATCTTGAATTCGATGCCGATCTGGCCGAGGCCAATGCGTTGCGCGTCAATCCGCAACTGAAGATATTCCGCGTTTCGGCATCCAGCGGCGAGGGACTGGCAGAATGGGTGGCCTGGATCGAGGCCGGGCTGGCGACCCAGCGCGACAAACGTGCGGAAACGGTCGCTGCGCTGAAGCGGCGGGTTGCCGATCTGGAGCGTCAACTGGCTGGAAACTGATTGGCCGGGAAATGACTGGCCGACAAATCAAAGTTCGTGGTCTCGTCCAGGGCGTCGGGTTTCGTCCCTACGTTTGGCGGCTGGCCAACGAACTTGAACTGCGGGGTTGGGTACGCAACGACGGGGCCGGGGTGACGATTGCGGTCGACGGCCAGAAAGTAGCGGAATTCATGATGCGCCTGCCGACCGAGGTGCCACGCCTAGCGCGCATCGACTACATCGAATCCACCAGCGTCGAGGTTGCCGGTGCAGGCTTCGCGATAATCGATAGTGCGGCCGGCGAGGTGGCGACCGCCATCGGCCCCGATGCGGCAATTTGTCCCGATTGCATCGCCGATATCTGCGATCCGGAAAATCGTCGCTGGCGCTATGCCTTCACCACCTGCACGCACTGCGGACCGCGCTATACGGTCAGCCGGCGCATACCCTACGACCGGGCGCAGACCAGCCTGGCTGAGTTCCCGCTGTGCGCCGCCTGCAATGCGGAATACACCGCTCCGGTCGACCGTCGTTTTCATGCAGAAACCACCTGTTGTCCACAATGCGGACCGCAACTCTTTTTGCTCGAAGCGGCGGGGCGGCCGCTCGCTGGCGACCCGATCGGCGAAACATTGCGCCTGCTGCGTGATGGCAAGATCGTCGCCATCAAGGGGCTGGGCGGCTTCCACCTGGCCTGCGATGCGCGCAACACCGGGGCTGTCGCCGAATTGCGCCGGCGCAAGCAGCGCGAGGAAAAGCCGTTCGCCGTCATGGGGCTGAATGTGGCGTCGCTTGCCGGACATGCACGCATTGCAGCGGCCGAGCGGGCCTTGCTGGAGGGTGTCGCGGCGCCCATCGTGCTTTGCCCCAAGACCGGCGGCGAATTGCCGGGAGTCGCGCCCGGGCTGGCCTGGCTCGGCGTCATGCTGCCGGCAACCCCGTTGCACCTGCTGCTCTGGCACGAAGCGCTCGGGCGCCCGTCGGGAAACTGCTGGCTGACCGCACCCAGCGATCTGCTGCTGGTGATGACCAGCGCCAACCCGCATGGCGAGGCATTGGTCATCGGCAATGACGAAGCACTGGCACGTTTAGGTGGCATCGCCGACGCTTTTCTGGTCCACGACCGCGAGATTGTCGTCCGCTGTGACGATTCGGTTGTGCGTGCCGGTCCGGCCTTCATTCGCCGGGCGCGCGGCTACACGCCGGTGCCGATTCCGCTGGCCAGCGACGGGCCGACCGTACTGGCGCTCGGAGCTTATCTGAAGAACAGCATTTGCGTCCTGAAAGGCAAGGAGGCTTTTCTCTCGCAACATATCGGCAGTCTCGACAATGCTTCGGCTGTTGGTTTTCTTGAAGAAACCGTCGCCCACCTGCTGGCCATTCTCGATGTCACACCGGAGCTGATCGCCCACGATCTGCATCCGGATTTCCAGTCGACCCTGCTGGCACAACGTCTGGCCGCCGAGTTGAGCGTGCCGGCAATCGCCGTCGCACATCATCATGCCCATGTTGCGGCGATCTGCGCCGAACAACGGCTCGCCGGGCCGGTACTTGGACTGGCGCTCGACGGTGTCGGGTTGGGACCGGACGGTGGTTTGTGGGGAGGAGAATTGCTGTATGTCGCCGCCGGGCAATGCCGGCGCCTCGGCCATCTGCTGCCGCTGGCCTTGCCCGGCGGCGACCGCGCCGTGCGCGAACCGTGGCGGATGGCGGCAAGTGCGCTCGCTGCCTGCGGCCGCCGTGCCGAAATCGCTGCTTTCATTGCCAGGCGCTACCCGGAACATGACGGCGAGCGTCTGGCGATGATGCTCGAACGGCGGCTCAATTGCCCGCCAACCAGCAGCCTTGGTCGGCTGTTCGATGCCGCCGCCGGCGTCCTTGGCCTGCGTGCCGAGGCGCGCTACGAAGGGCAGGCGGCGATGGAGCTCGAAGGGCTGGCTGCGATGCATGGCGTGGTCGAACCCCTGCCCGGCGGGATGGTCCTGTGCGATGGAATCGCCGATTTCACGCCGCTGCTCTCGCGGCTGGCCGATTGCGCCAACGCGCCCTATGGTGCGGCGCTGTTTCACGCCACCGTTGCCGCCGGGCTGGCCGATTGGGCAAGTGTTGCGGTCGACCGCGAAAAAGTGGCAAAAATTGTGGTGGGCGGCGGTTGCGCGATGAATGCCATCCTGATGTCAGCGTTGCGCCGGCATTTCGAAGCGCGTGGAGCAATGCTGTTCGAGGCGTGCCAGGCTCCACCCAACGACGGCGGACTGGCGCTCGGTCAGGGCTGGGTCGCGCGCGGCACACAAAATGTCTGTTAGTTTATGTTTGAATCGCGTTACTGGCTGGCGCGCGGCGCAATCCGTTTGATCTAACGCAATGCGTTCCCCGAGTTCGGACGCGACACTTGCTTTTTGCTGTTTTGGACAATCTGCACATCGTGAATACCTGTAGCGCCGACTTTCGAGACAAGGATAAAACCGTCGTCTGCCTGAAGGCAGCAAAGGAGCGTGCCTGATGTGCCTTTCGATTCCGATGCAGGTCAAGGAATGGCAGGGCGACGGCGAATTCGCCTGGGTCGAACGTCCTGGCCGCCGCGAATGTGTCAATATGATGCTGGTCGGGCCGCAGCCGGTCGGTACTTGGCTACTGACTTCCCTGGGTCTGGCGCGGGACGTGCTGGAACCCGAACAACTGGCGCAGATCGAGGATGCGTTGGCTGCGCTGGCTGCGTCGCTCGATGGCACCTACGAACCAGGACGGCATTTCCATGATTTGCCGCCGATCTGATTGCAATAAGTACCCCATGACCAAGGAGGTGCGCTGATGTGTCTGGCAATTCCCGCTCAGGTTGTCGAACTGCGTGCCGGCGACAATGCGCTGGTCGATCTGGCAGGTGTGCGCAAGGAAATTTCGCTGGCGCTGGTCGACGGCATTGCGGTCGGTGACTATGTGATCGTCCATGTCGGTTACGCGCTGAACAAACTCGACCCCGAGGAGGCGGCCAAAACCTTGGCGCTGTTCGCCGAAATCGGCCAGTTCGACGCCGGACAGATGGTTCATTGATGAAATATATCGATGAATTTCGCGACGGCGAACTCGCCCGCGGCCTGTCCGAAGCCATCAGGCGTGAAGCGCGGCCGGATCGGCGCTACCATTTCATGGAATTCTGCGGCGGTCATACGCACGCCATTTCCCGCTACGGCGTTGCCGACTTGCTACCGGACAATGTCGAGATGATCCACGGTCCGGGCTGCCCGGTTTGCGTCCTGCCCATCGGCCGTGTCGACCAGGCGATCCGGCTGGCCCTCGACAACGATGTCATTCTCTGTGCCTATGGCGACTGCCTGCGTGTGCCGGCTTCCGGCGGCTTGTCGCTTTTGCGCGCCAAGGCGAGCGGCGGCGACATTCGCATGGTTTATTCGAGTGCCGATGCGGTTGAACTGGCGCGCCAGCACCCCGACCGTCAGGTCGCGTTCTTCGCCATCGGTTTCGAGACCACGACGCCGCCAACGGCGGTCGCCATCAAGCAGGCGCTCGCCCTTGGCTTGAAAAATTTCTCGGTTTTGTGCTGTCACGTGCTGACGCCGCCGGCAATGATGGCGATCCTGAACGCGCCAGAGCGAATCGCCATCGAAGGCTTCGTCGGACCGGCACATGTGTCGACGGTCATCGGTAGCCGGCCTTACGAGCCATTCGCGCAGCAATATGGCAAACCGGTCGTCATCGCCGGCTTCGAGCCGCTCGATGTCCTGCAGGCAATCCGGATGTTGGTTCGCCAGGTGAATGATGGGCGGGCCGAGGTGGAAAATGAATTCACCCGGGCCGTCGACCGCGACGGTAACCGCAAGGCGCAGGCGTTGGTCGACGAGGTCTTCGAACTGCGTGAAATTTTCGAATGGCGTGGATTGGGCGTTCTGCCGAACTCGGCTTTGCGCCTGCGCCCAGCCTTCGCCGAGTTCGATGCAGAACTACGATTTGGCAGTGCATATCAGCCGGTTGATGATCATAAAAGCTGTGAATGTGCAGCGATCCTGCGCGGATTGAAGCGCCCGACGGAATGCAAGCTGTTCGGCAACGTGTGCACGCCGGAGAATCCGGTCGGCTCCTGCATGGTGAGTTCCGAAGGCGCCTGTGCCGCGCATTACACCTATGGGCGCTACCGCGATGCGTGACTATAGCCGACCGCTGGATTTGAAAAATGGCCGCGTCGAGATGGCGCATGGCGCCGGTGGCCGGGCAATGGCGCATCTGATCGAGGCCTTGTTCGCGCGCCGGCTCGACAACGAATGGCTGGCTCAGGGTGATGATGGCGCGGTACTGCCGGCGCCGGGTGCCGGACGGCTGGTCATGGCCACGGATAGCCATGTCGTGTCCCCGCTGTTTTTTCCCGGCGGCGACATCGGTTGTCTTGCGGTGCATGGAACGATCAACGACGTGGCGGTGATGGGTGCCAGGCCGCTCTGGCTTTCCGCTGCCTTCATCCTCGAAGAGGGTTTCCCGCTGGGCGATCTGGCACGCATCGTCGACAGCATGGCGCTGGCCGCGAAGGAGGCGGGCGTGCCGGTCGTCACCGGCGACACCAAGGTGGTCGAGCGTGGCAAGGGTGATGGCGTTTTCATCACGACCACCGGCGTCGGCATCTTGCCGGCTGCGCGCGAACTCTCGGGACGACGAGCGCGGCCGGGCGATGCGATCCTGGTTTCGGGGACGCTTGGCGATCATGGCATGGCGATCATGGCCGGGCGCGACAGCCTTGGCTTCGAATCGCCAATTTTGTCGGATACAGCGGCATTGCATGGTTTGATCGATGCGCTGCATGAATGCGGGGCTGAACTCCACGTTCTGCGCGACCCGACCCGCGGTGGCCTGGCGACGACCCTCAACGAGATCGCCCGGCAGTCCGGGGTCGGCATGTTGTTGCAGGAAAAGGCAATGCCAATCAACCCGCTGGTTGCCGCAGCCTGTGAATTCCTCGGTCTGGATCCACTTTATGTTGCCAATGAAGGAAAACTGGTAGCGATCTGCGCCGAAAATGATGCTTTGGCACTGCTTGCTGCCTTGCGCGCGCACCCCCTTGGTGTCCATGCGGCAATTATCGGTTCGGTGCATGAAGATCCGAATCATTTCGTTCAGATGGCGACCACGTTGGGCGGCAAGCGGATCGTCGACTGGTTGACCGGCGATCAGCTACCGCGCATCTGCTGAATGCGCATCGTCTTGTAAAGGACAGCATGGACCGCTTCACAATTTCTCTCGATGAATCACTGGCCGGTCAATTCGACGAGTTGATCGCCGCCCGGGGCTACAGCAACCGCTCCGAAGCGGTACGTGACCTGATTCGCGGTGCGATCGAGGGCGATCGCCAGCAGGCGGCTCCCAGCGGCTACTGCGTGGCCAACCTTTCATACGTCTATAACCACCATACCCGGGAACTGGCCGAGCGCCTCACGGCGATTCAACACGACCATCACGATCTGACAGTGGCGGCAATGCATGTCCACCTGGATCACGAGAATTGTCTCGAATCGGTAATTCTGCGCGGAAAAACCGACATGGTAATTCGCTTTTCGCAACGCCTGATGGCCGAAAGCGGTGTCCGGCATGGCCAGTTCAACGTCATTGCCGCCGAACCTGCGCATCGCCATGCGCATGGCGGAAGTGACACAAAACACATTCATTATCGCCCCTCGCGCTGAATCAATTTGTGCCTGATCGCATGCGAGTCAACTTTTCGTTGAGGGCTTGGTATGATAAATTAAAAAAAATTCATGCGGTCACGCTGAGGGCGTTTGTGGGCGACTGGACATCACTGTTGATCCTGACTTTCGTGCTTGGCATGAAGCACGGTTTCGATGCCGACCATCTGGCGACCATCGACGGTCTGACGCGCTACAACGCGCGTACCCGGCCGCAAGTGGCGCGCTATTGCGGTACGTTTTTTTCGCTTGGTCACGGCGCCGTGGTACTGGCGATCGCCCTTGGTGTTTCCGGTCTTGCCAGTCAGTGGGAGGTGCCCGAGTGGTTTGGCATACTTGGATCACTGATTTCGATCGCCTTCCTGGTTGCTCTGGGCAGTCTCAATCTGCTGGCGGTCCTGCGCGCCGGGCCGGACGAAGTGGTGCAGCCAATCGGCCTCAAGGGGCGCCTGCTCGGCAATCTGCGCCATGCCTCGCATCCGGCCCTGATCGCGCTGGTTGGTGCTCTCTTCGCGCTGTCCTTCGACACCCTCTCCCAGGCTGCGTTTTTTGCCCTGACCGCGACCCAGTTCGGTGGCTGGCAGCATGCCTTGGTGCTGGCCATGCTGTTCATGTTCGGCATGTTGTTGACCGATGGCATCAACGGCCTGTGGATCGCGCGCCTGATTGCCCGTGCCGATCAGGTGGCGCTGGTCGCCTCGCGGGTCATGGGCCTCGTGGTTTCCGGCATCAGCCTGCTGGTCGCCGCTTTCGGCGTCGCAAAATTGCTCTCGCCGGCTGTCGACGCTTGGAGCGAGGGCAAGGAACTGGGTTTCGGCTTCATGCTGGTGGCGATCATCGCCCTCAGTTTTGTCACGGCGATTCGCCTGACGCGCCGACCGTCGCTGGCCTGATTCGAGAAAAATGAGGATGGCCGGTCAAGCCGGCGGCTTTGCCGCATCGCAGGCATTATTCGATCGCTCGGGCGGTTTGCGCGACGATACCTACGATTTTACGGACGTGGCACGACGATCAGACCAACTGGTCATCGATGCCGACCTTGCCTTGTCCCACGCACAATTCACCGATGGCGACCCGGTCGGCAACCGCATCCCCAGTGTGGTCGAGACTGCGGGCAATGTCGGCATCGTCGCTGGCCAATTTGTGCATCGGTTACCGATTGAGTCTGCAGACCCAGATTTCCCTCGATGTCTTCAACCTGTTCGACGGTGACGTGAACAACATCGAATACTGGCACGGCTTGCAGCTACCCAATGAAGCCTCGTCGTTGTTCGACCGCCATATCCACCCGGCCGAGCCGGGAAGCTTCAGGTTGACCCTTAATGATCGCTTCTGAACCCGGGAATTCATAATTACGTTTTGCCGTGCTTCGCGCTTTCCGGTAATCTGCCGGGTTTCCCATAGCAAAATACCAGAGGAGATTTCGTGGAAAAGGATCTGCGCGAAGCCGCACTCGAATACCATCGCCTGCCGACCCCGGGCAAGATTTCAGTCCGACCGACCAAGGGGCTGACCAACCAGCGTGACTTGGCGCTGGCCTACTCGCCTGGTGTTGCCGCGGCTTGCGACGCGATTGTCGAAGATCCGGCTAGCGCCGCCGAACTGACTTCGCGCGCCAATCTGGTCGGTGTCATTACCAACGGCACCGCCGTGCTCGGCCTCGGCAATATTGGCCCGCTCGCGGCCAAGCCGGTCATGGAGGGCAAGGGCTGTTTATTCAAGAAGTTCGCCGGAATTGACGTCTTCGACATCGAACTGGCAGAGAACGACCCGGATCGGCTGATCGACATGATCGCCGCCATGGAGCCGACGCTGGGTGGCATCAACCTCGAAGACATCAAGGCGCCGGAGTGTTTCTACATCGAGGAAAAGCTCAAGGAGCGAATGAATATCCCCGTCTTCCATGATGATCAGCACGGCACGGCGATCATCTCGGCGGCGGCGATGCTGAATGGCCTGAAAGTGGTCGGCAAGAAAATCGACGAGATCAAGGTGGTCTGTTCAGGGGCCGGCGCGGCGGCCATTTCCTGCCTGAATCTGTGGTGCGAACTCGGCGTAAAACGCGAAAACATCACCGTCTGCGATTCCAAGGGTGTCATCTATGTCGGCCGCGAAGCCAACATGGAGGCGACCAAAGCCCGTTATGCGCGTGAAACCGAGAGTCGCACGCTGGGTGACGCGATGCTCGGCGCCGATATTTTTCTCGGACTTTCCGCAGCCGGTGTGTTGAAGCCGGAAATGGTCGTGGCGATGGCCGACAAGCCGATGGTTTTCGCGCTCGCCAACCCGACCCCGGAAATCATGCCGGAACTGGCTCGGGCGGTGCGTCCGGATGTGATCATCGCCACCGGCCGTTCGGATTATGTAAACCAGGTGAACAACGTGCTGTGCTTCCCGTTCATCTTCCGCGGCGCGCTCGATGTTGGTGCCACGCGCATCACTGAAGAAATGAAGATGGCCAGCGTGCGGGCCATCGCCGAACTGGCCGAAGCCGAAGTGACCGATGAAGTCGCCATGGCCTATCCCGGACATGATTTGTCTTTTGGCCCCGAATACCTGATTCCGAAGCCCTTCGACCCGCGCCTGATCGTCAAGATTGCGCCGGCTGTCGCCCAAGCGGCGATCGATTCGGGCGTCGCGACGCGGCCGATTTCCGATTGGGACGCCTACCGCGCCAAACTTTCCGAGTTCGTTTATCACACCGGTGTCGGCATGCGCGTCATCTTCCAGGCCGCACGTCAGGCCAAGGGCGGCAAGCGCATCATTTTTGCCGAAGGTGAGGACGAGCGCGTATTACGCGCAGCCCAGGTTGTCATCGAAGAAAAATTCGCCCGGCCGATCCTGATTGGCCGTCCGCAGGTGATCGAGCATCGCCTCGAAAAAGCCAACCTACGCATCAAACCCGGCATCGATTTCGATATCGTCAATCCTGAATCTGACGAGCGTTATCGCGAATGCTGGACCGAATATCACAAGCTGATGGTCAGGCACGGCGTAACACCGGCGATCGCCAAGGAAGCGCTGCGCCGCAAGCCGACCCTGATCGGCGCGATGTTGCTCAAACTCGGCTATGCCGACGGCCTGCTTTGCGGCATGTCCGGTCAGTACGGCCGTCATCTGGCGGTGATCGAAGAGGTCATCGGCAAGCGTCAGGATGTCAATACGCTGGCGGCGATGAACTACCTGATGTTGCCCGGACGCTCGCTATTCATCTGCGATACGCATATCAACGAAAATCCGACGGCCGAGGAAATCGCCGAAATGACCGAGATGGCGGCCGAGCAGGTCAGGCGTTTCGGCGTCCATCCGAAAGTCGCGCTGCTCTCGCATTCGAATTATGGTTCCGCGTCTTCGGAGTCGGCCCGCAAGATGCGCCAGGCCGCAACGCTGCTATCTGCCATTTCCTGTGGTGAACTGGAAATTGACGGCGAGATGCAAGGAGATGCCGCACTTTCCGAAGATATTCGGCGCGAAGCACATCCCGAATCGCCGCTCAGTGGCGAAAGCAATCTACTGATCATGCCCAACATCGATGCCGCCAACATCTCCTACAACCTGCTGAAAATGACCGGTGGCGAAGGCGTGACCATTGGTCCCATCCTGCTCGGAGCGGCTCGCCCGGTGCATGTGCTGACGGCAACGGCGACGGTGCGGCGCCTAGTCAATATGACGGCGCTGGCGGTTGTGGAGTCGATGGAGCGCTGATTTTTGCCTGAGTGGACGGTGCGGCGAAGCAAACATGCCGCACCGTATTCATTTTCAGGCTGTTTTCGCGGTCGACCGCAACAACCAGAAAGCAAGTTTCCATGCGAGTTATCGGGCGAGCGCTGCGAGCAGTTTGCCGTGAATGCCGCCGAAACCGCCGTTGCTCATGACCAGAATGTGATCGCCAGGGCGCGCCGCACCGACGATTTTGCCAACCAGCAGGTCAAGATTATCCTCGACGCAAGCCTTGGTGCCCATCGGCGCGAGGGCTTCCCGGGCGTCCCAACCGAGGTTGGCGGCGTAGCAAAAAACCAAATCCGTTGCGTCGAGGCTGGCTGGCAACTGGCTCTTCATCGTGCCGAGCTTCATGGTGTTCGAGCGCGGTTCCAGGACCGCCAGAATGCGCGCGACGCCCACCTTGCGCCGTAGTCCGACGACCGTCGTGGCAATCGCGGTCGGGTGGTGGGCGAAATCGTCGTAGACGGTGATGTCGCGCACGGTGCCTCGCACTTCCATGCGGCGCTTGACATTGACGAAGCGGGAGAGCGCATCCAGACCCTGGGCCAGCGGGATGCCGACATGGCGGGCGGCGAGCAGCGCGGCACAGGCGTTGGACCGGTTGTGATCGCCGGACAAAGACCAGACGGTGCGCCCGATTTCGCCATCGGGGCCATGTAGCACCAGTTCGCCGCTGGCATCGTTGCCGTTGACGCGATAGCTGCGCGGGTCGTTGAAATGCTCGACCGGCGTCCAGCAGCCGCGGGCCAGCACCCGTTCCAGGCTGGTCTCGGTGGCATTCGAGACGATCAGGCCGGAGGCGGGTAGCGTACGCACAAGGTGGTGAAATTGCGTCTCGATCGCTGCAATATCGCTGAAAATGTCTGCATGATCGAACTCAAGGTTGTTCAGGATCACGGTGCGCGGCTGGTAATGAACGAACTTCGACCGCTTGTCGCAGAAAGCCGTGTCGTATTCGTCGGCCTCGATTACGAAGAACGGGGTGTCGCCCAGCCGGGCGGAAACGCCGAAATTAAGTGGTACGCCACCAATCAAGAAGCCTGGCGCCAAATTGGCCTCTTCCAGTATCCAGGCCAGCATTGAAGCCGTGGTTGTTTTGCCATGCGTACCGGCGACGCCGAGAACCCAGCGGCCGCGCAGCACGTATTCCGCCAGCCATTGCGGACCGGAAACATAAGGTAGCCCCTGGTCGAGAATGGCTTCAAGCAGTGGGTTGCCGCGCGAAATCGCGTTGCCGATCACGAAAACGTCGGGTTGCAGCGCCACCTGGCCGGGCTCGAAACCTTCGATCAGCTCGATGCCGGCCGCCCGCAACTGGTCGCTCATCGGCGGATAGACGTTGGTGTCGCAGCCGGTCACTTTGTGGTTGCAAGCCACGGCCAATTGTGCGACGCCGCCCATGAAGGTGCCGCAGATGCCCAGAATGTGAATGTGCATGTCACTTAGACTCGTTAGAATGGGGGCGATTCTACTCTGTCCATTTCCCGATGCCTCGTTCCGAACGGTCGCGCACTTCCGCCAGCACCCGCGCCAGCATTGCCAGTGCTGCGGCGCGCCTGATGGCGGAAGATGGCATTGCCGACTATCACCACGCCAAGCGTAAGGCGGCCCGTCAATTGGGGCTGCCGGAGCACACGGCTTTTCCGGATAATGCCGAGGTCGAAGCCGAACTGCGCGCCTACCGCAGCCTTTATCAGGAAGAAGGTCACCCTGAACTGATTCGCACCCTGCGCAAGACGGCGCTGGATCTACTCGAACTGCTGGCCGACTTTTCGCCCTATCTCGCCGGATCGGTCCTCGATGGTACGGCGGGCGAGCATTCGCACATCGACATCCTGCTGTTCGCCGACAGTGCCAAGGAGGTCGAAATTTTCCTGCTCAATCGCGGCATTGCCTTCGAGCATGCCGAGCCGCGCAACGAGCGTGCCGAGGCCATTCTGGTCATGGAAACCGATACGGCGGATGCCCAGTTGATCATTTTTCCACCGCAGCTCGAACGGGTGGTCATGAAGCATCGCGACGGGCGCCCGCGGGAACGTATCCGAGCCGCCGCGCTGCGCGCCCTCGTTCTGGAATAGTTCTGGACAAGTTGCTGCGATCTGCGGCAAACTTGCGGCCATGACGAAGCGAAAGTCCACTTCCAAGGCCGTCGAGAAGCCAAAAATTCTGGTCATTCACGGGCCAAATCTCAACCTTTTGGGTACTCGCGAGCCGGAACACTATGGGCGCGTGACGCTGGCCGACATCAATCTGGCGCTTGCGCGCATGGCCGAAGGCGTCGGTGTCGATCTCGAATCCTTCCAGAGCAACCATGAAGGCGCCATCGTTGAGCGCATCCATGCCGCCCACCAGCAGGGTGTCGGGGCCATCATCATTAACCCGGCGGCCTACACCCATACCAGTGTCGCGCTGCGCGATGCGCTGGCTGCGGTCAGCATTCCCTTCGTCGAAGTGCACCTGTCGAACGTGCATGCCCGCGAACCTTTCCGGCATCATTCCTATTTTTCCGACCTGGCCGTCGGCGTCATCTGCGGTCTGGGCCATCAGGGCTATCTGCTCGCACTCGAATACCTGCTCAATAAACTCAATATCGAATAGTCCGGCGGCGCCGGCATTGGCCCGGACAGCTTCCAGACAACAAGGAGTCGTCATGGATCTGCGTAAACTCAAAAAGCTCATCGACCTGGTTCAGGAATCGGGCATTTCCGAACTCGAAGTCACCGAAGGCGAGGAGCGGGTGCGCATTGCCAAACATTACGGCGCGGTTTCCGCGCCGGTGCAGCATTATGCCGTTCCCGCGGCAATGCCGGCGGCGATGCCGGCCACCGTGTCGTCGGTCAGTCTCGATGACGATCTGCCGGAAGGGCATGTCGTGAAATCACCGATGGTCGGCACCTTCTATCGCTCGTCCTCGCCCGGCGGTGATGCCTTCGTCCAGGTTGGTCAGACGGTCAAGGAAGGCGATACCCTGTGCATCATCGAAGCGATGAAACTCCTCAACGAAATCGAGGCCGATGCCTCCGGTGTGATCAAGGCCATCCTGCTCGACAATGGCGAGCCGGTCGAATTCGGCGAACCGCTTTTCGTCATCGGCTGAGCCTGGCATGTTCGGCAAAATCCTGATCGCCAACCGCGGTGAAATCGCCCTTCGCGTGCAGCGGGCCTGCCGCGAGCTGGGCATCAAGACGGTCGTCGTACATTCCGAGGCAGACCGCGATGCCAAGTACGTCAAGCTGGCCGACGAGTCGGTGTGCATCGGCCCCGCGCAGTCGGCACTGAGTTACCTGAATATCCCCGCCATCATTTCGGCGGCCGAAGTAACCGATGCCGAAGCGATCCATCCGGGTTACGGCTTCCTTTCCGAAAATGCCGATTTTGCCGAGCGTGTCGAAAGCTCCGGCTTTGTTTTCATCGGGCCGCGCGCCGACACCATCCGCCTGATGGGCGACAAGGTGTCGGCCAAGGATGCGATGAAGGCGGCCGGCGTGCCCTGCGTTCCCGGTTCCGAAGGCGCGTTGCCCGAGGACCCCAAAGAGATGGTGAGGATCGCCCGCGCCGTGGGCTATCCGGTCATCATCAAGGCGGCGGGCGGTGGTGGCGGGCGTGGCATGCGCGTGGTGCATACCGAGGCGGCTCTGGTCAATGCGGTGCAGATGACGCGGGCCGAAGCGCAGACTGCCTTCGGCAATCCCGTGGTCTACATGGAAAAGTATCTGGAAAATCCGCGCCATGTGGAAATTCAGGTGCTTGCCGACCAGCATCGAAGTGCGATTTACCTCGGCGAGCGCGATTGTTCCATGCAGCGGCGGCACCAGAAGGTCATTGAGGAAGCGCCGGCGCCGCATATTCCCACCCGGCTGATCAACCGGATCGGCGAGCGTTGCGCGGAGGCGTGCCGCAAGATTGGCTATCGCGGTGCGGGAACCTTCGAATTTCTCTACGAGAACGGCGAATTTTTCTTTATCGAGATGAACACCCGGGTCCAGGTCGAGCATCCGGTCACCGAGTTGATTACCGGCGTCGACATCGTTCAAGAGCAGATTCGCGTCGCTTTCGGCGACAAACTGCAGTATCGCCAGAAGGACATTTCGCTGCGCGGCCATGCGATCGAATGTCGTATTAACGCCGAAGATCCCTTCACGTTCGTGCCATCTCCCGGAAAAATCAGTTTCTATCACCCACCTGGCGGGCCGGGAATCCGGGTCGATTCACACATCTATCAGGGTTACACGGTCCCTTCGCACTACGACTCGATGGTCGCCAAGGTCATCGCCTACGGTGACACCCGGGAACAGGCGATTCGTCGCATGCGCATCGCACTGTCTGAAATGAGCATCGAGGGTATCAAGACCAACATTCCGCTCCATCAGGAGCTGATGCACGACGCGCGCTTCATCGAGGGCGGCACCAGCATTCACTATCTTGAACAAAAGCTCGCCGAAAAGGGCGAAGTCAAGAAGTAGGCGATGGGCTGGCAGAGCGTCAGTTTCCTGACCGACGCAGCACACGCCGAGGCCATGTGCGATGCTCTTCTGGCGGCCGGCGCCCTGGCAGCCAGCATCGAGGACGCCGATGCCGGAACGGCGGACGAACAACCCCAGTTCGGCGAACCGGGATCGGTCAATGCGTCGGGCTGGATTCACTCCCGCATCGTCGCCCTGCTTGAAGAAAATGCCGATGTACCCGCCATGCTTGCCGCTTCCTCCGCGGCAGCCGGGTTGCCCGCTATGCCTGAGTGGACTGTCGAGGCAGTCGCGGAGCAGAACTGGGTTCAGTTGACCCAATCGCAGTTCGATCCGATTCGCGTGTCGCAGCGCCTGTGGATCGTTCCCTCGTGGCATGAGGCGCCGGACCCGGCCGCGGTCAACCTTGTTCTTGATCCGGGAATGGCTTTTGGCACCGGCTCACATCCGACGACCCGGCTCTGCCTGGAGTGGCTGGAAAGCAATGTTTCCCCCGGCTGTTCGCTGCTCGATTATGGTTGTGGTTCGGGGATTCTGGCCATTGCCGCAGCGCGCCTCGGTGCAGGGTGCGTAGCCGGGGTCGATATCGACCCCCAGGCAGTCGAAGCAGCGCGCACCAATGCCGAGCGCAACGGGGTGGCGGCGGTTTTTTCCGACTCGACGCAGTCGGTGGCCGGCGAGTACGATCTGGTGCTGGCCAATATCCTGTCAAATCCGCTCCGCGTTCTGGCGCCGGCCATCTGCGCGCATGTCCGTCCGGGCGGCCGGCTGGCCTTGTCGGGCATCCTGCGCGAACAGGCAGACGAAATTATCGCCATCTATTCACAGTGGTTACCAATGCAGGTCGCTGACGTGCGCGAGGACTGGGTATGCCTGGCCGGAACCAAGCCTTGACGCGGACCCGCTGCCCGGCCTGCAGCACGGTTTTCCGTGTGACCTCCGACCAGTTGCGCGCCAAGGCGGGCAAGGTACGTTGCGGCTACTGCCAGGGCATCTTCAACGCCTTCGACCAGTTGGTCGATGAAACCACGGAAGCCGAGGTGATTCAGCAGGTAATCGAAACAAGACCCGGTCCCGTGACCACACTTCCGGAATACGATTCGTTGGTCGAGGAGATCGAAGCGCTCGAAATTGTCGCCATCGACGAAGAAATCCCCAGTGTTGAGCCACCGCACGCGACCTCCCTTTCGGATGCGACGGAAACACCGGATGGCGAATCGAAGGATGAACCGGATGGCGATGACGTCGGCGAGCCGGCGCGCAACGATATTCCCGATGTCGTGCCAGAGCCGCCTGAACCTGATGCTGACGTCAACGATCCGGAAGAAATTGCCCATTTTTCGGCGTCGACCGTAACCGAGGCGCCGGCGCCGGAGGAACTTGCTCCGCCCGAAACAGCCGAGGAGACGACCCACGCGGCGCGCGAGGCTGGCTTGGTGGCGGTACGCGAACTGTCCGCAACGCGGGCCTTCGAGCGCTGGAAGGCTGGTGCGTTGGCGGGTGATGGCGGGAGTGGATTCGATAATGATGACAAGCGCCGCGCGACCTGGCTCCATGTCGTTGTCGCCCTGCTGCTGATCGCTGCCCTGACCATCCAGCTTGCCTATCGCTTCCGCAGCGAACTGGTTACCCGCATCCCCGCTACGGCTGCTGTCTTTGCGGCACTCGCCATTCCTGTTCCGCTACTGGCGCATAGCGAACTGATCAGTATCGAAGCCTCGGACCTGCGTTCCGACAACGACCGTGGCCTGTTTCTGCTTGATGCCTCGCTGCGCAATCAAGCGGACTTCGATCAGGACTGGCCGGCGCTCGAGCTGAGCTTGCTCGACGCCAGCGAAGCGGTTGTCGCCCGGCGCGTCATGAAGGCGGCCGATTACCTCGAGCCCGGCAGCGACCTGACTGCGTTTCCCGCCGCTTCCGAAACCCCCGTTCGCCTCTGGATAGACGCCAAGGATCTTGGCGCTTCCGGCTACCGGCTCTACATTTTCTATCCCTGACAGACTCGACCATGAACACCCTGATCTGCGGTTCGCTCGCCTTCGACAACATCATGGTCTTTCCCGACCGCTTCAAGAATCACATCCTGCCCGAGCAGATTCACATTCTGAATGTGGCCTTTCTGGTGCCGGAGATGCGCCGCGAGTATGGCGGTTGCGCCGGAAACATTGCCTACAATCTGTTGCTGCTCGGCGGTTCGCCGCTGATCATGGCTACGGTCGGTGACGATGCAGCGCCCTACCTCGACCGTCTCGACAAGTTGGGTCTGTCGCGCAGCCACGTGCGTCAAGTACCGGGCAGCTTCACAGCCCAGGCTTTCATCACCACCGACCTCGACGACAACCAGATCACCGCCTTCCACCCCGGTGCGATGACTTTTTCCCACCTCAACAAGGTCGAGCATGCCAACTCGGCGACCCTCGGTATCGTCGCTCCCGATGGCCGCGAAGGCATGATGCAGCACGCCCGTGATTTTGCCGCTGCCGGTGTTCCGTTCATTTTCGATCCGGGTCAGGGGCTGCCGATGTTCAATGGTGATGAATTGCTTGATTTCATGAAGCTCGCCGATTACGCCTGCTTCAATGATTACGAGGCCAAGCTGCTCAGCGACCGCACCGGGCGCAGTCTCGATCAACTGGCCGGCGAAGTGACGGCGCTGATCGTCACGCGCGGCGCTCAGGGTTCCCATATCTACGCCGATGGTCAGTGCCATAGCATTCCCTGCGTAGAGGCCGACCAGATCCGCGATCCGACCGGGTGCGGCGACGCTTACCGCTCCGGCCTGCTCTATGGCATCGCCAATGGCTACGACTGGCTGACCTCCGGACGCCTGGCCGCGGTCATGGGGGCGATCAAGATCGCCCATCGCGGTGGCCAGAGCCATCAGCCAAGTCGCGAGGAGATCGCCAAGCGCTATCAGCGCGCATTCGGGGCGCTTCCCTGGTAGCGATGGTATTGAAACATGGTAGTCATCTTCGGGTAAAACGCACGTAACAGTCGGGTTCCAGACTCCTTTTCCACAAACCCGTGGAGAATGGAATGGAACAATTACAGGAACAGACAAGCGGCAAACGCAGCGGACGCCAGCGACTGACTGTCGGCTTTGCGCGTACCGAAAGCGAAATTCATGATGCCCAGCGTTTGCGCTACCGGATTTTTGCCGGCGAAATGGGGGCCAACCTGCCGAGTCGCACGCCGGGCATCGATCACGACATTTATGACCCTTACTGCGAGCACCTCGTGGTGCGTGATACCGCAAGCGGGGAGGTGGTTGGCAACTATCGAATCCTGTCGCCCGAGAATGCCCAGAAGATCGGTTATTACTCCGAAAACGAGTTCGACCTGACCCGTCTCCAGCATCTGCGTCCGCGCCTGGTGGAAATCGGTCGATCCTGCGTCCATCCCGACTACCGCAACGGGGCGACGATCGCCCTGCTCTGGTCAGGCCTCGCGAGCTACATGACCGATCGCGGCCACGACTACCTGATGGGCTGCGCCTCGATCAGCATGGCCGATGGGGGGCATGCAGCGGCCAGCTTGTATAATCGTCTGTCCGGAAATCTGGGGCCGCAGGAATACCGCGTCTTTCCGCGTTGCCCGCTGCCGCTGGCCGCGCTCAGGCAGGACAGCCAGGCTGAAACGCCGCCCCTGATCAAGGCATATTTGCGGGCGGGGGCCTGGGTCTGCGGTGAACCGGCCTGGGACCCCGATTTCAATACGGCTGACTTGCCGATCCTGATGCCCATGGGCCGGGTTTCCGGCCGCTACGCCAAGCACTATCTGGGGAAAACCGGCTGAATCGATCCACCTTTCCGATCCGTGCCTTCCGGCTGTTTCGACTTGCCTTAATAATGACATGGGCGGTTCTCGTTGCCCTCATGGTCTATCCTTTCTGTGGTGAGGCGGCGCGTCTGCGCCTGAAATCCGGTGCTTCGCAGGGAATTCTCGACGCCCTGGGGATTGAACTCGATGTCGACCTGAGTCATGCAGTTCCGGGGGCGCTGATCGTCGCCAACCATATCTCGTGGGTCGATATCTTCGTTATCAACGCAGCCTTGCCGTCGGCCTTCGTTTCCAAGGAAGAGGTCAGGCACTGGCCGCTGATCGGCTGGCTGGCGGCAAAATGCGATACTGTTTTTCTGCGGCGCGGCAGTCGCGGCCATGCCAAGATCATCAACGGGCAGATTGCCGAGATTCTTGGCAGGGGCAACTACGTTGCCGTCTTTCCCGAGGGCACGACGACCGATGGGACGCATCTGCTGCATTTTCACGGGGCGCTGATCCAGCCGGCGCTTGCAGTTGGCCGACCAGTTTTGCCGGTGGCGATTTCGTATTGGGATGAAGACGGAAAGCGCAGTCTTGATCCGGCTTATGTCGGTGACGTGACGCTGGCGCAATGTGCGCTGGCGATCATTGCCGGCAAGGGCTTGGTTGCCCGGCTGCGGACCTGTCCGGTGCTTGGCCTTGCGGGCGAGGATCGTCGGAAGGTGGCCGTGGCGGCTCGGGAAGCGATCGGCGCCGGCACCGCCCTTGAATTTGCCAGTGCTATTGGCTTGCGCTGATACTTAGGGCTGCGGCGATGGCCGCGCTGATTTCCGCATCGTCGTCAACAATCGGAAACGCATCGCGGATTTCCGGCGTGATGGGTAGCGGACGGCCAGTCGTCGCGTCGCAATAGACCCACAGGGTTTCAGCCTCGACGACAGTTTTTTCATCGCGGACCCGTACGAAGCGGTACTTTCGCGGCGAAGTCGAGCTTTCCATGCCGGCGACCCAGGTGGCGACCATCAACTCGTCGCCGGCGAACGCTGGGCGGATGTATTCGATGTAATGCGAGCGGATGACCCAGGTTGTTTTCGTATCCAGGTAGCGAGCCACCGTCCAGCCTTGTTCGTGCGAGTGCGCGGTGGCGATGTCCTGCATCCAGCGGACGTATTCCTGATTGTTGACATGGCCGTTCATGTCGATCGAGTCAGGCGTGATGGTGAAGGGTTCGACAAGAATTCTTGGCATCGGGTATCAGTGTTCGGTGAGAGTCAGCAGGATGTCGGCGTACCAGGCGCAATTGAGGCCCAGTGCTTCGTCGAGTTTCAGGTCGCGGGTACCGACATCGAGGCGCGCCGAATGAATGCCGAGCAGCATCCAAGGCAGGTCGCCATGCACCTGGCTGCCAGTGGGCAGACGCATGACCACGGGAGCGCCGCTGGTGCCGCGGTGAGTGCGCGCGTCGGTCAGGAAATAACCCTCACCCTGGAAACGCATGCCAAACGACGAGGCGATGACGGCATGGCGCGCGACTGGCATGTGATGCAGGGTGTCATGGAAGCCGAGCGGGAAGCCGACCACCAGTAGCGAGGTGCCGATCTCGACCTGATCGAGGCTGCCGAGCAGGTGCTGCGGCGTAAAGGCACGGTAAACGGCGGTCTTGGGCAGGACCGGGCGCTCGATTTCAATTACCGCCACATCGATCTCGCCGGCGGTATCGAGGCCCTGCCGCCAGAGACTCTTTCCGTTGCGGTAGAGGGGAATCGAAAAACCGGTCGACCTGGCGATATTGCCGGAATCGATATGGAATTCGACTTCGAGGCGATCGGGAAAGTGCTTGCTCGGTTTGTCGATCATCACATGCCGGCTGGTGACCAGGAACAGGCGGTTGTCGCGCTCGAAGAACAGGCCGCTGGCGTTGGTCAGCGGCTGCCGTCCATCGAAAGTGCATATTCTGGCGGTGGCCAAGAGAATTGATTCGATCATCGCTGCATCTTCGTCGCCTTGCTGCGTTTGGCAAATTTGCCGTGATTTCTTTCGGTCTCAGACATCGGGACTCAGGCAGTGCGCCGCTTTTGCAGAGCGATATGCTTCGTCGATGACCCGTCCGTCGGTAACCGGTGGCGAAAGCTTCTGCAAATAAATCCTGCATTGGCTGTCTTTAGAAATCAGTTCAGCGGTGTATTTCGCTCTATCCTGGACAGTCAACTGCGGTTTGTCCGAACAGGCGACCAGCGTCACGGCAATCAGGGCTAAAACGGTTGTAGGGGAGCGCATCGAGGGGTTTCGAATAATTTAATTTTTCACGATAGCAGAGTTATCGTGCAGATGTATCAAGCAGGTTTTAGAGATCAAGCGAGACCGATTCTCCAACCGAACAGTCCACTTGAAATACCCTGCGATCCTCCAGGCGCAATGCCGTGAGATGGCCACCCCAGAGACAACCGGAATCAAGAGCCAGCAAGTTGTCCGTCACCTTCAGGCCAAGCGCCGACCAGTGGCCGGTCACGAGAACGGATTTCGCGCTTTTTCGACCGGGCACCTCGAACCAAGGCATGTAGCCCTTCGGCGCATTGGTCGTTTCGCCCTTGGCATTGAAGTCCATGACCCCGTTTTCGGTGCAGAAGCGCATGCGGGTCATGGCATTGACGATGACACGCAGTCGCTCCCACCCGGCAAGCTTGTCGGACCAGCGATCGGGTTTGCTGCCCCACATGTTGGCGATGAACTTGCGATAGTTCTTGCCTTGCAGCGTGCTTTCGACTTCGCGCGCCAGATCACGAGCCTTCTTTGCCGACCATTGCGGGAGCAGCCCGGCATGAACTAGGCAGAAGTCTCCCTCGACGTGACACAGGCGCTGCTGGCGCAGCCAGTCCAGAAGTTCATCGCAGTCCGCCGCATCGAGAATCGCTTGCAGGGTGTCGTCCTTGCCGCGCGCTTTGGCACCACCTTCGGCAACCATGAGCAAGTAAAGATCGTGGTTGCCGAGGACAGTCAGCGCCGAGTCGCCGAGGCTCTTTACGAAACGGAGCGTTTCCAGCGACTTCGGCCCACGGTTGACCAGATCGCCGACCAGCCACAGGCGATCGTTGGCCGGGCTGAATCCGCAGCAGTCCAGCAGCTTTTCGAGGGAATTGAAACAGCCTTGAATATCGCCGATGGCGTAGGTGGCCATGTATCACCGATTCGTTGGAGTGTCCGATCGTGCGGGGCGCGACAGCGTCGACCCTTACCGATTTGTGTTGTTTGGAGTAATGTGCCACAGAATCGCTTGCACGCACAGATGAGGAGCCGGAGTGACCGCAAAAACGATAGACCATGACCGTCTTGACCGCATCGTCCTCGATGCGCGCAAGGCTCGTGAAACGCGCGAGAGCGGCTATCGCGAGCGGGCGCTCAAGATCTATCCGTGGATCTGCGGACGCTGCGCCCGTGAGTTTTCGCCGACCAACCTGCGCGAACTGACAGTTCACCATCGCGACCACAACCACGACAACAATCCGGTAGACGGCAGCAATTGGGAATTGCTCTGCGTCTATTGCCACGACAACGAGCACCAGAAGCAGATCGAAGCCGACCGCGGTTACAACGATGTCGGCGGAGTGCGGACAGGCGGTGCTTCGCACTCGCCTTTTGCCGATCTTAAATCCTTGCTCAAGGCCGGCGGCAAGAACTGAGAGGCGTTTTCCGGGTGCTCGGCCCGGACATGTTCGCAGGAGAAGAATGACATGATCGAGCTGTTTACCGCAGCGACGCCGAACGGCCATAAGGTTTCGATCGCGCTGGAAGAATTGAGGTTGCCCTACAACCTGCGTGTCCTCGATCTTGGGAAACTGGAGCAGAAACAGCCTTGGTTCTTGGCGGTCAATCCCAACGGGCGGATCCCCGCCATCATCGATCACGATGCCGATGATTTCGCGGTCTTCGAATCGGGTGCCATCTTGATCTATCTCGCCGAAAAGACCGGCCGCTTGATGCCACACGATGCCAAGGGCCGGTCGCGTGTGTTGCAGTGGCTGATGCTCCAGATGGGTGGCATCGGGCCGATGATGGGCCAGGCGAATGTGTTCTTCCGTTACTTTCCGGAAAAGATACAGCCGGCAATTGACCGCTATCAGGGTGAATGCGCTCGCCTTTTCGGTGTTCTTGACCGGCATCTTGCGCACCATGAATACCTGGCCGGTGACTACTCGATTGCCGATATCGCCAACTGGGCCTGGGTGCGGACGCACAAGTGGTCGGGCGTGCCGGTCGCCGATTTTCCTCATCTGGGGCGCCGGCTGGCCCAGATTCGGGCACGGCCAGCGGTGCAGCAAGGGATTTTGCAACCGCTGTCGAATGTCGATGCGCGCGACGATGCTGAAGAGGCGCGGAAATTTTCCGAAGAAGCGCGCAAGATGGTCGAAATGGGAAAAGCGCAGACAGGAACGGAGGCTGGATTATGAAACTCTATACCGCGGCCCGGACGCCGAATCCGCGCCGCGTGGACATGTTCCTCGTGGAAAAGGGCGTTCAAGAAATTGAGCGAATTCAAATCGACCTGAATGCCGGGTGGCACAAGGAGCCTGCCTTTCTGGCGCGTAATCCGCTGGCTAAGGTGCCGGTTCTCGAACTTGATGACGGTCGCTTCCTAGCCGAGTCGCGGGCGATCTGTACCTATCTCGAAGTACTCCACCCGGAACCCAATCTGATGGGCCGCGACGGCGAGGAACGGGCCTTCATCGAAATGGCCGACCGTCAGGTTGAGTTCAGCATTTTCGCAGTCGGCGCCAATTGCATCCGCCATACCCATCCGGGTCTGGCAGCGCTCGAACAACCGCAGTTTCCGGATTTCGGAAAATCGCAGGGCGAGAAGATGCTGGAAGGCTTGCGCTGGCTTGACAGCCGGCTTGTCGCGCAGCCTTATGTCGCCGGCGAGCGCTTCACCATCGCCGACATCACGGCATTCTGCGCCATCGAGTTTCTGCGTCTGGTCAAGTTCAAACCAGCGGCTGCCGGCTTGAATCACCTTGCCGGCTGGCGTGACCGCATCGCCGAACGCCCGAGCGCGACGATGTGAGCATGGCTACTCCACAGTGACCGATTTCGCCAGGTTTCTCGGCTTGTCCACATCCGTTTCCTTGACCAGCGCCGCGTGGTACGACAGCAGTTGCAGCGGAATCACATGCAGGATTGGCGACAGTTCCCCGTAATGCTCGGGCAGGCGCAGAATATGCACCCCTTCCGATTCGGCAATTTCCGAATCGCCATCGGCAAACACATACAATTCGCCACCCCGCGCCTGCACTTCCTTGAGGTTCGATTTCAGCTTGTCGAGCAGCAGGTCGTTGGGGGCAATCGAGATGACCGGCATGTCGGCATCAACCAGCGCCAGCGGGCCGTGCTTGAGTTCGCCGGCCGGGTACGCTTCGGCGTGGATGTAGGAGATTTCCTTGAGCTTCAAGGCACCTTCCATGGCGATCGGATAGTGCCGGCCACGCCCGAGAAAGAGGGCGTGGTGCTTATCGGCAAAGCGTAGCGCCCAGGCCTTGATGTCGGTTTCCAGTTCGAGGACTTTGTTGACCGCAACCGGCAGGTGGCGCAGTTGGTCGATATAGGCGCTTTCCTGGTCGGGTGTCAGGCGGCTCCTGACCTTGGCCATGACCAGTGTCAGCACGAAGAGCGCGGCAAGCTGGGTAGTGAAGGCCTTGGTCGAGGCGACCCCGATTTCCGGGCCGGCGCGGGTGATGAAGCGCAGCGCCGATTCGCGGACGATGGCCGACTCCGGGACGTTGCAGATGGCCAGCGTCTTCTGTTGCCCGAGGCTCTTGGCATGGCGCAGCGCGGCCAGGGTATCGGCGGTCTCGCCGGACTGGGAGATGGCGACGACCAGTTGTTTGGGGTTGGGCACCGAGTCGCGGTAGCGGTATTCGCTGGCTATCTCGACGGTGCACGGGACGCCGGCGATGGCTTCGAGCCAGTAGCGGGCGGTGTAGCCGGAGTGGCTGCTGGTGCCGCAGGCGAGGATGAGGATGGATTCGACCTCCTGCAAGAGGTCGGCGGCTGCGGCGCCGAAGATGCCGGGCTGGATGCTCTTGCTGCCGCCGACGATTTCCAGGGTGTTGGCCAGCGCTTCCGGTTGCTCGAAGATTTCCTTCTGCATGTAGTGCTGGTAGGGGCCGAGTTCGACGGCGGCAGCCGAGAGTTCGGAGACATGGACCGGCCGCTCGACCAGCGTGCCGTCAAGGCGGGCGATCCTGACGGCTGCTGCGGTCAACTCGGCAATATCGCCATTTTCCAGATAGACCATGTTGCGGGTGACCTGGAGCAGGGCCGAGGCATCGGAGGCGGCATAGTTGCCGCTGTTTTTGCCCGGCTCGGAGACGCCAAGCAGCAGGGGCGAGCCTTCGCGGGCGACGATGATCTTGCCGGGCTGGTTGTGGTCGATGACGGCGATGGCGTAGGCGCCGACGAGTTGCCGGCAGGCGATCTGTACGGCCTTGAACAGGTCGGGTTCAAGCTTGAGGCTGGCTTCGACGAGGTGGGCGATGCTTTCGGTGTCGGTGTCGGAGGTGAATACGTAGCCGCGGGCGGTCAGGTCGGCACGCAGGCTTTCGTAGTTTTCGATGATGCCGTTGTGGACGACGGCGATGGTGCCGGAGACGTGCGGGTGGGCGTTGCGCTCGGAGGGAACGCCGTGCGTGGCCCAGCGCGTGTGGGCGATGCCGGTGACGGACTGGGTGCTGGCCGCGGCGGCTTCGAGTTCGGCGACGCGACCGACGGAACGCACGCGGTCGATGCCATCCCCCGAAATGACGGCCAGCCCGGCCGAGTCATAGCCCCGGTATTCGAGCCGCTTCAGGCCTTCAACGAGAACGGGAACGATGTTGCTGCCGGCTGCCGCCGCGACAATGCCGCACATGGTTTTTCCTCAGGCCTTGTAGTAATCGCGATACCAGGCGATGAAATTATTGACGCCTTCCTGAACGGAGATGGCCGGGACGAAGCCGACCCAATCGTTGAGCAGGTCGGTATTGGCATAGGTGGCCGGGACGTCGCCGTCCTGCAGCGGCAACAGGCGCATTTCGGCCTTGCGTCCGAGTGCTGTTTCGATGGCGCCGATGTAATCGAGCAAACCCACCGGGTTGTTGTTGCCGATGTTGAACACGCGGTAAGGCACGTTGCTGGTCGCCGGATCCGCGGAAATCGCATCGTATTCAGGGTTGACCGTAGCAGGCTTGTCGAGCACGCGGATGACGCCTTCGACGATGTCATCGATGTAGGTGAAATCGCGCTTCATGTTGCCGTAGTTGAAGACATCGATCGGCTTGCCTTCGAGGATGGCCTTGGTGAACAGGAAGAGCGCCATGTCCGGCCGGCCCCACGGCCCAAAAACGGTGAAGAAGCGCAAGCCGGTGGTCGGCAGGCCGTAGAGATGGCTGTAGGTGTGCGCCATCAATTCGTTGGCCTTCTTGGTCGCGGCGTAGAGGCTGACCGGGTGGTCGACGCTGTCGTGCTCCGAGAACGGCATTTTGGTATTGCCGCCATAGACGCTGGAACTAGAGGCGTAGACCAGGTGCGCCACCTTGTTGTGACGGCAGCCTTCGAGAACGTTGACGAAGCCGACCAGATTGCAGTCAACATAGGAATGCGGGTTCAGGATGGAATAACGGACGCCGGCCTGAGCGGCCAGGTGGATCACCTTGTCGAATTTTTCGGTGGCGAACAGTGCTTCCATGCCGGCGCGATCAGCGATATCCAGTTTGACGAAGCGGAATTTTGCATGTTCGGTCAACCGCTTGAGGCGGCTTTCCTTGAGGCGGACGTCGTAATAATCGTTGAGGTTGTCGAGGCCGATGACCTCGTCGCCACGCGCCAGCAGGCGCAGCCCGGCAGTCATGCCGATGAAGCCGGCAGCGCCGGTAATGAGAATTTTCACGGATTTGCTCCTTGCGGGAAGACGTACATTTTACCGTAGCGCCGTATCTGAATTTTGGCGTTCCAGCATTTTGGAATACTTCATGCAGCTGTTGAAACAGCCGATCACAATGTGAATCAGGCCAGGCAAGCCATCGCGAAAGCCTTGCCGGACAAAATAAAACTTGATGAAGCGCACGATCGGGCTGAATGCGATGCGCCCGAAGCTCGCCCGTTTGCCAGCGGCCAGCGCCATGTAGGCCGCCAGCGTCGTGTAGCGGTTCTGCTTGTTCAGGTAGCTGGCCAGCGAATCGGCGGTGTCATGCAGCAGATCGCCGGTCAACGTGTCGACGCGGCATTGCGCCTCGACTTTCTCGTGCACCGCATCGTCCGACCAGTGTGCCTGGCGGCGGTCGAACAGACGCAGGCTCCAGTCCGGGTAGCCTTCGCCGTGGCGCAAGTAGCGGCCGAGGAAGCGGTTGCATCGGGCGAAACGGAATGCCGCGGTCGACGGTGATTTCAGCGCACTTTCGATACTCGTCTGCAGGTCCGGGGTCACGCGCTCGTCGGCATCGAGGCAAAGCACCCAGTCGTGGCTTGCCTGTCCGACGGCAAACTGCTTTTGCCGCCCGAAGCCGAGCCAGTCCTGCTGAATGACTCGGGCCCCAAAAGACACTGCCAAGGTTTGCGTACCATCGCTGCTACCCGAATCGACGACAACGATTTCGTCGGCAAAGCGCACGCTTTCAAGACAAGCCGCGAGTTGCGTGGCGGCATTGAGCGTGATGATTGCAACGGAAAGCGGCTGGCGCGGAGCGGGCATTTATAATGAGCGCTTCTAAAAGGGCTTATTTTATCCGCCGATGCACATCCTGCTCGTGAAAACTTCCTCGCTTGGCGATGTGATCCACAATCTGCCGGTGGTCAGCGACATTCGCAGATACATACCGGAGGCTACGGTCGATTGGTGCGTGGAGGAGAGTTTCGCGGCGATTCCACCACTGCATCCCGGTGTCGGCCAGGTGATTCCGGTCGCCCTCCGGTGCTGGCGCAATCATATGTTCAAGGCCGCCACCTGGCGTGAGATTGGTGACTTCCGCGCGGCCATGCAGGCTGAATGCTACGACGCGGTGATCGATACCCAGGGTTTGCTGAAAAGTGCCCTGATCGCCTGCCAGGCGCAAGGTCCGCTTGCCGGTTACGCCGCCGATTCGGCGCGCGAATCGCTGGCGGCGCGGTTTTATGATTCCAGATTCAGCATTCCGAAGCAGGCGCATGCTGTCGTGCGCAATCGCCAGCTGGCCGCTGCTGCGCTCGGTTACATATTGGAAGGCGATCCCGACTACGGCATCATGGCGCCGGCAGTTCGCTTCGACTGGCTTCCGCCAGTGCGCTACGTGGTTTTTCTGACGGCGACGAGTCGTAACGACAAGCTGTGGCCGGAGGCGCAGTGGACGACGCTCGGACAGCAGTTACAGATGCTTGGCTACCGGGTGGTGCTACCAGGCGGCAGTGCTGGCGAACGTCAGCGCGCAAGCCGGCTGGCGGCGACGATTCCCGAGGCGATCGCGGCGCCGCCACTAGGGATCGTCGAACTGGTATCGCTGCTTGGCGGGGCGCAGGCAGTCATCGGTGTCGATACCGGGTTGAGTCATCTGGCCGTGGCGCTCAAGACGCCGACGGTGGCGATCTACACCGCTACCGACCCGGGTCTGACCGGCGTCCTCGGCAGTGGCTATCACCGGAATCTTGGGGGCAAGGGGCAAATGCCGTCGCCTGACGCCGTGCTCGAAGCGCTGCGCCAGGTTCTTGGCTGATGGTCCGCCTGCTCTACAGTTTGCTCGTCTACCTGGCGACGCCGCTGGTTCTTGTGCGCCTGCTCTGGCGTGCCCGCAAGCAGCCGGAATATCTGCAAAATCTCGACGAACGCTGGGCATTGTATCGAAAGCCGGCGGCGCAGAAGCTGATCTGGGTACATGCCGTATCGGTCGGCGAAACCCGTGCCGCGCAGCCGCTGATCGAAGCTCTGCAGAACGCTTGGCCCGAGCACCGCATCCTGCTGACCGGCATGACGCCCACCGGCCGCGAAGCGGGCCGCGAAGTTTACGGCGATCGAGTGGTCCAGGCTTATCTGCCCTATGACTATCCCGGCGCGGTCAACCGTTTTTTTCGGCACTTTTCTCCCGTCTTCGGGGTGCTGATGGAAACCGAGATCTGGCCGAATCTGCTTGCTGCAGCGAAACGCAACGATGTGCCGGTGATCCTCGCCAATGCCCGACTTTCGGAGCGTTCGGCCCGTGGTTATAAAAAAGTGCGGCGGCTGGTGCAGCCGGCCTTCATGACCCTGAGCGCAGTCGCCGCGCAAACGACAGGCGATGCCCGGCGCATCGACGAACTCGGCGCAACCCATGTCAGCGTCTGTGGCAACCTGAAATTCGATGTGACACCAGCACCCGAAAAACTGGCCTTGGGCCAAGCCTGGCGCAAGGCGCTGGGCGAACGCCAGGTGTGGCTGGCGGCCAGTACGCGGGAGGGCGAAGAGGTGCTGGTGCTCGACGCGTGGCGAAAAATCGACGCAAGCCCCGGGCAGCCGCCACCGTTGCTGGTCATCGTGCCGCGTCATCCCCAGCGCTTTGCGGAAGTTGCCGAGCTGCTGGCGCGCAATGACGTTGAATTTGTCCGACGCAGTACCGGCATGCCGGCGGCAGATACGCAGGTCTGGCTGGGGGACAGCATGGGCGAAATGGCCGCCTACTACACTCTGGCGGATATCGCCTTCATCGGCGGCAGCCTGCTGCCGCTCGGCGGTCAGAACCTGATCGAAGCCGCGGCGTGCGGTTGTCCGGTCGTTATCGGGCCGCACACTCTCAATTTCCAGCGGGCGACCGAAGATGCCATTGCAGCGGGCGCGGCGATCCGGGTTGACGATCCTGCAGGGCTGGCCAAGGCGATTAGCAGGGCGTTTGCAGAGGTGGCAGAAGGCTCGGAGATGCGGAATGCCGCTGTACGTTTCGCCGCCGCGCATCGCGGCGCAACCGAGCGGACGGTGGCGCTGATTCGGTCGGTCGTTACTGCTGGCTAACTGCGGTGGAGTCGAGCAAGGTATTGGCGGCGATCACGTCGTCATCGCTCAGGGTGCCGACCGCCGCTTTCAGCCTGAATTGCGCGATAATCGTGTCGAGGGCGGCCTTGGCGAGGTCGCGGCGGGTGACGTAGACCTGGTTTTCGGCATTGAGCACGTCGATGTTGATGCGTACGCCAACCTCGAAGCCCAGCCGGGTCGATTCAAGTGACGACTGCGATGACACCAGCGCCGCCCTGAGTGCGCGAACCTGCGCCAGGCCATTGACCACGCCAAGATAGTTCTGGCGGGCGGAAAGGGCCGAATTACGGCGTGCAGCCTCGAGATTGGCTTCGGATGCCGCGCGGTTGGCGCTGGCCTCGCTCTGGCGGGAAACCACTGCCCCTCCTTGGAAGATCGGCAGGTTTAATTGAACGCCGACATTCTCGAAATTGGTCTCGAGCATGCCGAGCCCGGTCGAGCCGAAGGTAGTCGACGTGCCTTTGTTGGCCACCAGGTCGACAGTCGGGTAATGGCCCGCCCGCTGCCTGGAAACTTCACCAGACGCAATGGCCAGGGCAGCCTGCTGGAGCTGGACGTTGATGCTGTCGCTTTCGGCGGCAGCGGCCCATTTCTGGATGTCGGCAGGTTGCGGCGGCGACATTTGTGCATCCCGGCGCACCGGCGCCAATTCGCCTGCTTCCTTGCCGATGATCGCTTCGAGGACGCGCTTCTTGACGACCACATCGTTTTCGGCACCAATTTCCTGGGCGGTGGCGAGGTCGAAACGAGCCTGCGCTTCCTGGGAATCAATGATGGTTGCCGTGCCGACCTCGAAATTTTTCTTTGCCGATTCAAGCTGCTGTTCGATTGCCGTCTTGTTGGCGCGTATCGCTTTCAGGTTTTCGATCGCATACAACACATCGAAGTAAGCCTGGGCAGTGCGCAGGATCAGATCTTGTCCGGCCTGGACGAAGTTGGCCTCAGCCTGAGCAACCTGATATTTGGACTGGTCATAGGCGATCCAGTTTTGCCAGCGGAAAAGGGGCTGGGTCAAGGTCAGCGTGTAGCCATTGCTGTTGTAATTCGGCTTGTACAGGGTCGGCCCATTGTGTTCGGAAATTTCGTTCCGGTTGTAGAACGAATTGGCACTCAGCGACAGGACCGGCAATAGCCCGGCGCGTCCCTGCGGCAATCTTTCGCGGCCGGCTTCCAGAGTTGCCTTGGCTGCTGCGAACGTCGCATCGTTGGCCTGAGCATCGCGGTAGATTTGCACCAGGTCGGCGGCCCACAGCGGGGAGGAGAACAGAGGAGCGGCGAGCAGCCAGACGAGTCTTTTCATAGTGCCCTCAGTAGCGTGGTAGATTCGGATCAACCTCGTCAGACCAGGCAGCGACACCGCCCGCCAGATTGATGATCGAGGAAAATCCCTGCTGTTCAAGATACCTGGCTACCTGATTGCTGCGATGGCCATGGTGGCAGATGACAACGATCTTGTCGTCACGCTTCAGTTCATTGCTGCGTAGCGGGACCATGTGCATGGGGATGTGCAGCGACCCGGGCAGATTGCATAGCGCAAATTCCCAAGGTTGGCGGACATCCAGCAGGACGGGCTTCTCGCGGGTGCTGTCGGACAGCCATTCCGCCAGCTGTTTGGGGCGCATCTGTTCCATCAGAATGAGAATCCGGATTTAGCGTCCGCGCTGTCGAGTGCGGGGACGACGGTTTCGAAAAGATTGATCGTGTTGTAAGCGCCTTCAGCGCTGCAGGTTACCAGTTGCGCTTCCATGACCGGCGCTTCGCCGACGATGGCGGCCAGGCGGCCGCCGGGACGCAGTTGATTGAGCAGTGCATCGGGCAATGTCGGGAGCGATCCGGAAATAACGATGGCATCATAGGGGCCGCGCTGAGCCCAGCCGTTGGCACCGTCGCCGACCTCGATCGTGACATTGGAGACACCTGCACGCTCAAGATTCTGGCGCGCGAACTCGGCAATTTCCGGACGTGATTCGATGCTGACCACATGGTCGGCGCGGGCTGCCAGCAGGGCCGCCATGTAGCCACTGCCGGTACCGATTTCCAGCACCTTGTCGGTCTTCCTGATGTCGAGTTCCTGCATCAATCGGGCTTCGACGCGCGGCGCCAGCATGACCTGCCCGCTGCCGATCGGGATTTCCATGTCGGCGAATGCCAGATTGCGGTAGGCAGCTGGTACGAAGTCCTCGCGCTTGACGACGAAAAGAAGGTCGAGCACCTGCGGATCAAGCACTTCCCAGGGCCGGATTTGCTGTTCGATCATGTTGAAGCGCGCTTGCTCGATGTTCATTTCGTTCTCCGCAGGCCAAATATTAGCACAAACTTATATAATGGTTCAGACAAGCCGAAATTATACCTGACTCGCCTGCAGTCCCTGGCGCAGCAAATCCATGTAAACCGCCAGATACTGGCGCGGGTCGGCCTGATTGCTCTGGCAGGCCGCCATCGAGAAGCGCCAGATCAGCAGCATTAGAATCGGCGCGATGACGACCTCGATGCAGGTCTCGACGTCCATGCGCCGGAATTCGCCGCTGGCCATGCCGCGTTCCAGCGCCGCGCCGATCAGAGCGCGACTCCGGCGGATAACGTTTTCGTAATAAAACTGGGCAACTTCCGGAAAATTGCGTGCCTCGGCCACCATCAGTTTCGGAATTCCGGCATAGTCGGTTTCGCCGATCCGCGTCCACCAGTTCTGGAGCAATTGTTCCAGCAGGTCGGCGGCACTCCCGGCGTGAAGCGCTGCGATGGCTTCGCCCTCGGCGACGACAGGCAGTATGCCTTCCTGAATCACCGCCCGGAACAGCGCTTCCTTGCTGTCGAAGTATAGATAAAGCGTTCCCTTCGAGACCCCGGCGCGCGAGGCGACTTCTTCCAGGCGGGTCGCCGCGAAGCCCTTTTCGACGAACAATCCGAGCGCGGCAGCCGTCAATTCGGATGGACGGGCTTCCTTGCGGCGTTTTCTTGGTGGGTTTGCGACGGGCATGAGTGAATTAATGACTGATTGGTCATTAATTTACCATCGGAGTTTTGTGGCGGTCAACGCGTCAAAGCTGATTGGCCCCCACGCCTTGCCTTTTTCCTGCCCTTCCAGTAACTTGGACCCTCTCGTTAGGGGTGCCGGCCGTCGTGGTCGACTGAGAAATACCCTTCGAACCTGACCGGGTCATGCCGCCGTAGGGAAACGAATTCTGTCGCTGGAAGCAGATCGCTCCTTGCCGGTTCCGCCCGTTGCACAAACGCATGGAGCTTCAATGAACGCCACCGAACAATTCCTCGCCGCCAATGCCCACGTCGACGAGGCCGCAGTCCAGCCGTTGCCCAATTCCCGCAAGATATACATTGAAGGTTCCCGCTCGGACATTCGCGTCCCGATGCGCGAAATTTCGCAGGACGACACGCCGACCGCCTTCGGCGGCGAGAAGAATCCGCCGATCTACGTCTATGACTGCTCCGGTCCCTATTCCGACCCGGCCGCCAAGATCGACATCCGCAGCGGCCTGCCAGCCCTGCGCGCGAAATGGATTGCCGAACGCAACGACACCGAGGAACTGCCCGACCTGAGTTCCGAGTTCGGCCGCATCCGCGCCGCCGACCAGTCCCTCGACGAACTGCGCTTCCCCGGCCTGCACCGTAAACCGCTGCGCGCCAAGGCCGGCAAGAACGTCTCGCAGATGCACTACGCCCGCCAAGGCATCATCACGCCGGAAATGGAATATGTCGCCATCCGCGAAAACAACAACCGCCGCGCCTATCTCGAATCGCTGCGGTCGACCGGCCCGCAGGGCGAAAAAATGGCCAAGCTGCTCGGCCGCCAGCATCCGGGTCAGAACTTCGGGGCCAGCATTCCCGAAGAAATCACCCCGGAATTCGTCCGCAGCGAAATCGCCCGCGGCCGCGCCATCATCCCCAACAACATCAACCACCCGGAAAGCGAGCCGATGATCATCGGCCGCAACTTCCTGACCAAGATCAACGCCAACATCGGCAACTCGGCGCTCGGCTCTTCGATTCAGGAAGAAGTCGAGAAAATGACCTGGTCGATCCGCTGGGGCGGCGACACCGTGATGGACCTGTCCACCGGCAAAAACATCCACGAAACGCGCGAGTGGATCATCCGCAACAGCCCGGTCGCCATCGGCACCGTGCCGATCTATCAGGCGCTGGAAAAGGTCAACGGCAAGGCCGAAGACCTGACCTGGGAAATCTTCCGCGACACGCTGATCGAACAGGCCGAGCAGGGCGTCGACTACTTCACCATCCACGCCGGCGTGCTGCTGCGCTACGTGCCGCTGACCGCCAACCGGATGACCGGCATCGTCTCACGCGGCGGCTCGATCATGGCCAAGTGGTGCCTGGCCCACCACAAGGAAAGCTTCCTCTACACGCACTTCGAGGAAATCTGCGAAATCATGAAGGCTTACGACGTCGCCTTCAGCCTTGGCGACGGCCTGCGCCCCGGCTCGATCTACGACGCCAACGACGAAGCCCAGCTCGGCGAACTCAAGACCCTCGGCGAACTGACCCAGATCGCCTGGAAGCACGACGTTCAGGTCATGATCGAAGGCCCCGGCCATGTGCCCATGCACATGATCAAGGAGAACATGGACCTGCAGCTTCAATACTGCGACGAAGCCCCGTTCTACACCCTTGGCCCCTTGACCACCGACATCGCCCCGGGCTACGACCACATCACCAGCGGCATCGGCGCCGCGATGATCGGCTGGTACGGCACGGCCATGCTCTGCTACGTGACGCCCAAGGAACACCTCGGCCTGCCCGACAAGGACGACGTCAAGACCGGCATCATCACCTACAAGCTCGCCGCCCACGCCGCCGACCTCGCCAAGGGCCACCCCGGCGCGCAGATTCGCGACAACGCGCTGTCCAAGGCCCGTTTCGAGTTCCGCTGGGACGACCAGTTCAACCTCGGCCTCGACCCGGACAAGGCGCGCGAATTCCACGACGAAACCCTGCCCAAGGAATCAGCCAAGGTCGCCCACTTCTGCTCGATGTGCGGCCCGCACTTCTGCTCAATGAAGATCACGCAGGAAGTCCGCGAGTTCGCTGCGGCGCAGGGAATTGCCGAAGCCGAGGCGCTGGAGAAAGGCATGGAGGAAAAATCGGTCGAGTTCGTGAAGGCCGGAGCCGAGGTTTATCGCAAGGTATGATTCCTTGCGGCATTGACACGAAATGGAAGAGGGAGGTCCTTGTCTTAAAACTCAATCTTCGCGCTTGGCAATGAAGCGACTCAAGGCAACTATCCGCTCTGCCAAGGAGCAGCTCGAACGTCATTTGCACCAGGCGCAGGTTTATGCACGTGTAAATCAGCCTTACCTGCTGGCCCAGGGGAAAATCTGGCTGGGCCGGGCGACTTTCTGGCTCTGCGGCATCGCCGTCGGCCTCGCGGCCGTGGTCTTCGCGGTGATGACCGATGAGGCGACGCACCTGTTCAAGGAAACCGTTCGCCAGTATCCGTGGCTCCCTTTCTTGGTGACGCCGGTGGCTGGCGCGGCCCTGCTCTGGGTGACCAGAAGTTTCTTTCGTGGCGCTGAGGGAAGCGGAATTCCACAGGTCATCGCCGAAATGAAGCGTTCGCCGGATCTGCCCTGGCGGCCCCTAATTTCACTGCGCATCGCTGCCGGCAAGATGCTGATCGGGATTGCCGCAATTGGTGCCGGATTTTCATTCGGGCGCGAGGGGCCGACTGTTCAGGTGGGGGCCAGCCTGATGGCTGCCGTTGGCCGCTATTTACCGACCACATTGCGCATTCAGCGCCATCATCTACTGGTTGCCGGTGGCGCGGCGGGTATTGCGGCGGCCTTTAACACACCGCTGGCCGGGATCGTTTTCGCCATCGAGGAATTATCGCGCAGCGTCGAGTCGCGGATGAGCGGCGTCGTCATCACGACCATTGTGCTGGCCGGCGTCATCGCCCAGATCTGGCTCGGTAACCACAATTATTACGGGCAGGTCGTGGTGTTCGGGGAAACCGCCCAACTCGCCCAGACCATCGCTGTTTGCGCGGTGATCACCGGGCTGGCTGGCGGCTTGTTTGCGCGCTTGCTGCTGATCTCCTCAAGCGGCTGGAAGGGGGGGCTGGCCGACTTCCGGTCGAACCATCCCTACCGCTTCGCGGCCTTGTGCGGATTGATGATCGCCGCGCTCGGCTGGGCCAGCGGCGGTCTGACCTGGAGCAGCGGATACCAGGAAACCGAGGCACTCCTCAAAGGTGGCGAACCATTGCCGTGGTATTTCGGGCCGGCCAAGTTCGTGGCGACGGTGGTGTCGTACATGTCTGGTTTGCCGGGTGGTATCTTTGCGCCGTCGCTGGCGATTGGCGCCGGCATTGGCCAGAATCTCGTTTCAGTGCTCTGGGATCAGGCTTTCCCGACGACGGTGATTGTCCTCTGCATGGTCGGCTTCATGGCGGCGGTGACTCAAGCGCCGATCACCTCGTTCATCATCGTCATGGAAATGGTCAACGCCTATCCGCTGGTCATGGGGCTGATGGCAACGGCGCTGATCGCATCGGCGGTATCACGCGCCGTATCGCGCCCGCTGTACGCGACGCTGGCTGAAAACATGATTGCCAGTCAACAGAAACCCGCCAAACCGCAGGCGCTTGATCCGCCGTAAAAGGGCCGAAAGCCATGTTGACCGCAACAGTTATTTGAAGCGGGTGCGCGCCGATTCGATGGCCTGGAGGATGGCATCCCAAGCCATTTCCGCGCCGGCCTTGAGGTCTTCCCAAGCACTTTCGCCGGCCTGCTGAAGTTCCTTCAGATGGACTTTCGCTTCGTCGCGACGCGCGCGCAAGTCGTCCATGTGCCGCGTAAACTCGGCGTGACCCTTTTCCCCGATCTCATCCTTTTTGGCGGCGAGTTTGTCGATTTCGTGGTTCAACTGGTCAAGCCGAGAATGCATTTTCTTGACGTATTCGTCTTTGGTGGACATTTGCCTCTCCTAACTGGTGTCAAAAGTGCCGGATGGGTACCACTACCCGATCGATATGAATCATTTTAAGGCAAAACGTGACGAGCATAGCGGTTTCGACACCTTGTCACATCATGTGGATTCGTTATCTAGTGGCTCCGGAATCATCGTTTGATTCGGGATCGGAGATGATGCCCGCCGCCCTGGCGTGATATTGCCCGACCGCGACCAGCGCAGCGGAAATCAAAACGACAAGAACAACCGTCCCGCTGACGAAGCTGGGCAATGTCATCGCATTGCTGGCACCGAGAAACAGCACCACGGTGATCAATCCGCGCGGGGCGATCCAGGTCAGCGAACTGGTCAGGCTGTGGTTGAACGACTTGAGCATCGCATATCGTCCGGCATAGATGACGGTCAACATGAACGCAGCTGACAGCCAGGCAGAAAGCGAGGCCAGATCGGATAAGTCAGTCCAGTAGCCGAGGAGGATGAAGAAGAAGCCGCGTACTGCGAAGGTCAGCTCCATGACCAGCAATTTGAATTGCGCCAGTGTCGTTTCGTAACTGCTGTCCATCCAGCCGCGCAGCGGCCCGAGACGCTTGATGATCCCGGGATTGTTGAGTGCCAGACCGAACATCAGCACCATGATCAGCGGTGACAAATGCAGGATTTCTCCGATCGCATAAAGTGCGAAGAGGCCGGCGAGTAGCGGGATGAAGCGGATGTGTCCGTCGATGCGCATCAGCACCAGGGCGAGGCCGACCGAGCAGACGGTTGCAAGGAGCAGTGAAAGCGCGCCGCCACCGAGCAGGCCCCTGACGACGCCGCCCAGCGAACCGTCGGAGTTGAGTAGCGCAAAGAAAACGAGGACGCCGATGATGTCCGATACCGAGCTTTCGTAGATCACGAATTCGCGGCCATGTGCCGGCAGGAAATGGCTGCTTTGGATCGCCACGGCACTGCTGATGACGGCGAATGGAATGGAGAGAATCAGCGCCTGGAAGTAAGAAAGATTCAGTACCTGGGATGCCACCATCGCGAACAGTGCGGTGCACAGCACGAAGCCGGCCGCGGCCATCGCGATTGCGCCGTAAACCAGCTTGAACTGTTCCCGGCGCAACTTGATGTCGAGCGCACCTTCGAGGACGATCAGGACCAGGCCGATGGTGCCGATAATCGGCACCGTCACATCGAGACCGTCGAGGGTGAGCCCCATGGCGGCGAACAGCGGTCGGGCGACAAGGCCGACGACGACCATGACGATCACGGCCGGCAAACCGGTGACGCGGCCGATGCGCTCGATGGCGAAAGCCAGGAGCAGGACGACTGAAGCAATTAGAATGGCGTGATAGGTCATCTGGAAATCAGGTACGAAAGCTGGGCCATACGGGTCTCTCGGTGGCGGTTGGGCCAAAATCGCCGTTGGGGAATCCGGCGGGTTATCGAAGGACGGGATACGCGATGACTGACGAATCGGGTCTGCTTGACCCCGCTGTGACTCGTTGCCGCCCAGGATGCGGGGCGTGCTG
>Ga0209507_1000222_pt1 | contig 74856 bp, 64 predicted proteins | sample AD_UKC028_MetaG_FD_184414 | JGI IMG/M metagenome (GOLD analysis project Ga0209507, IMG submission 184414) | Active sludge microbial communities of municipal wastewater-treating anaerobic digesters from USA - AD_UKC028_MetaG (SPAdes) (version 2) | ecosystem: Engineered > Bioreactor > Anaerobic >...
CCTGGCGTTCTTCTTGGTCTTCTTTCTGGTCACCACCCTGTTCCTGCTGCCCCTGGTGCTTCTCGGCCGCCTCTCGCGCTCCCTCAGCCTGCGCGCCGTGGGCCAGTGGGCGGCCGTGATCGTCGGCGTATTCTACCTGCTGGCCGGGTTGAAACTTCTTATCCCCTGAGGGGCAGCCGCTGTTTTTTCGCGGCCTTCTTTCCATTCCTTTTCCATGGCTCCCTGACCACGATCGTCTCGGCGATGCGGTCGTGCACGGTCCGCCTGTTGGGGTGGATGTAATACTGGAGAAAACCGAAGCCGAACTCCAGCATGGAGGCGCCGTAGCCCAGGGCGCGCTCGACCGACTGCCACAGGGAGATGCGCTCGTGGACCAGCGAGACGACGCGGATGCCCATCAGCCATTTGCCCGGCGTGCGGCCCCTGCCGAAAAAGGTGAAGAGACCGAAATAGACGATCACCCAGGCGATGCTGTACCAATTGACCCAGGCGAAGCCGTGCGCGGAGAAGCTCAGCCTGAACGAGAACCCGGCGGCAGGCCGCAGCCAGCCCAGAGCGTGAAGAAGTAGGGCCATGGTCCCGGCGACGGCCGCAAACAGGATGGACATGAAGACGATGTCGAGCAGGAAGGCGGCCGCGCGGCGCCAGAAGGACGCCAGCGGTACTCCCTGCATCTCCAGCATGCGCGCGCTGCGTTCCAACTTATACGATGCCATGATGACTGGAAAATACCACGAGGCGATGAAGGATGGCAAGAAGCACTCCGCGGCAATCCGGATCGTTCCCCTGCGCCCAAGGGGGGAGAAAATGAAACTGGCTTCTCCTTCACTCTGGCGGCATCCCTCCGCAGCCGGCGGAAGCTCTTTTTTGTTTGCTGGAAACGGCTTCGGGCTCGTTTTTTCTTTTTGGTTTCCTGCTTCCCCTATTCGTCCTTTTCTTTCTCGGCTCGCGGACCACGATCGTCTCGGCGATGCGGTCGTGCACGGTCCGCTTGTTGGGGTTGATGAAATACTGCAGGAAGCCGAAGCCGCCCTCGAGCATGGAGGCGCCGTAGCCCAGGGCGCGCTCGACCGCGTGCCACAGCGAGATGCGCTCGTGGGCCAGCGAGACGACGCGGATGCCCATGAGCCATTTGCCCGGCGTGCGGCCCCTGAGGAAATAGGTGCACAGGCCGAAATAGGCCACCACCCAGGCCACGTTGTACCAGCCGTGGTTCAGGGAGAAGACGATGCGCCCGGAGCGGTCGATGACGCCCATCTTGGCCAGCAGCGGCTCCAGCGAGCCGACCACCGCCACGAACAGCAGGCTCATGACGATTATGTCGAGCAGGAACGCGGCGCCGCGGCGCGAGAACGACGCCAGCGGCGCGCCGTGGACCTCCAGCATGCGCCGGGTCTGATGTGAGTCATATTTGGCCATAGTGCCAGATTCATAACATAAAAACGAACTCAATGACAAGTGACGAGAAAAACCCCTCGGCATACGGCTCACGGCGTACGGCATACGGCAACAGCAAATGAAAGGCCTGGTTCACTGTCATGGCTTCACCGTAAACCGTACGCCGATTGCCTTCACGAATTACGAATCACGAATTACGAATTACGAAAGCTGATCCTAGCGCTGCTACGCGTCACGCGTTACGCGTCACGATAGGCCGTTGACGTGCTGTTGCCGTACGCCGTGTGCCGTATGCCGTACGCCGAGTTCACTTCATGTTCAGCGCATAGAGGGCATAAAACGCCGACGCCTTGACCAGGTCGTCGACCGCCACCTTCTCGTCGGGGGCGTGGGCGCCGACCTCGTTGCCCGGGCCGAAGCCGATGCAGGGGATGCCGTGCATGCCCATGATGGTGACGGCGTTGGTGGAGAAGGTCCACTTGTCGACCCATGGCTCGCGGCCGAACAGGGCGCGGAAGGAGCCGACGGCGCGCTCGACGGCCGGGTGATCAGGCTCCAGCTTCCAGGTCGGGTAGTACTTCTCCATGCCGTACTCCTTCCCGGTGTAGGCCTTGCCGTCGTAGCGCAGCACTTCGACCGCGGCCGGCATCTCCTTCACCAGCTGCTCCACCTCGGCCACGGCGCTCTCCCGCGTCTCGCCGGCGGTGAGGCGGCGGTCGAGATGGATGCGCGCCGAGTCGGCGACGGCGCAGAGCGAGGGCGAGCCGGAGACGAACTCGCTGACCGTCACCGAGCCCTTGCCCAGGAACTCGTCGCGGCGCAGGCGCTCGTTCAGCTTCTCGATCTCCAGGCAGGCGCGGGCGGCCATGTAAATGGCGTTTTTGCCGCGCTCGGGCGCCGAGCCGTGAGCCGAGAGCCCCTGGAAGGAGACGCGCATCTCCATGCGGCCGCGGTGCCCGCGGTAGACGCCCAGGTTGGTCGGCTCGGTGATGACCACCAGGTCGGGCCGGAGCTTCTCCTCCTCGATGATGTACTTCCAGCACAGGCCGTCGCAGTCCTCCTCCATCACCGTGCCGGTGAAGAGGACCGTCAGCTCGTTCTTTAGCCCCAGTTCCTTGAGGATGCGGCCGGCGGTGACCATGGCCGCCGCCCCGCCCTTCTGGTCGACGCTGCCGCGGCCGTGGACGAAGCCGTCGGCGATGCGTCCCGAGAAGGGGTCGTCATGCCAGTTGGCCAGGTTGCCGGCGTCGACGGTGTCGATGTGGGCGTCGACGGCGATCAGGCGCTTGCCCCGGCCCACGCGGCCGTGGACGCTGCCCAGGCCGTCGCGGCGCACCTCGTCGAAGCCCGCCTTCTCCATCTGCCGCTTCAGCTCGGCGGCGGCCTCCTTCTCGCCCCCGGACAGGGAGCGCAGGCGCACCAGCCGCGACAGGTTCTCGGCCGTCGCGTCGCGATGCTTCTCGGCGAGGCGCATGACGTTTTCGGCGGTCTTTTCCATGGGATTCTCCTTGTTATTCGCTGAGCCAGGCCAGGATCTTCTCGTTGGTCAGCGGCGCGGAAAAGGGCAGCGGCTTGCCCGGCCGGAAGGCGCGCAGCGCGGCGAGCAGGGCGAAGTAGGCGCCAATGCCGTACATGAAGGGCGGCTCGCCGACGGCCTTGGAGCCCAGCAGCGCCGCCGGGTTGGGCGCGTCCTTGAGGAAACGCACCTCGATCGTTGCCGGCGCCGTGCGGATGTCGGGGACCTTGTAAGTGGAAAGGGTGTCGGTCAGCAGCTTGCCCTTGTCGGAATAGAGCAGTTCCTCCAGCGTCACCCAGCCGATGCCCTGCACGATGCCGCCCTCGGCCTGGCCGCGGTCGACCAGCGGGCTGAGGCTGGCGCCGGCGTCGTGGACCGCGCGCACCGCGTCGACGTCGGCGACGCCGCGCAGCCCGTCGATGGTGGCCTCGACCAGCGCCGTGCCGAAGACGTGGTAGGCGAAGGGCTCCCCCTTCTCGCTGGCGCGGTCGAAGCGGATCCCGGGGGTGGCGTAGTGGGCCTGGGCCGACAGGTTCACCCGCGCCATATAGGCGGCCTGCACCAGCTCCTCCCAGCCCAGGCCGGTCTTCTGCCCGGCGCGCAGCACCGCGTCGGCGCGGATGTCCAGCTCGCCGGCCGGGATGCCGAGCCGGGCGGCGGCCACCTGCAGCAGCCGGGCGCGGATCTCGCGGCAGGCCAGCTCGGCCGCCCGGCCGTTGAGGTCGGCGCCGGTGGAGGCGGCGGTCGGCGACGTGTTGGCCACACGCTGGGTGCAGGTGCTCTCGATGCGCAGGCGGCGGCTGGCGGTCCCCAGCGTGCGGGCGGCGGCCAGCTGGATCTTGCCGTTCACCCCCTGGCCCATCTCTACGGCGCCGGTCGAGACCGAGACGCTGCCGTCGGTGTAGACGTGGACCAGGGCGCCGGCCTGGTTCAGGTGGGTGCTGGTGAACGAGATGCCGAAGCACACCGGCATCAGCGCCAGCCCCTTCTTGCTCAAGGCGTTCGCCGCGTTGTAGGCGCGCACGCGCTCGCGCGCCGCCTCCAGGTCGAAGGCCGAGACCGCCTGGTCGAAGCAGCGGGCGGCACGGGAGTTCGCCAGCTTCTGGCCGTAGGGCAGTTCGTCCCCCTCGTGCAGCAGGTTGCGGCGCTGCAGTTCGGCGGGCTCCAGCCCCATTTTCTCGGCGGCCAGGAACAGCGCCGCCTCGAGCACGAACATCGCCTGCGGGGCGCCGAAGCCGCGGAAGGCGGTGAAGGGCGGCAGGTTGGTGCGGCAGGAGTAGCCGGTGGCGCGCAGGTTGGGGATGCGGTAGCTGTTGCCGGCATGGAACAGGGTGCGCTCGAGGATGGCGGTGGACAGGTCGGCGGCGGCGCCGGCGTTCTGGTAGAAGGTCACCTCGTAGGCCAGGATGCGGCCCTCGGCGTCGAGGCCGAGCCTGAAGTCGGAGGAATAGGGGTGGCGCTTGCCGGTGCAGCGCATGTCCTCGCGCCGCTCGAGCGCCAGCTTGACCGGCCGGCGCAGCGCGCGCGCGGCCAGCGCCGCCAGCGCCGCCCAGGCCGTGGCCTGGTCCTCCTTGCCGCCGAAGGCGCCGCCCAGGCGGTATACCTCGACCGCCACCTGGCTCATGGGCACGCCCAGCACCCGGGCGACGATGCGCTGCACGCCGCTGGGCGACTGGGTGGCCGAGATCACCCGCAGCGTGTCCTTCTCGCCGGGCACGGCGACCGCGGCCTGGGTCTCGAGGTAGAGATGCTCCTGGCCGCCCGTCTCCGCGCGGCCGGAGACGACGTGGGCGCACAGCGGCCACGCCGCCTCGACGTCGCCGAGGGCGAAGGTGCGCGGCGGCGCGATCAGGCTGCCCCGGGCTGCGGCCTGGCGCGGGTCGAGCAGCGGCTCCAGCTCCTCAACCTCCAGACGCACGGCGGCCAGCGCCTGCCGCGCCTGGCGCGGCGTCTCGGCGACGGCCAGGGCGACCGGCTGGCCGGCGAAGTGCAGCTCGCCGTCGGCCAGCAGCGGCTCGTCCAGGAGGATGCCGCCGATCTGGTTCTCGCCGGGGATGTCGGCGGCGGTGAGCACGGCGACGACGCCGGGAAGGCGCCGGGCGGCCGAAGCGTCGAGCCGCAGCAGGCGGCCGCGGGCGACCGGCGAGGGCAGTACCGCGGCGTGTAGCAGCCCGGCGAAGCCGCCCAGGTCGTCGACATAGAGCGTCTCGCCGCGGCCGTGGAAGAAGATGTCGTTCTGCTTCACGGCAGGTCTCCCGCCCCGATGCGATCGGGGAAGAGCTCGAGGAAGTGGGCAAAGAGCAGGCGGCGCAGCAGCGCCTGCTTGTAGGCGGTGGCGCCGCGCACGTCGCTGATGGGCGCGGTCTCGGAGGCGGCGATGCCGATGAATTCGCGCACCGTCGCCGGGGAGACCTCGCGGCCGGCCAGGAACGCCGAGGCGCGGCGCAGGTAGAGCGGCACCGGCGCCACGCCGCCGGCAGCGGCATGGGCGGCCGTGATCCGCCCGTCCTCCGCCTCCAGGCCGATGGCGGCATTGACCGAGGCGATGTCCTGGCGCCGGCGGCGGGCCACCTTCTCGAAGTGCAGCCGCACCCCCTGGCGGGTGACGGGCAGGCTGAGCCAGGCGACCACCTCGCCTGGCTTCAGGTCGAGCTTCTTGTAGCCCAGGAAAAAGTCGCGCAGCTTGAGCTCGCGGGTGCGCGCGCCGCGGCGCAGGCCGATGCCGGCGTCGAGGGCCAGCAGGATCACGCTCAGGTCGCCGATGGGCGAGGCGTTGACGATGTTGCCGCCGACGGTGGCGCGGTTGCGCACCTGGGTGGAGGAGACCTGGCGCAGGAAACCGGGCAGCGGCGGGAAGGCGGCGGCGACCAGCGGCGACTCCATCAGGCCGGCGACGGTGGCGGCGGCGCCGATGAAGAGGCGGTCGGGGGCCGGCCAGATCCCGGTGAAGCCGTCTCGATGCGCCAGCAGGCGCAGCTTGCGCTCGGCCAGCTCGGGCCCGCGCTGCACAAACAGGTCGGTGCCGCCGGCCACGACCACGGCGTCGGCAGGCTCCCGCTTCGGCGCCGCCTCGGCTGGGAGTTCGCGGAGTTGCGCCGGGATCCCGGAAAAGTAAGCCGGGACGACGCCCCGCCCGACGAGGGCGTCCAGCCGGCCTTCAGGGCCGGCGGCGAGAGCGGCGGGCCGCGCCTCGCGCAGAAGCCGCTCGATGGCCCGGCGGATGGCGGCATAGCCGGTGCAGCGGCAGATGTTGCCCTCGACGGCGCTGACGGCGTCCTCCGTCTCCAGGGCCGGGTCCTCGAGCAGGAAACCGGTCAGGCTGACGACCAGCCCCGGGGTGCAGAAGCCGCACTGGCTCGCCCCCTCGCTGACGAAATCCTGCTGCACCGGCGTCAGGCCGTCGTGGTTCAGCCCTTCGATGGTGACCACGTGGCAGCCGGCAACGTCGCCGAGGGGGAACAGGCAGGAGGCGACGGCGCGGTAGCGGACGCGCCCGTCCTCCAGACGGCCCAGCAGGACGGTGCAGGCGCCGCAGTCGCCCTCGCGGCAACCGATCCGCGTGCCGGTCAGGCGCTGCCCGTCGCGCAGGAAGTCGACCAGGGCGGTGCCGGGCGGCAGCGACGTGCGCACCTCGCGGCCGTTGAGCAGGAAGGCGATGCCGGCGGCCATTCCGCTCCTCAGCGGCCGGCGGCGGTGATCCAGGCGATGAGCGCCCAGCAGCCCAGGGACCAGGCCGCGGCCAGCGGCGCAAACAGGGGCTTGCGCGCCAGCCAGCGGGGCAGCAGCCAGCGCTCCAGCCGTCTCCCCAGGGCGTAGCCCAGGGGAAAGAGCAGCGCCGCGGCCAGGGCGGCGGGCGCCACGCGGGTGAACAGGTAATGGCCGGCGCCGCCGGCGTAGCGAAAGGAGAGCAGGTGGGCGCAGGGGGCCCAGAAGCGGCCCAGGGCAAAGAAAGCCGCGCCGGCGCCGAAGGCGGCCCCGCCCGCGACCGCGGCCTGGACGCCGGGATTGCCGGTGATGCGCCGGCGGGCCATTGCCACCCCGGCGAACAGGAAGGCGCCGTTGAGCAGCATGGCCAGGTGGGCGTTGGCCTGGCAGAGGAGCGGCAGGCCCAGCAGGGGCACGGCCAGCCACTTGGCGAGCACGCCGCCGGCCGCGACGCAGGGGACGACACGCTTTTTCTTGTACACCGCCAGGGCCATGGCCATGAGGAAGAAGCCGGCGCCGGCGGCCAGCGGGCTGCGCGGCAGGCCGGCCAGGCGCGCCAGCCCCGCCAGCGCGTCGGCCAGCCCCAGGGCGGCGCCCAGCGCCAGGGCGACCAGCAGGCAGAATCTCCAGGAAAGAGTCTCGTTTTCAGTGGTCATAGTGCCTCTCAGGGACTTGCATCATCTTAAAGAACCGGCGAAGGGTTGTCAATAAAACTCGGCGTACGGTGTACGGCTGACGGCGTACGGCAGCAGCAATGGAATAGTCCGTCGCACTTCGTGACTCTTGCTGGGGAATTCGCTATGTGATACCGCAATGGATCAGTCCATGCTGTTCTTATCACGAATCACTACTTTCCAATCACCAGATACAGATCGCCCCCTTTGCTACAACTCGCCACAAAGCCCGCGTTTCAAGAGGTCGTTGTGTTGCGGTTGCCGTGCGCCGTAAGCCGTATGCCAAGATCATCGGGCTACTCGCCGATGATCTTGACCAGCACCCGCTTCTTGCGCCGGCCGTCGAACTCGCCGTAGAAGATCTGCTCCCAGGGGCCGAAATCGAGCCGGCCGCCGCTGACCGCCACCACCACCTCGCGGCCCATGACCTGGCGCTTGAGATGGGCGTCGCCGTTGTCCTCGCCGCTCAGGTTGTGGCGGTAGGCCGAGACCGGCTCGTGCGGCGCCAGCTTTTCCAGCCATTTCTCGTAGTCCTGGTGCAGCCCGCTCTCGTCGTCGTTGACGAACACCGAGGCGGTGATGTGCATGGCGTTGACCAGCGCCAGCCCCTCCTGGACGCCGCTCTCGCGCAGCGCCTGCTCGACATCAGGGGTGATATTGATGAACGCCCTTCTTCCGGGCGTCTGGAACCACAGTTCTTTGCGATAGTTTTTCATGCAGCCATTATACCGCAAATCTCTCGTGTCAGTGTCGGTGACAGTGACAGCACAGCCCCAGGTGAAGGCATTCGGCTAATGCCTTGCTGACATTGACACCGTCACTGTCACTGAGCTCGGCGGGCATTGATGATCGACGCTCCGGTCACCGCCGCGATGATGATCGCGCCGCCGGCGATGGCCGTGAGGCCCGGCCTCTCGCCCAGGGCCAGGAAGACCCCCACCGGATTAAACACCGGCTCGATGACGGCGACCAGGTTGGCCGAGAAGGTAGAGATGGGCTTGATGGCGTGGGTGAAGAGGACGGCGGCCGCCCCGATCTGGAAGATACCGAGGTTGGCGATGGCGCCCGCCGCCTTCAAGGTGAAGTGGAGCGCGGAAAGAAAAAGCGATGCGGCCACGGTGAGCCAGTGGGCCAGGGAAAGAATGGGGTCGGTACTTTGATTCATGAGAGTTACCGCCCCCAATTCTTTCAGCTTGTTGCATCCTGACACTGCCGTTGCCAGTCCCAACAAACAAGGTTTTTAATAACCATCAGCAGGATCTGTCACAAACAAATACAAGAATTAAAGTACCGTCCCCATTTTGAGGCTATGTTCTTCCGCGTCACGCGTTACGCGTCACGTAGTTCGACGAGCGCTGATCACCGACGCCGCCGTCACCGCCGCGATGATGATCGCGCCGCCGGCGATGGCCGTGAACCCCGGCCGCTCGCCCAGCGCCAGGAAGACCCACACCGGGTTGAACACCGGCTCGATGACGGCGACCAGGTTGGCCGAGACGGCGCTGATGCGCTTGATGGCGTAGGAGAAGAGGATGGCCGCCGCGCCGATCTGGAAGACGCCGAGCATGGCGATGGCGCCGGCCGCCTTCCAGGTGAAGACCGGCGCCGGCAGGAAGAGCGAGACGCCGACGCCGATGGCCACGGTGAACCAATGGGCCAGCAGCATCGACTCCAGCGGCGAGGCGTCCTTCTGCATGCGCAGGAAGACGAAGCAGAAGCTGAAGGCCAGCCCCGACAGCACCGCCAGCACGTTGCCCAGCAGGCGGCCGCCGCCGATCTTGTCCATGAACAGCAGGGCCATGCCCAGGCCGACGAAGGGGAAGGAGGCCCACTGTTCCCAGCGCACGCGCTCCCTGAGAATCCAGGCGCCGAGCAGGGCGGTGGAGACCGGGCCGAAGTACTGCAGCAGGATGGCGTTGGCCGCGCTGGTGGTCTTGTTGGCGGTGACGAACAGCAGCATGGTGGCCGTCTGCGCCAGCGCGGCGCCGACCTGCGGCCATGACCAATGGATATGCGGTCTCCTCAGCCAGGCCAGGATGACCAGCGAGGCCACGGCGCTGCGCGCGGCGGCGATGGCAAAAGGGTGCCAGTCGACGACCTTGATGAACAGCCCGGCGATGCTCCACAGGAACGCGGTCAGGGCCATGGCCAAGAGGCCGGAGTTTGCCGGCTTGCGCATCGGGATGTCAGTCATGACCAGCACTCGGCGTACGGCAGACGGCGGACGGCGGACAGCAGAAGGGAAAAGTGCCAAAATCCATGCAGCAAATCCCGAAGAAATTCAACATGACAAGCTCCAATGACCGGAACGGCGGCAATATCAGCGCTTTAATTTGGGTCATTGGGACATTGATGCTTGGAATTGACTTGGAATTCGGGGCCGGGTGCGTAAATCTCATATAATTCAATTTTGGCCTTTGACGATGTCATCTTTCTTCCGTACGCCGTGCGCCGTATGCCGTCAGCCGGTTTCTACTTAATTTGCAATCTGCCGCCATAGCACTTGCGGCACACCGACACGTACTTGTCGTTGCCGCCGATCTCGATCTGCGGCCCCTCGCCCACCGGCTGGCCGTCCTTGTACTTGAGCAGCATGGTGGCCTTCTTGGTGCAGTACCAGCAGACGGCCTTGACCTCCTCCACCTTGTCGGCGAAAAGCAGCAGCGCCTCGCTGCCGGCGAATAGGTGGTTGCGGTAGTCGTTCTTCAGGCCGTAGACGATGACCGGGACGTTCAGCGTGTCGACGATGCGCGTCAGCTCGATCACCTGGGCGCGGGTGAGGAACTGCCCCTCGTCGACGAGCACGCAGTCGGGCTTGGCCGCCGCCGCCAACCCCATCATGTCGGTCTCCTGGTTGATGATGATGGCGTCGCGCTGGAAGCCCATGCGCGAGGTGATCTTGCCGCGGCCGAAGCGGTCGTCCAGCGCCGGGGTGAAGAGCATGGCGTGCTTGTTCTGCTCCTCGTAGTTGTGGGCGATCTTGAGGATCTCGGTCGACTTGCCGGCGTTCATGGTCGAATAGCGGAAGTAGAGCTGGGCCATGTCTCAGCCTCCTGGGACGGTCAATAGCGGTCGTTGCGCCCCGGGGGATCCTGGAAGGCGCGCTGGATGTCGCGGTAGAGGGACAGGTCGGCGCCGTCCTGCAGGTAGCGGATCAGGGCCTCGGCGGTGGTGGCGTTCAGCGAGCGGCCCGGGTCGCGGTGGGCGAAGCGGTAGGAGCTGGCGACGTAGCTCGACACGCCGACCTTGTAGTCGCGGTCCTCGGCGAGCGGCCGCCCATCCAGGCCGCGCAGGTCGATGCCCAGGATGCGCAGCTCCTTGTCGGTGCGGATGGTGTAGGACAGCCCCGAGACCTGCAGGTCGAGCTCCCTGCCCTTTTCAAACGAGTCGCGCAGCAGCGAGCGGATCTCCCCGGCGTTCATGGCGATCTCCACCACCTGGTTGCCGAAGGGGTCGAGCGTGTAGACGTCCTTGAGCGTTATGGCCGGGTCCAGGCGCCGCAGGCGGATGCCGCCCTCGTTCTGGAAGGCGACGTCCAGGCCGTGGACGGCGCGCATGGCGTCGGTCATCATCGAGCCCAGGGCGTCCTTGCCCTCGATGGCGAAGGGGGCGGTGGCGATGACGCGGGCGAAGGCCGGGTTGTCGTTGAAGCGGGCGACCATGGCCTTCACCTCGGGATCCTCCGCCGCCAGGCCCTTGACGTCGATCAGCTCGCCCTTCTTGGCGGCCACGCGACCGCCGCGCACGAGCAGCTCCACCCGCCCGAGCCAGCGCAGGTCGCTGCCGGCCTGCGCCACCAGCACGCCGTTGACCGTCTCGGCCGGAGCGACCCGGGTGTGGGAGTGGCCGCCGATGATGGCGTCGAGCTCGGGCATGGAGGCGGCCAGCTTGACGTCCTCCTCGTAGCCGATGTGGGTCAGGGCCAGGAAGGCGTCGGCGTTGCGGCGCAGGGGCTTCATCTCCAGCGCCGTGGCCAGCGGCTCGCTGAAGCGCAGCCCCTGCACGCGGTCGGGGTGGGTCGAGGGCAGGCCGTTGCCGGGCTCGATCTGGATCAGGCCGAAAACGGCGATGCGCACGCCGCTCTTCGTGGTCAGCAGCCGCGAGGCGTACAGGTTGGGGATCTCGTTGCCGGGCCGGGGACGGATGTTGACCGAGACGAAGGGGAAGCGGGCCTGGGCGGCGAACAGCCGGAGATTCTCCATGCCCACGTCGAACTCGTGGTTGCCGGGGGTCATCAGGTCGACGCCCAGGCGGTTCAGCAGCTCCAACATCGGCCGGCCCGGCGGGTCGTACTGGTCGATGACCGGATTGCCGGTGAAGTTGTCGCCGGCGCAGAACACCAGCACGTCGCTGCCGCGGCGGCGCTCGGCGTCGATGAGGGCCGCGACCTTGGGGAAGCCGTCGATCTTGCCGTGGACGTCGTTGAAGTGGAAGATGACGACGCGCGACTCTTGCGCCGGCGGGACGGCCGGAGCGGCCGGCGGCAGTGAGGCGCAGGAGGAGAACGCCAGCAGGGCCAGGAGCGGCAGGAGCGCCCGGATGACGGCGGCGCGGCGGCTCATGCGCGGCCTCCGCGGCGCGCGGCGCGCTTGACCCGCAGGCGCGAGCCCTCGGCGAGGGCGCCGTCCAGGGCGACCTCGTGGCCGGCGCCGTCGAGGACGACCTTGGCGCCGTTCTGCACCTGCTTCCAGGTGACCTGGGAATAGGCGCGCAGCGCGTCGGCCACCTGCGCCCCGGAAAACACCTCGACCACCCGATCGTTGACCTGTATGTTCATGATGGCAACTCCATGGGAAAGTAAGAATAGTAAGGGAGTGCCCGCGTGTTGTCAAGGAAGAACCCGCCCCTGAATCGCACCCGCTCCATTCTATTCAGCAGCTGTAACGCACGACGGTCCTTCAAGGTTCCACGTGCCACGTTCCACGTCCCACGTTAAAAGCCCATAGGCCGAACGCAACAGGAAGCAACTAGCAACGACATAGGTCGCCGCCATGCTGTTTCAAATCACGAAAAGCGAATCACGATTGATCGAGTTTATGGCTGCTGCTTGTCACGCGTCACGCGTTACGCGTCACGAGAGATCATTATGCTATAATACCCCTGATGAAGCACCCCACATCGGTTTCGCTGACGCTGCCCCCGTGGCTGAACGCCTTGCTCCGCGGCGAGATCGAGATGCGTGATCCCGAACAGCGCATGCGCTGGGTCATCGGCCTGTCGCGGCGCAATGTCGAAGGGAAAACCGGCGGGCCGTTCGCCGCCGCCGTCTTCGCGCGCGAGAGCGGCCGGCTGCTGGGCGCCGGCGTCAACCGCGTCGAGCCGCTGAACCTGTCGCCGGCCCACGCCGAGGTGGTGGCCTGCGCCTTCGCCCAGAAGCGCGCCGGCACCTTCGACCTGAGCACGGTCGGCTCCGGCTGCGAGCTGGTGACCAGCTCCCAGCCCTGCCTGATGTGCCTGGGCGCGGTCCTGTGGTCGGGGGTGACGCGGCTCGCCTACGGGGCCGCCGCCGCGGACGTCCAGGGGATTTTGGGCTTCGACGAGGGGCCGCTGCCGCGCGACTGGCAGGGCGAGCTGGGCAGGCGCGGCATCACCGTCGCCGGCGAGTTCCTGCGCGCCGAGGCGGTCGAGGTCCTCGAACTGTACAAGGAAATGGCCGGGACGGTCTACAACGGCCGGTCAAAAAAATAACTTGCCCGAACTCTTAGTGGTAGTGATAGTGGTAGTGATAGTAACCGCAATATAACGATCTAAATAAATAATGAACTTTTTGAACCTCTTGCTACCACTACCACTATCACTACCACTGCGCGGGCCGCAGGCCCGCGTTAAAGCCCTTTCCGCTGCATCAGCTCGCGGTTGCGCGCCGGCGTCTGGTTCCACAGCGTCAGCATCAGCGCGCCGCCGATGATTGAGAAGGGGATGATCAGGTAGACCCAGGCCCCCCAGCCCCAGCGGTCGAGGAAGTAGCCCAGGCCGAAGCCGGTCAGGCCGCTGGCCAGGTACTGCACGCCGTCGAGCAGCCCGGTGACGGTCGCCGCCCCCTTGGTGCCGCCGAAATCCATGGAAGCGGTGCCCGAGAGCATGCCGTGGACGCCGAAGATCCACATGCAGCAGAAGCCGATCATGAAGGCGGCGACCCAGGGGACGCCGACGTGGCCCAGGACCAGCAGCGAGACGATCTGGCCGATGTAGAAGATGAAGGCCACCGGCGGCCGCCGCGACTGGAAGAGGTGGTCCGACATGTAGCCGCACAAGAGGCCGCCGAGGATGCCGCCGGCGGTGATGCCCAGCGAGGCCAGCTGGTGCAACCCCGAGCCGGGGGCGATGCCGTGGATCTCCTTCAGGAAGGGGGTGAACCAGAGCATCAGCCCCTGGCGCACGAAGCCGGTGCAGAACTCGGCGGCCATGAGGGTGAGGATCACCGGGTTCCGGAATGCACGCTTGAGCACGTAGGTGAAGCCGACCTTGACGTCGTCGCCGATGTGGCTGGTGGCGTCGTCGGTGTTGATCTTGGGGAAGCCCGCCTGCTCGGGCTTGTCCTTGACCAGGAAATGGTCGACGATGACCATGGCCAGGATCAGCGCCGAGGGGACGATGAACACCCACTGCCAGCCGAAATGGGCCAGGATCCAGCCGCCGAAGCCCATGGCCAGGAAGTAGCCGCTGGAGATCATGATGCCGAAGATGCCGCCGAAGACGCCGCGCTCCCTGACGTGGAACCAGGGGGCGTTGACCTTGACCACCGACAGGGCGCCGAAGCTCTGGAAGTACTGGTTGACGGCGTAGAGGAGCGACATGCCGACCACGATCTTGGTCTGCCAGCCGGCCAGGAACAGGGCGCCGATGGCCAGGTTGAGCAGCGCCGTGCCGATGCCGCCGAAGATGATGGCCTTCTTGCCGCCGAAGCGGTCGGCCAGCGGGCCGTTGAGGATGACGCTCAGCGCGTAGGTCCAGAAGCCGGCGGTGGCGATGGTGCCGAACTCGGCCTTGCTGAGGGCGAAGGTCTTCATGATGTCGCTGGAGGCGACGTTGAGGTTGTAGCGCCCCATGTAATAGGTGGCGTAGGTCAGCCCCAGCGGGAACCAGTTCTGGAAGCGGCGGCGGCGGAAGGCGGCCGAGTGGTTCAGCGGGTTGCTCACTTTTTCACCCCGCTCCACGTTTGCCACAGCCGGCCGAGCACCTCCTGCAGGTGGGCGCCCAGCACCTCGGGCCTGTCGGTCTTCTCGGGCATGTTGTCGAATACGGCGTAAGGCACCTGGCGCTTGCCGCCCTCCCCCGCCGGCAGGAACGCCGCGTCAGCGGCGAACTCGTCCCAGTCCGACTCCTTGTAGAGCATCTCGATCTTCTTGTCCTCCAGCGCGTGCTGCAGGATGGAATCGGGGCGGTCGGGGTTGTAGCGCCGGCGGTTCTTGCGCAGCGACTCGGGCCAGTCGACCTTGATGTACAGGGCGGCGGCATGGTCCAGCACCTGCGGCGACAAGTGAGAAAAGGCCTCGCGAAATCCCCCGTGCTCGCTGCCGCGAGCGAACTCGATGAACAGGGTTTTCCTGTCGTGGAAGCCGGGGTCGTTGCGCAGCATCTTGAAATACGCCAGGTTGAGCTTCTTGATCAGGAAGTTCCAGAACCACTTGTTCTTGAAGACGTAGCCGGGCATGGTCCTGCCCTCGTAGGTGAACTCCTTGTCGGTGATCAGGCGCGGCTGGCCCATCTCCTCCATCAGGTCGTCGTCCTCGAAGCGCTCCCACAGGATCGGGAAGTCGTCGATCTCCTGGAACTCGCCGACGTGGAAGCGCTCGATCCGCTCCTGGAGCGGCACTTTCTTCAGGTAGTCGATGACCTCGGACTTGCCGGCGGCCGGCCGGCCGATCAGGATGATGACGTCGAACGTGTTCTTGCCCATGCCTCGTACCTCCAGCGAACCTTGGATCAGCCGTGAACCTGTATTATATGAATGGGAATATTTATTGCAACAGGAACTCGGCGTACGGCATACGGCGCACGGCACACGGCAAGGCATGAGCCAGATCAAACTTTTTGTGCAGATGACAGCATAAGGAGTCGCATGGAACACTCCACAGAAGGGAAGCGGCAGAAACAATATTGCGATGCCATACCATTGAATTAGACCATCCCATTGCTGTTGCCGTCTGCCGTAAGCCGTGCGCCGTATGCCAAGAACTTTTACGGATCGATTCCCGGCAGATCCTGGGCTCCTCCGGGCAGCTCGCTTTTCGCGCCGGTGAAGTCGGCCAGCTTGTCCCGGAACTTCTCGGCCTTCTTGGCCGTCTCGTCGTACTTGCCGGCGGCGTTGCCCAGGTGCTTGCCCAGCAGGCAGAAGTCGCCGTAGAACTGGCCGAAGCCCTCCTGCACCTTGACCAGGTCGCGCAGGATCTGCCGCGTGCGCTGCTCGATGCGCAGTCCCTTGAGGCCGAAGGCGATGGCCATCAGGTAGGCGTAGAAGCTGTTGGGCGAGACGGGGATGACGTGGCGCTCGACGGCGTAGTTGAAGACGCCGTAGCTGCGCCCGTCCAGGCCGTCGCTGATCATGGCCTCGTAGAAGACGTTCTCGGCCGGGACATAGGCCAGGGCGAAGTCGTAGGTCCCCTCGTCGGGGCGGATGTACTTGGCGGCGATCTCGTCGATGCGCTTCTTGAAGCTGGTCACGAACTCCTTGCGGTGCTTCCTCCGCGCCTCCTCGCCGTCGGCCTCGAAGAGGCGCACGAAGCTCTCCAGCGGGAACTTGGCGTCGACCGGGATCAGGCGCTCGCCCAGGGAGATGACGGCGTCGACCTTCTCGTTGTCGCCGAAAGCGTGCTGCATCTCGTAGTTGCCCTGGGGCAGCACCTGGCGCAGCAGGTCCTCCAGCAGGTACTCGCCCAGGTTGCCGCGCAGCTTGGGCGCGCGCAGGATGTTCTGCAGCGAGGAGATGTCCTTGCCGATGGCCTTCATCTGGTTGGTCGACTCCTCGAGCAGCCCCAGCTTCTGCTGGATCTCGCCCACCACGCGCAGCTGGGTGCTGATGTTCCCCTGCCCCCGGTTCAGCGTCTCGGTGACCGTGCGCATGATCTCGTTCAGCTGGCCGTTCTGCTGCAGCAGCGACTGGCGCTGAGCCTCGGCCTGGGCGCCGCGCATCTCCTGCAGCTGGTTGCGCAGGTCGAGAACCTGCTGGCTCAGCCCGGTGTCGCGCGGCCGCAGCTGCAGCACCAGCACGGCCAGCAGCAGGGCGACGGCGACGGCCAGCAGGATGACGAGCAGGACGGTTTCCATGGGATGCGCTTCCTTCTTGGCGAGTACGATAACAGAGACGAGCCCGGATTGCAAACGGGCCGACGCCACGCGACCCAGCGCGCGTCGCGACCCGCCCCCAGGCCCCAGGTCACGAGTCCGGGGCCTGGATGCGCAGGAAGCCCTCGGCCAGGGCGAACTCCAGGGAGGTGACGGCCTTGCGGATCTCCTCCCTGCCCGACGGCAGCCGCGGGCCCGCTTCCAGGAGCACGGCCTGGGCGCGGCCATGCGCCTTGGCGTACAGCAGGCCCAGGTCGGCGATCATGGTGCATTGCTCGAAGGTCAGCAAGCCGGGCTGTCCGCGGTAGACCGGCAGGGCGACGTAGCCGATGGAACACGTCTTGCGCAGGGTCTCCCCGCCGCCGATGTCGAAGCGGGTGTCGGCCACCCGCTGCAGGATCTTGGCGGCAAAAGCTCCCAGGTACCCGGGGGCCACGTCCTTCAAGACCAGCAGGAATTCCTCGCCGCCCAGGCGCAGGACGGCATCGTCCTGGCGCAGGGACTCCATGAGCAGCGACGCGAACTGCCGTAAAACCCGGTCGCCGGCGTCATGGCCGTGGATGTCGTTGACCATCTTGAAAAAATCGATGTCCACGAGGAACATGCCGAACACGGCGTCTTCCAGCGCGGCCCCGCGCTGGTTGGGCGAGCCCAGCAGAAATTGCTTGCGCTTGAGGAACGCGTCCACCTCGCCCTGCAGCACCTCGTGCATGTAGCGGCGGTTGCGCAAGCCGGTCAGCGGATCGGTCAGGGTGGCCTGGAGCAGATCCTGGGAGGCATCGTGCAGCTGCCGGGTGCGCTCGGCAACGGTCTTCTCCAGGCGGTCCTTCTGGTGGCGCAGGTTCAGCGTGTACAGGTAAATGAAGCCGAGCAGCCCGGCCACTCCCCCGAGAGTCCACAGCAGGTACGCCCACGGCGTGCGCGTCCAGGGGGGGAGGATGCGCAGGCCAAATCCGGCTTCCTCGCCCAGCGTGCCATAGACGTTTCTGGCGCGCACACGGAAGCGGTATTTTCCCTCGGGAAGGTTGGTGTATTCCTTCTTCGTGTCGGCGGTCCAGCCGCTCCACCCCTTGTCGAATCCCTCCAGGCGGTACTGGAAGCGCGTGTCGCCGGGTTTCTCGAAGAAAGCCGCCGCAAACTGGAACGAGACGGAATTTTCCTTGTAGGGAAGGCTCGGGATGTCTCCGGGATCCGGGAGTTTTTCAAAGACGGTGCGCCGCCGGCTGAAGGCCGTGCCGGGACGGCCGTACGTGCCATGGAAGAGGATGCGCTGGGATCCCGCCGTCACCCTGCGGATCAGAACGGAGAATGGCCGGCCATAGTCCTTCGCCGCATGGGGATCCACCCGGTAAAGCCTCTTGCCTGTCAGCCAGATGCTGCCGTCCGGATGGAGGTACATGGTCCCGTCCTGGGCCGGGACGCCGCGGAAAGGCCGCGGATCCATGCGGTAGTTGCCGTCCCGGCCGGGGCTGGCCCAGGAGATCCCTTGAGAGGTGTTGAAGAAAACATCGCCATCGGGGGCGAAGACCATGTCCCGCAGCGCGACGGGAGGATCGCGGAACGCCATGCCCAGGACCGCGTCCTGCGTGAAACGGATGCGCTCCGGGGGCCGGGCTTGGCCGCGGGGGATGGCGGTGCGAAACAACCCCGACGACGACAGGACAAAAAGGGTTTCCCCGCGGGCAATGGCCTTCAGGTACGAGCGGACCGGCAGGCCCTGCTCGGGGCCGAAGCGCTGGACATGGGGCTTGGTCGGGTCCGCAGCGGCGAAGAGAAGCCGCAGCAGGCCGCGCGTCTCGGTGCCGGCCCACAGATCGCCGCGGCTGTCCTGGGCGATGCTGCGAACGTTGTCCTCGATGCCCTCGATCCTGCCCTCCAGCCGCCAGCGGCCCGCCGCGCGCCGGTACACCTCCATGCCTCCGGCGGTGAGCCCGGCGAAAAGATGGCCTGGCCATAGCCTGGAGGCGGCCAGGCAGTACGTGGTGGCGCTGGACCCCTGGGCCTTTACGGCCCGATCACCGCGGATGTGGAACAAGCCGCTGGCCGTGGCCGCCATGAGGTCGCCGTCGACGTCGAGGAGCTGCCAGATTTGCGCGGGGCTGTCTTTCAGCGGCACGAAGATGGGACGGTCGTCCCGCAGGGCGAAGCGCTGGCTTGCCTGCAGCAGCAGGCCTTCGAAGGTGCCGACGACCATGCGTCCCTGGTGGAAGCGGGCGCAGATGCTGATGCCACGGATGTTGTTGCGGGAGTCAAAGTACGAGCTGGCCTCGTCCATTTCGATGTGGGAGATCCCGGCATTGCTGCAGCACCACAAATTGCGGGCGCGGTCCAGGAACAGGTTCAGCACCGTGTTGTCCAGCAGGTCGCTGCTGGTATTGATGCTGCGGATGGCCTTCCCGTTCTGGTCGAAAATGGCGATTCCCCCCCTGACGCTGCAGACGGCGAAAACGTCCGCCCCCAGGGGAACGAGCCGGTAAATGAAGCCGTTGCCGACCTTGATGAATTCGTCCAGCTCGCAGGCAAAGGGTGCCACCATGTTCGCGGGCGCCGGCCGGGAAGGATCGTAACGCTGGGCCGCCTCGTCCCACAGGGGCTCAAGATCAATGCGCAGGAAATCCCCGCTGGCTCGGCCCGCCAGCAGCTGGTGGCGGCGATCCCGCACCGCTCCCCTGGCTGGAAGGGCCGCTTGGGCCCCGGCCTCCCGGTTTCCCTGGACCGGCTGGCTGAACGGGGCCAGGGCGATGCGCGTGCCGTTGTACACGCCGGCGAGCTGGGGGATCGGCAGCACCTTGTCCCCGGCCAGGAGGCACAGGCCCCTGTCCGCGTCGGCGAAGAAAACGTGACCGTTCAGCAGGCAGGCCTGCGACGAGGCGAGGCGGCCGGCGAGGACCGTGATCCGGCCGCCGTGAAGGCGAAAAATGCGGCTGCGGGTCAAAAAGTAGACGCCGTCAACGGCGCTCACCACCTGCCAGACATCGGCGAAGGCCCGGGCGGCGGCGGGAATGGCGTCGCCCAGGGAGACCGCGAAGACCTCGCCGGAGGGCGATGCCGCCAGGTAGCCGAAATCGTCCACCGAGCCGTAAAAGAGGGTCCCGTCCGGGCCGAAAGCCAGGTCGCGGACGGTGGCGTTCCCAAGCACCGGGATCAGGCGCCAGTGCAGCCCATCGAACTCCAGGATGCCGGCATTGTTGGCAAAATACATGATGCCACGGCGGTCCTGCACCGCCGCCCAGTTTTGGGAGAGGGCCTGGATTTGTTCGGTCTCATAGTTGGTGATGACCGGCGCACCGAGCTTTTGCGCCGGGGCCGGCAGCACCGCCCCGGCGATCAGGATCAACCCCGGCAGAAAAGAAGCCCTGCGTTTCATGGCTCGTTCACGATGCGGATGGGCTCGACGGCAGTCCCCCTGTCCATCACGGGCATTCTATTGTGCGGCAATGCGAAAGTCAACCAAGCGGTTCGCCGCAATCCTGGCCGCTGGCCGGCGAATTGACATCAAGACACAACATTCCTATACTGGGTCCATTGAACCAGGAGGACGCAATGGGCGCGCAAAAGAAACTTCCCGCGGGCACGATCCTGCTGGGCGGCATCCTGATCCTGGCCGGGGCGCTGGTGCTGCTGGACAACCTGGACGTCCTGTCCCTGCGCTTCCGCATCGGCGACTGGTGGCCGCTCATCCTCATCGTTCTCGGCGTGGTGCATATCGTCGACAGCCGCCGGCTGTTCGACTTTTCCGGGCTGTTTCTGATCCTGCTCGGCGGCGTCTTCCTGGCGGCCGAGCTGGACGCCATCCGCTGGGAGGACGTCTGGCTGTGGTGGCCGGCGGTGCTGATCCTGCTCGGCCTGTCGCTGCTCTTCCGCCACGCGCCGCTGCTGTCCGCGGCCCGGCCCGCCCCCCTCCCCGGGGCCGCCTGCGGCGACCCCTGCCTGCGCGTGCACAACATCCTGGCCGGCGGCGACCGCCGCGTGACCAGCCGGGAGTTCAAGGGCGGCGACGTTTCCAACGTCCTGGGCGGAGTCGAGATCGACCTGCTCGAGGCCAGGCTGGCGCCGGGCGAATGGCTGCTCACCGTCTCCACGGTGCTGGGCGGCGTCGACATCCGCCTGCCCCGCGACTGGCGCATCGAGGTCCAGCCCACCACCATGCTGGGCGGAGTCGACGACCACACGCGCCAGAATCCCGACGCCGCCGGCGGCAAATTGGTCATCCGCGCCTCGGCCTTGCTCGGGGGGATCGAGATCAAGAACTAGAAGAAGAGATATCGTGACGCGTAACGCGTAACGCGTGACGAGTAGCGGCAAGGGAGCGGACTTATTCCGGTTTTTTTAGAAGAAGCCAATATCCGTCCACTGACATGCCGGACGGAGGCGCGGGAACCTCGAGCCGGATCCGCGGATTAAAATCCCGGTTCAGTGGAACGCCCTGGTCAGGGCGAGAACGACGGCGGCCAGGACCACGATCCAGAAAAGGATGAACAAGGAAGCGAACAGCCAGTTCTTCTTTAGGGATACCGGCTCGCGAGCGGCCTTCTCCCTGGCGGCGTTCATGACCTCGGCCGGGACCAGGCGCAGCGCCAGGGCGATCAGCGCCGGCAGGATGAGCAGGTCGTCAAGATAACCGAGCACGGGGATGAAGTCGGGGATCAGATCGATCGGGCTGAGGGCGTATCCCAGCGCCACCAGCATGATCGCCTTGGCCGTCCAGGGAACGCGGGGGTCCTGCGCGGCGTAATAGAGAGCCGTGATCTCCGCTTTCAGCCGTTTCGCCCTGGCTTTCAGGTTTTCCATGCGCCACCATTGTACCAGAAATCGGCGAGAAACATTCGGCAGATCAGTATCAGTGACAGTGCCAGTGTCAGCAAAGCCAAGGTTTTAAACATACTCGAACTACTTGTGGTGCTCATGGTGGTAGTAGCGGGCATTCTAGGTAAGATCCTGATCAGTGATGAGTGATGAAAAGCAGCAAGAACGACCAGCGCCTAAATAGAAATCTTCAGCAACCAAGCGAATTGGCTTTCGTTACGTCGGACTTCGAACCTCGAACGTCGAACCTTGTAGCAATACCAGGAATTGTTTCTGATCGTTCGCTGTACGCCTAACGCCATACGTCGAGCGCCCTTGCTTGTCACGCGTCACGCGTTACGCGTCACGATCGTTCTTCTATTTCTTGGCCAGGTCAATGACCTGCTGCATCACGCGCATGACATTGCCGCCCCAGATCTTGGCGACCTGCTCCTCCGTGTAGCCGCGGCGCGCCAGCTCGATGGTGATGTTCTTTAGCTCGGTGGCGTCGCGGCAGTCGGCCAGGCCGCCGCCGCCGTCGAAATCGGTGCCGATGCCCACGTGATCGATGCCGATGAGCTTGACGATGTGGTCGATGTGATCGACGGCATCCTTGACGTAGACCGGAGGCTGGGGATAGCGGGCCTCCAGCGCGTCGTGCTCCGCCTCCACCTTGGCGCGCTCGGACGGGGTCTTGATGCCGCCCCAGCCGCCGTAGGTCTCCTGGATGCGGCGGTAGAAGTCCTCGAAGGCCTTGTCGCGCCCGGCGTCGGCCGGCGGCTGCTTGACGTAGTCGGTCAGGATGCAGAGCTGGACGACGCCGCCGTTCTTCTTCAGCGCCAGCAGCATCTCGTCGGTCAGGTTGCGCGGGCTGGCGGACAGGGCGCGGGCACAGGAGTGCGAGGCGATGACCGGAGCCCGGGTCAGGGCCAGCACGTCGAAGAAGGAGCGGTCGGAGATGTGCGAGACATCGACCATGACGCCCAGGTCGTTGAGCCGCCGCACCACCTGCCGGCCCCAATCGCTCAGGCCGCGGTCCTCGGGATCGCGGCGGTCGGTCGCGGAGTCGCAGATGTCGTTGTCGGCGGTGTGGGCCAGGGTGACGTAGCGCACGCCGCGGCGGTAGAAGGCGTCGATCCATTCCGGGTCGCGGCCCAGCGGGTAGCCGTTCTCCATGCCGATGAAGATGGCGCGCTTGCCCTCCTGCTCCAGGCGGCGGGCGTCCCCCGGCGTCAGGGCCAGGCCGCACAGCTCCGGGTATTTCCTGTACATGGCGTCCATGCCGTCCAGGATGGCCACGGCCTTGTCCCGCGCGTCGGCGTAGCCCTCGGGCGTGCGCGGGCCCTGGCCGACAAAGACGGCGAAGAAGGAGGCGTCGAGCCCGCCCTCCTTCATGCGCGGCAGGTCCTGGCAGCCGCTGCCGCGCTCGCCGGTCCTGTGGTACTGGCCGATGTCCCAGCCCGGCTCCAGGAGCTTGAAGGGCGTGTCGCAGTGGGTGTCGACGGTCAGGGCCCGCTCGTGCCAGAGCAGGGCCTTGGCCGCGAGCGCTGGGTCTTCGGCGGCGCCGGTGGCCGCGGAAAGGACGGAACCGGCCAGGAAGGCGACGAGCAGTGACTTTCGTTTCATGGGCACCTCGAAAGACATTATACCGCAAAACGGCGGCGAAGGTTTGCCTGCGTTCCCGCCCCCCACAAGCCGTCTTCTGCGCAAAAACAATGTCCAAAACCAAATCCATTTCAAGCATCTTTTCCTTGTTTTGGTCATTTCGCCATTGGAATTTGGAACTTGTTTGGAATTTGCTGCCTGGGAATTTGGTACTGTAGTCCTGCCGGATCGCTCGCCTGAAAATCCATGCTTTGCGCAAATAAATGAAAGAAAATTGAAATATTTTGGACAGATCTGGCCGCTGTGCTATAATTATTCCCATGCTGGACACCCATTTTGTCAGGAACAACCTGGAGCTGGTCAAGAAGAAGGTCGAGGCCAAGGGCGTTCCCTTCGCCGACGACCGTTTCGTCGCCATGGACCTGCGCCGCCGCCGCGTCCTGGCCGCCAGCGAGGAGCTGAAGAGCCGCAAGAACAAGCTGGCCAAGGAGACCGGCTACCTCAAGCGCAGCGGCGCCGGCACGCACGACCTGGAGCAACAGTCCGTCGAGCTGTCCAAGCAGATCGCCGAAAGCGAGCAGGAGCTGGCGGCGCTCGAGGCCGAGTTCCAGGAATTCCTCCTGGGCATCCCCAACCTGTTCCACGACTCGGTGCCGGTGGGCCACGACGCCACGGCCAACGAGGTGGTGCGCGAGTGGGGCGAGAAGCCCGCCTTCGACTTCGCCCCCAAGCCGCACTGGGAGCTGGGCGAGGCCGCCGGCACCCTGGATTTCGCCCGCGCCGCCAAGGTGGCGGGCTCGCGCTTCGCCGTCTACTACGACGGCCTGGCGCGGCTGGAGCGGGCGCTGCTGCAGTTCATGCTCGACGTGCACACCGGCGCGCACGGCTACCGCGAAGTGCTGCCCCCCTTCCTGGTCAACGACGCCAGCCTGGTCGGCACCGGCAACCTGCCCAAGTTCAAGGCCGACCTGTTCAAGGTCGAGGGCTACAACCTGTACCTGACGCCCACCGCCGAGGTGCCGCTGACCAACCTGCACCGCGACGAGACGCTGGACGAGGAGCGGCTGCCGGTCAAGTACGCCGCCTTCACCCCCTGCTTCCGCAGCGAGGCCGGCTCGCACGGCAAGGACATCCGCGGCCTGGTCCGCCTGCACCAGTTCGACAAGGTGGAGCTGATGAAGTTCGCCGCCCCCGACCGCTCCTACCTGGAGCTGGAGGAGCTGACCGCCGACGCCGAGGACATCCTGCGCCGGCTGGGGCTGCCGTTCCGCACCGTGGTGCTGTGCAGCGGCGACATGTCCTTCTCCTCGGCCAAGACCTACGACATCGAGGTGTGGATGCCGGCCCGCGCCGGCTACCTGGAGATCTCCTCCTGCTCCAACTTCGAGAGCTTCCAGGCGCGGCGGGCGCGCATCAAGTACAAGGGCCGGGACGGCAGGAAGGACTTCGTGCACACCCTGAACGGCTCCGGCCTGGCCATCGGCCGCACCGTCGCCGCCATCATGGAAAACAACCAGACGTCCGAGGGCCGCGTCCGCGTTCCCGACGCCCTGCGCCCCTACATGGCCGGCTACGAGCGGATCTGATGCCCTATTTCAAGTGCACCCTGGTCGACGAGCAGGGGCATTTCCAGACGCGCGAGCAGTACGCCGAGAGCCGCCAGGAGCTCGTGGCCTCGCTGGCCGGCCTGGATGAGAAGCTGCTGGCGGCGCGCCGCCTGTGGCTGCGGGACTTCTCGCTGGGCCACCTGTTCCGGCGCAAGATCGGCACCACCGAATTCCTGCTGTTCAACCAGGAGATGATCACCCTGCTCAAGTCGGGCATTCCGCTGATCCGCGCCCTGGAGATCATCGTCCAGAACACCCCCTTCGGAGTGCTGCGCGAGGTGCTGGCCAAGGCCGCCGGCAACATCCGCAACGGCATGCAGGTCTCCGAGGCCTTCGCCTCGCCGCAGATCCCCCATGTCACCATCTACCGCGCCTCGCTGACCGCCGGCGAGCGCAGCGGCCACCTGGAGCAGGTTCTGGAGAAGTTCAACGTCTACCTGGGCAAGATCAACAACCTGCGCCGCAAGATGATCAGCGGCCTGACCTATCCCATCATCCTGCTGCTGTTCATGGTGGCCGTCATCCTGGTCATCGCCATCTTCGTCATCCCGCGCTTTTCCTCGTTCTTCACCGACATGGATGCGCAGCTGCCGTCCATCACCCTGTTCTTCATGGAGGTCACGCAATTCCTGCGCGCCAACCTGCTGCCCATCCTGGGGGCGCTGCTGCTGGCCTACCTTACCGTGCGCGGCATCGAGCGCCTGAACCCGCGGGTGGTGGTGGTCGACCAGCTCAAGCTCCGCGCCCCCTTCCTGGGGCGCATCGCCCACGAGAACGCCATCGCCGTCTTCGCCCGCACGCTGGCGATCCTGATCTCGGGCGGCATCCCGGTGCCCGAATCGGCCGAGATCGCCGTGGCCACCTTCGCCAACCGCTTCCACCACCAACAGGTGCTCGACGTCCCCGACAAGATCCGCCAGGGCAACCTGCTCTCGGCGGTGCTGGAGGAGGTGCCCATGATGCCGCGCATCCTGGTGGAGATGGTGCGCGTGGGCGAAACCTCGGGCAACCTGACCGCCGTCCTCGACGAGAGCGCGGAATACTTCGAGCGCTCGCTCGACAACCGCATCGGCACGTTGATTTCGCTGATCGAACCTGTTATAATCATCGGCCTGGGAGTGGTAATCGCCGTGATGCTCCTGTCCGTTTACTTGCCGATATTCAGCGTCGTAAAGGTCGCGCAGTGAAGAAATCGATCCACATCGCGGACGTCAAGATCGACTACACCCTGCTGGCGAAGTTCCCCGCCGAGTTCCTGATCAAGAACCTCTTCTTCCCCATCGAGGAGAACAACGGCAGCATCTCGGTGGCCATGCCCGACCCCGACAACCTGGACAAGATCGGCATGATCGAGAACTTCACCCAGAAGAAGGTCGTGCCCTTCCTGGCCAACCGCGACGAGCTGGAAAAGTTCCTAAAAAAAAGCGACACCTACACCAAGGTGCTGCGCGACAAGACCGAGACATTCGCCCTGAAGAAGACCGCCGCGGCCGACGCCGCCGAGGACGACGTCGTCACCATCGAGAGCGTCACCGAGAACGAGGAGGACGACTCGGTCATCAAGCTGCTGAACAACATCATTCTCACGGCGGTGAACAAGAAGGCCTCCGACATTCATATCGAGATCGGCGCCGACGCCCTGGTCATCAAGTACCGCATCGACGGCATCCTGCACCAGATCATGGAGCCGCTGGACAGTTCCTTCCATTCCTTCCTGCTCACCCGCCTCAAGGTCATCTCCGAGCTGGATATCGCCGAGAAGCGCGTCCCGCAGGACGGCCGCTTCCGCATGAAGTTCAAGCAGAAAACCATCGACTTCCGCGTATCGATCATGCCCGGCGTATACGGCGAGAACGCCGTCATCCGCATCCTCGACCGCGAGATGATCACCGAGAGCCTCGGCGAGCTGAAGCTGGACCAGCTGGGTTTCTCCCCCGACCTGCTGGAGAAGATCCACTACTACATCCGCCAGCCCTACGGCATGTTCCTGGTCACCGGGCCGACCGGCAGCGGCAAGACCACCACGCTGTACGCGGCCCTGAACGAGATCAAGGACCCGGCTGACAAGATCATCACCATCGAGGACCCGGTGGAATACCAGGTCGAGGGCGTCATCCAGATCCCGGTCAACGAAAAGAAGGGGCTGACCTTCGCCCGCGGCCTGCGCTCCATCCTGCGCCACGATCCCGACAAGATCATGGTCGGCGAGATCCGCGACCCGGAGACGGCGCAGATCGCCATCCAGTCGGCCCTGACCGGCCACCTGGTGTTCACCACCGTCCACGCCAACAACGTCTTCGACGTGCTGGGGCGCTTCATCCACATGGGCATCGACACCTACAGCTTCATCTCGGCGCTCAACTGCATCGCCGCCCAGCGCCTGGTGCGCGTCCTCTGCCCGCTGTGCAAGAAGCCCTACACCCTGAGCAAGGCCGACTTGGCCTACAACCGCATCGAGCGCAGTTCCTTCTCGCAGCCCGTCTACCGCGCCGCCGGCTGCGAGGAGTGCGGCGGCCTGGGCTACGCCGGGCGCACCGCCATCGGCGAGATCTTGGAGCTCACCGACGAGATCAAGGAGATGATCCTGGCCAAGAAACCGACCTCGGAGATCAAGAAAACGGCCATGCAGCAGGGCATGGTCCCCATCCGCCGCAATGGCCTGGAGCGCGTCCGCTCCGGCATCACCTCCCTCGAGGAGCTGAACCGGGTGACAGTCAAGGAATGGGTCTGATCGACCGTCTGCTCCCCCTGCGGCCGCCGCGCCAGGTGGTGTTCGCCGGCGAGCGCCACGCCGAGGTGTTCCGCCTGCGCAACGGCCGGGTCGCCCACCGCGTCCCCGTCCCGGGCGCGGCGCTGGCGGAGGACCCGGGCGACGACTGGCAGGCGTTGTTCGCCGCCCTGGAGCGCGAGGAGACCGGCGTGGTGTTCGGCGCCTCACCGTTCATCTTCAACGTCTTCGAGTTTGACCGGCTGCCCTGGCGGCGCCAGGCGCTGCGCGAGCTGGTGGCCTGGCGGCTGCAGAAGATTTTTCCCGAGAACATCGAGGCCTACGACCACCGCTGGTTCGTGCTGAACCGCCGGCGGGTGCTCTCGGTGCTGGTGCGCCGCTCGCTGCTGGACAGCGTGGAGAGCGCGTTCCACGAGCGCAACATCCCCCTGACCGCCATCGGCAGTTCCACCCTGCAGATTCTGGGCCGGGCCCTGGGAGCCCGTCCCGTCCCCGACCTGGTCATCGAGCGGGACGGCGCCGGCTGCACCCTGGCCTTCCTGCAGGGGCACAGCCCCATCTACATCCGCAAGTTCCGCGGCGTTTCCGAGTCCCCCGCCGACGCCGGCGATGAGATCGGCCGCACCGTGTCCTTCGTGCGCGGCCAGTACGGCATCGATCCCCGCCGCTGCTGGCTCCACGACCACGGCGGCGAAACCGCGGCGGTCGAGGCGGCGTTGCAGGAGCTCAGCGAGGAAGCCCTCGGCGGCGGCAGGCTTTCGCCGTTGCCGCCGGGCCCCGGGCCGACGCCCCATTTGCCGGTGCGCCCATGAGGAAGCTGGAGTACAATCTCGCCCGCCAGCCACGGCTGGACGTCTTCGCCTTCGTCCTGCGCGCCGCCCTGCTGTTCCTCCTGGCGCTGCTGCTGGCCGGCCTGGCCGCCGCCTATTGGGGCGGGCGCCGCGCCCGCCAGGAGGCCGCGGCGCCCGCCGCCGGGCGGCTCCGCGACCTGGCCGGCGAGACCAGCCGCCTGCGCGCCGAAATCGAGTCCAGACAGCGCGCGCTGGGCGGCCAACTGGCCGTGGCCAACGTCCTGATCGAGCGCAAGAGCTATTCCTTCGTGGGACGCCTGGATTTCCTGGAGCATGTCGCCGGACCGGGCATCCGCCTGCGCAGCCTCTCGCTGGTGAACCAGCGCGGCGACCGCGTGAGCCTGGCCCTCAGCGCCCGCTCGCTTCCCGAGCTGTTCGCCGTATACAAGAAGCTGTCCGCCTACGGCCTGGCCATCGCCAGCGAAACCCAGACCCCGGACGAGTACCTGGTACAACTCAGCTTCTCCGCCCCCGATCCGGAGGCGCCTTCGCCGCGGACCGCTCCGAGCCGGAAAAGTCCCCAGCGGACGCCGATGACTCCCCGGAGGCCTGATCGCAAATGAGGCCATACCGGATCACCCTCATGTCGCTGCTGGTCCTGGTGGCCGTCGCCGCGGCGGTGCTGCTCCTGTCCCTGGGCTGGGGGGCGTCCCAGGACCTGCGTCGCCAGGGCCGCGGCGACCCGCAGGCCGCCCTGCGCCGGCAGGAACAGGAGCTGGCGCAGACGGCCGCCGAGCACAAGGAATGGCAGCGACTGCCCGAGGACCTGCGCCGCTTCCGCGAGCGCACCATCATCACCCTGGACGGCTTCGCCCGTTTTCGCCGCGACCTGAACCTTTGCCTGGACGACAACAACCTGCGGGCCCCGAACATTTCCTTCAATTTCCAACAGCGCCAGAACGGCCTGCAGCCGGTGGCCATGCAGTTCAGCCTGAACGGTCCCTATCGCAGCCTGAAGAAGTTCATCTATGACATGGAACGCAAGCCGCAGATGGCGTTCATCCGCTCGGTCGACATGAGCGCCAGCGGTGACGCCGTCAACGCCCACTTCAGCATGGAGGCCTACCTTGGCGACTGAACGTTGCGGCCTGTCGCGACTCACGCTGCCGGCACTGCTGCTGGCGCTGGCGACCGCGCCGGCAGGCGCCGAGCTGCTCAAGCTGAGCCAGCTGCAGCGCCCCGCGCCGCGCTTCACGGTGAAGCGCGACCTGTTCGCCGGCGCGGAGACGCCGGCGCCGGCGCGGGCCGGCAAACAGGAGGAAACGCAGTCGCAGTCCCTGCAGCAGAGCATCGCCGAGGAGATCGCCAGCTCGGTGAGCTTCGAGGGCATCATCCTCAAGGGCGGCAAGCCGCTGGCGCTGCTCAACGTCAGCGGCGAGTACCACACCGTCGGCGAGGGCGAGACGATCCTGGGCAAGATCCGCGTCCTGACGATCACCCGCGAGCGGGTGACCATCGAGTACGACGGCCAGCCCTACGAGATCCGCAAGAAAGGAGAGGAATAATGGCAGCGAACGCGCATCCGCACCGCATGGCATTCCTGCTGGCCGCCCTGCTCGTCTGGCAAGGCTGCCTGACCACCACGTCCAACCTGCGCCAGGCCCGGGAGCTGTACACGACGGGCGACTACGACCGGGCCAGCGAGGTCCTGCAGAAGGCGGCCGCCGAGAACCCGCGCAGCGAAGAGATCAAGACCCTGCTGTTCCGCGCTCAGCTGGGCAGCTACCTGCAGCACCGGCAGCTGGCGCGCGCCCGCGTCCGCGACAACGACCGCGCCGCGGCGCTGCGCGAGTACCAGCAGGCCCTGGCCGTCTTCCCCGGCAACCGCGAGCTGCAGGCGGAATACGACGCCTACGTCAACCCCAGGAAGGCCGCCGCCGAGAAGCCGCAGCCGGCCATCGTGCCGCCGGTGCAGTTGCGCGTGCGCCCCGACGAGAAGGTCAGCCTGAGCCTGCGCAACACGCCGATCAGCAACATCTTCAAGAGCCTGGGCCGCACCTTCGGCGTCAACTTCATCTTCGACAAGGACTTCCGCGACTTCCTGCACAGCCTGGAGATCGAAAACTCGGGCTTCTACGAGATCCTGCGCGTGCTGTGCATGGTCTCCTCCTCGCAGTACCGGGTGCTGGACCCGACGTCCGTCATCGTCTACCCCGACATCTTCGCCAAGAAGAAGGCCTTCGACCTGCGCGGCATCAAGACATTCTACCTGTCGGACATCAAGGCCGAGGACGCGCGCAAGCTGGTGCAGACGGTGTTCCGCGACGAGCAGCTGCTCATCCAGGAGGATCCCAACCTCAACGCCCTGGTCATCCGCGGCGACTTCCAGTCACTGGCCGACGTCGAGCGCTTTCTGGGCCGCATCGACAAGGGCAGGAGCGAGGTCGAGGTGCACATCGAGATCCTGGAGATCAACCGCACCCTGATCAGCAAGCTGGGGGCCGACTTCGCCAGCGGCACCTTCGGACTCGCGGCGGGCGTGCTGGGCGAGGACGGCAAGGTCTCCTCGACGCTGAACGTCGAGGACCTGGGCAGCACCAACTTCTTCATGACCATCCCCACCGTGGCCATGAACTTCCTGGAATCGGACAGCAACAACAAGATCCTGGCCAAGCCCAACCTGCGCGGCCTGGACGGCGAGGAGATCTCCTTCATGGTCGGCGACGAGGTGCCCATCCCCGAGACCCAGTTCCAGGCCATCGCCGCCGGCGGCATCAACTCCTCGCCGGTGACCACCTACCGCTACCGCAACGTCGGCGTGGAGATCAAGGTCACCCCCTTCGTCCACCAGAACAACGAGGTGACGCTGAAAACCAAGCTGACGATCAACTTCATCTCCTCGGGCGCCACCTCGTCCTTCCCCACCTTCGGCAAGCGCGAGATCGAGAACAAGATCCGCCTCAAGGAGGGGGAGACCAACATCATCGGCGGCCTGATCCGCGACGACATCCGCGGCTCGATCAACGGCATCCCGCTGCTGAGCAAGATTCCGCTGCTGGGGAAGCTGTTCGGCCGCTCGGACCGCGACATCAGCCAGACCGACCTGATCTTCTCCATCACCCCCAAGGTCATCCGCCGCACGCCGGTCAGCGCCGAGGACAACCAGGCCATCTGGAGCGGCGGCATGCAGCCGGGCTCGGGGCTGGCCCCCATGGAGCCCGGCCGCGGCGAGGGGGAGGGCGAGGAGCCGCCGACAACCGAGGCGGCCGGCATGGAGGAGGCGCGCGCGCCCGAAGCCGGCGCCGGCGACCGGATCACCATCGATCCGGCCCAGGCCGCCCTGCCGGCCAACTCCGACGCCTTCTTTACCGTGCGCATCGAGTCGCAGGCCCCGCTGGCCAGCCTGGCGCTGCGCGGCTCCATCAGCGGCGCGGGCTGCGAGATCCTGGAGGTCAACGCCGACGCCCTGAGCGGGAAAGGGGTGAAGGTGCTGAAGAACGTGTCGGGGAACGGTTTCGACCTGGGGCTGTCGCTCAGCGACACCGGCACCCAGGCGCTGGCCGGGGCCGCCATCCAGGTGAAAGCCAAGTTCGGCGCCAAGGGGCGCTGCCAGTTCACCATCGGCGGCATCAGCGCCTACGACGCCAAGCGCAACCGCGTGCCGATCGCCGGCGCCTCCTGCCCAATCACTGTCGAGTGACGGCTCCGCCCGTCCGCTTGCGCGGAGCATGACCGGTCAGGGTGCGAGCGGGTAGGCCTATCGCTCCAATATCCAAGCAGCAAATCCCAAACAAATTCCAAGTTCCAAAATCCAATGACCCAAACCAGGGCGCTCAATTGATCGGGGGTCTATACCGGAAAATAGGCAGTGATTCCATAGGCGAGTGCGTTTACTCTTCGTTTGGGTCATTGGGACATTGGTGCTTGGTGCTGATTTGGAATGTGATGCTTGGAATTTGGCGCTTCAGTCCTGCCAGATTCTGAAAGTTACTCTGGACAGATCGGACATGAAAAACTCAAGCGGCCCGCGCCCGCACCGATCCCCTGGCAGGGATCGGGGGATGGGGCGGAAAGGGGACGAAGAACGGCGCGGGGGATGCCTCCCCCGCTATGAAGAAAGCAACGGTCTCGCTACTTGACCCGGTCCTTCAGGGCCTTGCCGGCGCGGAACACCGGGACGTTCTTGGCCTTGATGGAGATCTTCTGGCCGGTCTTGGGATTGATGCCGATCTTGGCCTTGCGGTGAGCGACGGCGAAGGTGCCGAAGCCGACCAGCGTCACCTTGTTCTTCTTCTTCAGGCAGGTGGCGACCGAGTCCAGGAAGGCGTTGACCATCTTCTCCGTCTCGGACACCTTCAGGTTCGCGTTCTCCGCGATCGCCTTGACCAGTTCGGTTTTGTTCATGCGTGCCTCCTGCGAAGGATTGTAAGAAGCCGGATCGGCAAAGTCAAGCAAAATCAAGGGGTTTGCGATTTTTTCCCCCCGAAACCCTCTGCCAGACTGGGATTCCGGGGATTGAAGCCGATAAATCCCCTGCTGACGGCGAGTCCGGCATGCAGCGCTGCCCGGCTTGTGGCCCGCGGCGGCATGCTGTATAATCAGCCCCGAGAGGAGGACCGCGCATGGAACCCTTCATCCAGGCCGCCCCGGAGATCGACGTCAACGCCATCATGGCCGCCATCGAAAAGCAGATCCAGGAGCGGAAGGATTCCGGGCTGCTGAAGCAGAGCGACATCGACGAGATCGTCGACATGGAGCTGCAGCCGCTGCCCGACTTCCAGGACATTCCCAACGTCTACGAGCCGGTGCTCTACCCCGGCTTCGAGGCCAACGTGGCCCCGGCGCCGCCGGCGGAGGAGAGCTTCGGGGAAAAGGGCCCGGCCAAGGCGGCGCTGAAGGCGCTGCGCCGGCTGCTGGAGCCGTGGCGGCGCTTCATGAACCGCCCGGTGTACCTGGAGCTGAAGAACGAGGCCGCCGGTCTGCGCCGCATCGCCGTGCAGAGCAGCGAATACGTCCGCCTGCTGCACAACGCCCTGCACAACCTGGTCGTCGAGTCGACCAAGATGAAGACCGACGAGGAGATGCTCAAGACGCGCCTGCGCGTCCTGGAAGACCGCGTCGAGTTCCTGGAGAACCGCCAGCGGGCCCTGGAGCGCAGGCTGCCGGGCGAATGAACGTCCACCAGTTCCTCACCTCCTTCTCCTACGGCGACGCCATCGGCAACGAGGCGCTGGAGATCCGCGATTTCCTGCGCGCCCGGGGCATCGGCTCCGAGATCTTCACCATGCTCTTCCACCCGCGCTACGCCGGCCAGGTGCGCAATTACCAGGAATACGACCGCTTTTCGGCGCCGGAGAACACCGTCATCTTCCACTTCTCCATCGGCTCGCCGGTGACGCGCAAGTTCCTGCGTTTGAGCGACCGCAAGGTGATCATTTACCACAACATCACGCCGCATCGCTTCTTCCTCGACTATCACCGCGTCCTGGCCAAGGACTGCTACAAGGGGCGTCTGGAGCTGGGCCGCCTCGCCGGCCAGGTCGACCTGGCCCTGGGCGACTCGGAGTACAACCGCCGCGAGCTGGAGGAGGCCGGCTTCGCCCGCACCGGCGTCCTGCCGCTGGTGATGGACTTCGCCAAGTTCGATCGGCCGGTGCTGCCGGTGTACCGCGAGCTCTACGGCGACGGACGCCGCAACCTGCTCTTCATCGGCCGCGTCATTCCCAACAAGAAGGTGGAGGACGTCATCCGCGTCTTCGCCGCCTACCAGCGGCACTTCGATCCGGGCTCGCGCCTGTTCATCGTCGGCGAACATCGCGGCTTCGAGCGCTACCTGTCGGCGCTGCAGGGCCTGACAACGGCGCTGGGCGCCCGCGACGTCCGCTTCAGCGGCCACGTCCCCCTGGACGAGATGGTCTCGATCGCCAAGCTCTCCCACCTCTACCTGCACCTGAGCGCGCACGAGGGCTTCTGCGCCCCGCTGGTGGAGAGCTTCCACCTGGGCATCCCGGTGCTGGCCTACGACGCCGGCGCCGTGGCCGAAACCCTGAACGGCGGCGGCATCCTGCTGCGCGACAAGGACCCGCTGCGCGTCGCCGCCCTGTGCCACCAGCTGCTGACGCGCCCCGAGCTGCGCGCGGCCGTGCTGGCCGGCCAGGCGCGGGCGCTGGAGAAGTACCGCCGCCAGCGCACCGGCGGCATCCTGCTCGATTTCCTGGGCGCGCCGGCGCCCCGGCAACCATGAGCGGTTCGGGCCGCGGACTCCCCCGCCGGGCGCTGATCGTGCGCTACGGGGAGATCAGCCTCAAGGGGCGCAACCGCGGCGCCTTCGAGCAGCGGCTGCGCGACGACCTGGCCTGGTTCCTGAAGGCCCACGGCCACGCCTATGCGGAGATCGAGGTCGAGCGCGGCCGCATCTACGTGCGCGGCGTCGACGGCGCCCCCGACCTGCGCCAGGTGCTGGGTGTCTACTCCTACAGCCCGGCGCTGGAGATCGAGCGCGACTACGGCCGGCTGCAGGAGGAGGCGGCGCGTTTTTTCCCCGCCATCCGCGCCAGCCGCGACTTCCGCGTCAGCTGCCAGCGCATCGCCAAGGACTTCCGCCCCGACTCCATGGGCGTGGAGCGCGAGCTGGGCACGCTCATCGAGAAGAACACCGGCACCCCGGTGCGGCTGCAGGAGCCCGCCTTCGAGCTGCACGTCGAGATCGGCCACCGCCGCATCTACCTGTTCACCGAGAAGACGCGCGGCTTCGGCGGCTTCCCGGTGGGCAGCGCCGGGCGGCTGGTTTCGCTGCTGTCGGGAGGCATCGACTCGCCGGTGGCCACCTTCCTGATGATGAAGCGCGGCGTGCTGCCCGTGCTGCTGCACTTCTCGCACTCGGACGAGGAGACCGCCAAGGTGCGGCGCCTGCGCGACCGCCTGCAGGAGTACGCCGCCGGCCACGAGCTGCCGCTGACCGTCCTTCCCCACGCCGATCTGTTCCAGGGCCGCCTGGGAGACTTGCTCGCCACCCGCCTGGAGCCCTACGTCTGCGTGGTCTGCAAGTACCGCATGCACAAGGCGGCGGCCGAGCTGGCAATGCGCGAGGGGGCGCTGGGGGTGATCACCGGCGACAACCTGGCGCAGGTGGCCTCACAGACGCTGAAGAACCTCTACGCCTCGCGCGCGGCCGCCACGCTGCCCGTTTACAGCCCGCTGATCGCCTTCGAAAAGAACGAGACCATGGCCCTGGCGCGCGAGATCGGCACGTACGAGATCTCTGTCGCTCCGGCCGCCGGCTGCACGCCGCCGCGCAACCCCAAGACGGGCGTCGATGAGGCCCGCCTGCTCAAGGTCCTGGACGAGGTCGGCCTGCGCTAGAAAAAAGTGATAGTGATAGTGTTAGTGTTAGTAACAGCCATCAAAGAACTTCTGGAATTCTGACAATTCCCTGACAAAAGGCATCTTAATTCTGTCTATTATTCTTTTTTATGGCCGGCGATTCTTTTTGGACAGTGCCGGGTAATTGCTGTTCCAAACACTAACACTAACACAAACACAAAGAGCTCGTTCCCTAGTTCCTAGCGGATGGCACAGGCGGCGTTCGAGTCGTCGCGCCGGGTGGGTTCCAGCTGCAACTGCACGCGGACCGTGTAGCCGCCGCCCGCCTCACGGCTCGGATTCCGCGCCGGCGGGCGGACCGCCCGCCGGGTCGGCATAACCGTAGAAATCGAGGCACTCGCGGCCGATGTTCACCTTGCGGCGCAGGGCAAAATAGGGAGTCTGGAAACGAAGCCGCGCCGGCCGCTCCAGGACGATCAGCCCGTCGGGCCTCAGCACGCCGCGCTTGTGGATGACCTTCAGCGGGTTGGCATACTCCAGCATGGCGTAAGGCGGGTCCAGGTAGGCCAGGTCGAAACGGAAGCCGTCCCTGGCCAGGGCGATGATCGAGCGGTTGAAGTCGCCGCAGATGACGCGGTAGAAGTCGGGGGCGACGCCGATCTTCTCCAGGTTGTGGCGGATGGAGCGCGCCGCCTCGGGCAGGTCGTCGATGAACACCACATACTCGGCCCCGCGCGACAGGGCCTCGATGCCCATGTTGCCGCTGCCGGCGAAGCCGTCGAGGAAGATCTTTTCCTTGACTTCGGTCTGCAGGATGTCGAAAAAGGTCAGCTTGACCTTGGACATGGTGGGGCGGATGAGCGGGCTCTTGCCGCCGCGCAGGACGCGCCCCTTGTAGAGGCCGCTGTTGATGCGGATCATGCCCCCAAGGATAGCGGCTCCCGGGCTCCGAGTCAAGCCCGGCGGCGGAACTGGCGGCGGCGCGGGAAAATGCGCTATAATGGGCCGATGATCAAGCGCTTCCATGAACTGCAGGAGAGGGTGCTCAGCTACTACCCCGAGGCCAACATCGAGCTGCTGAAGAAGGCCTACGCCGTCTCCACCGACGCCCACCTGAACCAGCGCCGCGCCTCCAACGAGCCCTACATCACCCACCCGCTCTCGGTGGCCGCCATCCTGGCCGAGATGAAGCTCGACGAAATCTCCATCGCCGCCGGCCTGCTGCACGACGTGATCGAGGACTCGCAGTACACCCGCGAGGACCTGGCCCGCCTCTTCGGCCAGGAAATCAGCGACATCGTCTGGGGAGTGACCAAGATCTCCAAGATCTCCGAGGTGGACGTCGAGGACGCACAGGCGGAGACGCTGAAGAAGATGATCGTGGCCATGACCGCCGACGTGCGCGTCATCCTGATCAAGCTGGCCGACCGCCTGCACAACGTGCGCACGCTGGCGCCGCTGGCGGAGGAGAAGCGGATCAAGATCGCCCGCGAGACCCTGGAGATCTACGCCCCCATCGCCTACCGCCTGGGCATGGGCAAGATCCGCGACGAGCTCGAGGACATCGCCTTCATGCACCTTTACCCCGAGGACTACCGGCGCATCAAGGAGGAGGTCGGCGGCCGCACCGACTGGGCGCTGCAGCAGGTGGAGAGCCTGCAGCAGCGCATCCAGGCCATGCTCAAGGAGCTGAAGATCAAGGCCGAGATCCAGTACCGCATCAAGCGCGAGATCTCGATCTTCCGCAAGCTGCAGAAACAGAACATCGAGCTGGAAAACGTCTACGACCTGCTGGCGCTGCGGGTGATCACCGACACCGTGGCCAACTGCTACGTGATCATGGGCGCCATCCACCAGCAGTGGGTGCACATCCCCAGCCGCTGGCGCGACTTCATCACCAATCCCAAGAGCAACTTCTACCAGTCGATCCACACCACCATCATCACCCGCGAAGGGGTCAAGTTCGAGATCCAGATCCGCACCCAGGAGATGCACCGCAACGCCGAGGAGGGCATCGCCGCCCACTGGAAGTACAAGGAGGGGCTGGCCTTCCTGGAGAACGACAACCGCCTGCAGTGGTTCCGCGAGATGATCGACTACCACAAGAGCAACCCCGACCCCAAGGAGTTCCTCAGCCTGGTCAAGCGCGACCTGACCCCCAACGAGATCTACGTCTTCACGCCCAAGGGCAAGGTGGTCAACCTCAAGGCCGGCTCCACCCCCGTCGACTTCGCCTACGCCATCCATTCCGAGGTCGGCGACCACTGCAAGAACGCCGTAGTCAACGAGAAGCTGGTGCCGCTGCGCACGCGCCTGAGCTCCGGCGACGTGGTCGAGATCGTCACCCACAAGGACAGCCACCCCAGCGCCGACTGGCTGCGCTTCGCCGTGACCCCGCGCGCCAAGAAGCGCATCATGGCCTGGCTGCAGAAGGAGGAATCGGCCGAGGACCTGGAGCGCGGCCGCCGCCTGTGGCAGAAGGTGCTGCGCGCCTACGGCCGCCGCCTGCGCACCGGCTTCAGCGAGGCGGACATCGCCCGCCGACTGCGCGAGCTGCGCTACGACGACCTGGAGGCGTTCCTGCGCGACGTGGGCGGCGGCCGCCAGGCGCTCGACCGCCCGGCGCTGCGCGCCCTCTTCCCCGAGGCCGGCGCCGTGGCCATCGCGCCGGCGCGCCGGGCGGCGCCGCGCCGCGGCGAGCGCCACAGGCTGATCAGCGTCGAGGGCGCGGGGGACACCGACTTCACCTTCGCCAAGTGCTGCCACCCCATCAAGGGCGAGGAGATCGTCGGCTACGTCACCAAGAACCGCGGCCTGGTCGTCCACCGCCGCGACTGCCCCAACGTCAACGCCGAGATCCCCTCGCGGCTGAAGCGCGTCAGCTGGATGGAGGCCCCCGACTACACCTACCGGGTCAAGCTGCAGCTGCTGGCCGACGACAAGCCGGGCATGCTCAGCACCATCACCGGGGTCACCGCCGAGACCGGCTCCAACATCAAGAAGGTGGAGATCGAGCCGGCCAGCCAGGCCGTGGTGCGCATCACCCTCGTCTTCGAGGTGCGCGACATGTTCCAGCTCAATGACATCACCGGCCGCCTGCAGGCGCTGCCGGGCATCTACTCGCTGCAGCGGCGCAAGGCGGCCGCGGGATAGGCCGGCCTACTTCTTCCCGCCGAAGTACTTGAGGATGCGGCGCAGCAGGTTGTCGGAGTCCTTGCGCAGGGCGGCGGCATCGGCCGGGCGGTTGCGCGCGCTGAAGTCGCGCGTCTCCTCCTGGCGGCGGGTGATGACCTCGGCCAGGCTGCGGGCCACGGCCTCGCTCATGTCGACGACCGCCTTGAAGCGCTCGCGCGAGAACGACAGCAGCAGGCATTCGCGCTCGGCCACGACCGTGGCGTTGGTGGGATCGCCGGTGACCAGCGAGATCTCGCCGAAGAAGTCGCCCGGGCCGAGGCGGGCGACGACCTGCCCCTCCTTGAGGACGCGCGCCGCCCCGGAGTGGATGTGGTGAAAGTGGTCGCCGGCTTCGCCCTCGCGGATCACCGTCTCGCCGGCGCCGTAGACCCGCTGCTCCACGCCCGGCAGCAGCGCCTGGAACTCGGCGTCGCCCAGCGCCGCCAGCACGCCGTTGCGCCGCAGCCCCGCCTCCAGCTCCCCGCGCGGCAGCCCCGCGGCGCGCTCCGTCTTCATGGTCACGTCGCGCTTGGGGAAGGGGATCTCGATGCCGCCGCGGCGGAAGGCGTACCAGATGCGGCGCCGGGCATCGGAGGCGATGGGGGCATGCCGCTCGTAGTCGTCGACCCAGAACTTGGCCGTATAGTTCAGGGAGGAGTCGCCGAATCCGGACAGGTACACGACCGGCGGCGGCTCGGCGCGCACGTCGGGCATCGCCGCCAGGGCGGAGAGGACGGCCTCGCCGACGCGGTCGGGGCTGTCGCCGTAGCCGGCCGCCACCTGCACCTTCAGGGCCACGGGCTGCCGGCCGGCGCCGTAGATCAGCACTTCGGCCTTGGCAGCGGACTGGTTGGGGATGACGATCAGCTCGCGGTCGACGGTGCGCACCTTGAACGAGCGCCAGCCGAACTGTTCCACCCGCCCCTCGCGCTCGCCGACCCGCACCCAGTCGCCGATCTTGAAGGCATCCTCGAAATTGAGCACGATGCCGGAGAAGAGGTTGCCCAGGACGTCCTGCAGGGCGAAGCCGATCACCACCGTCAGCACCGCCGTCGAGGCCAGCAGCCCCGAGACCGGCTGGCCGAGATAGTACTTCAGGATCAGCAGCACGCCGGCGACGAAGAGGATGAAGACCACCACGTCCTTGATCAGCTTGGGATAACGCACTCCCTGCTTGCCCTGGACCAGGTAGTCGAAGATGAAGTAGGCCACGACCTTGACGGCCAGGACCAGCAGGAAGAACCAGAAGAGCAGCCAGAGGAAGAAGCGCAGGCGCGGGGCGTAGGCCAGCGCCCCCAGCCAGCCGCCGTGCAGCAGCGCCGCGGCGGCACTCAGCAGAAAGAGCAGCAGCAGCTGCGGCAGCGCCTGGCGGAACAGGCCGCCGCCCGGCCGCCGGCGGCCCATGGCAAAGAGGACGGCCGCCAGCAACAGGAACAGGACGGGCAGGGCGAGGTTCCAGTTCATGGCTTGCACCTCCGGGCGGCGGCGCCACCGCCGCCCCGGTAAGGGGATGCGGCGGCGCTTACTGGGGAGGCAGCTCGCCGAAGGTCGCCTCGCCCGAGGCCTCGGCGGAAGCCCCGGCGGGCGCGCCCATCGTCTTCGCCTTTTCCTTGGCCTTGTCGCCCAGCTTGTTCAGCAGCGCCTCGGAGAGGGTGAAGGTCAGCTTGACGTGGTCGGCAGCCGAGCTCAGCTGCAGGCCGTTGAGCAGCTCGCCCAGCTCGGGCTCCTTCTGCGCGCCCATGGCGCCCAGCGCCTTCAGGCCGTTGAGCATGTCGGCGATCTGCTTGTTCCCCGCCTCGTTGTGGGAGATCAGGCGCAGCTCGCCCGCCAGGGTCTTGTTCTTGAAGTCGGCGACCGCGGTGAAGGCCTCGGCCTTGCTCAGGTCGACGGGCATCATGCCGCCGGCGGGCGCCTGCTTCATCTTCTCCGGCAGGCTGCCCACGGCCAGCCAGAACATGTTTTTCTTGTCGATGGCGTCGACGTACTTCATCAGCACGGCGGTCTTCAGGACGCTCTGGCCCTTCTTGGCGGCCAGGTCGACGGCCTTCTTGACCGGCTCCAGGGCACCGGCGACGATCGTGCCCTTGTTCAGGAAGGCCAGTCGCATGTCCTGCTCCGGCTTGTCCTCGTTCTTCAGGGCGTACAGCGCCAGGCCGCCGTAGTTCTCCTCGGCGGTGATGACCGCCTTGGCGCGGAGCACGCCCAGCAGCTTGGCCTGGTCGTACTTCAGGTTGACCACGGCCAGCGGCGCGGGCTGCTTGTCCTCGAAATTGCCGTAGAGGGCGACGACCACGCCGTAGACGTCCTTCTGCAGGTCGATGCCGGTCTGCTGCACGAATTCCTGGTAGTCCTTGAACTCCTTCGCTCCCTTGGCGTTCTTCTGCCAGTCTTCCTTCAGGGCCTTGTCGACGAAGCCCAGCGCGGCGAAGCGCTGGAAATCAAAGGCCATTAGTACCACCGGGTTCTCGGGCACCATGGACAGCATGTCCTGCGAATTCATCTGCCCGGCGGCCTTCTTCTTGCAGGCGGGCGCCAGCAGCATCAGCACCAGGACCAGCGTCAGGGTCAACGTCTTTTTTTTCATGGTTCACTCCTTGCGTTTCGCGCCGGCAGGCCAGGGGACTGCCGGCGCAGAATATAGCATAACGCGAAAAAAAAGAAAACGGTTCGCGGAAACGCCGCGAGAACTTTCCTGCCGCCGCCTGCGTATAGTCGGGCAGGAAGCCATGGACGAGATCATCCGCCTGGAGAACATCCGTTTCCGCTACCGGGACGTCGAGGCCGTGCGCGGCGTGTCGCTGGCGCTGCCCGCCGGCGTCTTCGGCCTGCTCGGCCCCAACGGCGCCGGCAAGACCACTCTGATGAAGCTGCTGCTGGGCTTCCTGCGCCCAGCTTCCGGCGTCGGCGCGGTCATGGGACTGCCGCTGGACGACGGCCAGCGCGGGCGGCGCCGCCTGGTGGGCTACATGCCCGAGAGCGACTGCCTGCTGCCGGGGATGGACGCCGTGGCGCTGACCGCCTACCTGGGCGAGCTCAGCGGCATGCCGCGCCAGGAGGCGATGAAGCGCGCGCACGACGTCCTGTACTACGTCGGCCTGGAGGAGTCGCGCTACCGGGCCGTGGAGACCTACTCCACGGGGATGAAGCAGCGGCTGAAGCTCGCCCAGGCCCTCGTGCACGACCCGCGGCTGCTGCTGCTGGACGAGCCCACCTCGGGCATGGACCCGGCCGGGCGCAAGGAGATGCTGGAGCTGGTCCGTGACATCGCCGCCCAGGGGAGCATGAGCATCATCCTCTCCTCGCACCTGCTGCCCGACATCGAGAGCACCTGCCGCCAGGTGGTCATCATGAACCGCGGCGGCATCGCCGCCCAGGGCGCCATCGCCGACCTGAAGAAGGACCGGCGCAACGTCTACGAGATCCGCGCCGTCGGCGCCGCCGCGGCGCTCTACGCCGCCCTCGGCGCCCGGGGCTGGAAGGTCGAGGAGAAGGACCAGGGGCTGGCCCTGGTCACGCCGCCCGGCGCCGGCGGCGTCGAGGAGCTGTTCCGCGTGGCCCTGCAGGCCGGCGCCCAGGTGCGCCACTTCCGGCCGAGCCGCACCTCGCTGGAGGACGCCTTCATGGACGTGATCCGGGGGTCCGATGGAAATTAGGCAGAAGGGCTACCAGCGCTGGCAGGGCGAGCTGACGCCGGCGCGCTTCCACTGGCTGCCGATCGCCCGCGCCGGCATCCGCGCCGTATGGAAGAAGAAGTACGCCAAGCTCGTCCTCTCGCTGTGCGCCTCGTCGTTCCTCGTCTTCCTGGCCGCCGTCTACGCCTCGACCAAGCCCGAGCTGAAGATCCTCGGCGAGCTCGTGCGCATGCTCAAGAGCGACGCCGAGCTGTTCAAGACCTTCTACAGCAACGGCTTCCTGACCTTCATGCTGATCATCCTCAGCGTCTTCAGCGGCGCCGACCTGGTCGCCGCCGACCTGAAGTTCAAGGCCTTCCCGCTCTACTTCGCCCGCCCGCTCACCCGAGTCGACTACCTGGCCGGCAAGCTGGCGGTCATCCTCTTCTACCTGCTGGCCTTCACCCTGCTGCCCGGCGTCCTGCTGCTGCTGTTCAAGATGCTGTTCAGCGGCAGCCTGGCGGTGGCGCCGCGGGTGCTGCTGGCCCTGGCCGCCTTTCCGCTGGTGGAGAGCGCCTGCCTGGCCGCGCTCACGCTGGCCCTGTCCAGCCTCAGCGCCAACGTCAAGTTCGTGCAGATCGGCATCTTCCTGGTCTATATCTTCTCCAACAACCTGGCGCTGATCCTCAAGGCCATCTTCAAGAGCGACACCGCCATGCTGGTCTCGCTGCCCGCCAACGTCCAGCAGCTGGGGAGCTTGCTGTTCGGCCTGCGGCCGCAGTACCGCTTCCCGGCCGGGCTGTCGCTGCTGCTGCCGCTGGCCGTCACGGCCCTCTCCCTCTGGCTGCTGGCCTGGCGCGTGCGCCGGGCGGAGGCGGGCGCATGAACCCCGTGCTGCGGGCCGAGAAGCTGTGCAAGTGGTACGGCAACATCCTGGGCATCAGCGACATCACCCTGGAGGTGGGGCCGGGGATCACCGGCCTGCTCGGCCCCAACGGCGCCGGCAAGTCGACCTTCCTGAAGATCGCCGCCGGCCAGCTCAAGCCCAAGCTCGGCTCCCTGGCCCTGTTCGGCGAGCCCAGCTGGCGCAACCCCGGGATGTTCCGCCGCGTCGGCTTCTGCCCCGAGAACGACAGCGCCTACGGCGAAATGAGCGGCGCCGACTTCGTCCTGCTGCTGGCCCGCCTGCACGGTTTCGCCGGCGCCCGCGCGCGCGAGGCGGCCGGGAAGGCCCTGGCCACGGTCGGCTTGCTGGAGAGCGGCGGCCGGGCGGTCAAGTCCTACAGCTTCGGCATGCGCCAGCGCCTGCGCCTGGCCGCCAGCATCGTGCACGAGCCCGAGCTGCTGCTGCTCGACGAGCCGCTGCGCGGCGTCGACCCGCTGTGGCGCATCCGCATCATGGAACTGATCAAGGAGTACGGCCGCCAGGGGCGCGCGGTGATCGTCTCTTCGCACATCCTGCCCGAGATCGAGGCCATGACCAGCGAGATCGTCCTCATCCACCAGGGCAAGATCTTCGCCAAGGGCGACATCCACCGCATCCGCGGCCTGATCGACCGCCATCCGCACCAGGTGTCGGTGCGCGGCCCGCGGCCGCGGCAGCTGGCGGCGCGGCTCATCGACGGCGACTTCGTCTCCGGCGTCGAGTTCGCCGCCGATGGCCGGGGGCTGACCGTGCGCACCGGCCAGCGCGACCGCTTCTTCGCCGAGCTCATGCGCCTGGCCGCCGAGCCCGGCGCCGGCGTCGAGGAGATCACCGCCCCCGACGACAACCTGCAGGCGGTCTTCGACTACCTCATCGGGAAGTGACCATGAGCAGCGAATCGCCCCTCCGCGTCATCTTCGCCGCCTTCCTGCGCTCCGGCCTGCGCGCCCGGCGCACGCGCCTGTTCATCCTGCTCGGCCTGGTGCCGGCGCTGCTGATGATCGCCGTGCGCCTGCTGGAGGGGAGCGGCGCCGTCGAGACCGGCGCCAGCGGCCAGTTCTTCTCGCACCTCATGCTCTCCCTCTACTTCCAGCTGCTGATCCCGGTGCTGGCCCTGTTCTTCGGCTCGGGCGTGGTCAACGAGGAGCTGGACAACAAGACCCTGGTCTACCTGACCAGCGTGCCGGTGCGCCGCCGCGACGTGCTGCTGGGCAAGTACCTGGCCGCCTTCCTGCTGGCGGCGCTGCTGGTCGCCGCCGGCTTCCTGCTCAGCTTCCTGGCCAGCGCCCTCGAGCGCCTGGGCGACGCCGGCGCCTGGGCCGAGCTGGGGCTCTTCCTGGGCACGGCGCTGCTGGCCCTGCTCTGTTACAGCGCCCTGTTCACCGCCCTGGGCGCCTTCATGAAGAAGTCGATCCTGCTGGGGCTGTTCTTCGTCTTCGGCTGGGAGAGCGTGGTGCAGTACTTCCCCGGCGTCACCCAGAAGTTCACCATCGTCCACTGGATCAAGTCGCTGCTGCCCCTGCCCCCCGGCCAGAACTCCTTCCTCGTCTTCCAGCTGCAGCCCTCCCCGCCCATGCAGTCGGTGCTCACGCTGCTGGTCCTGGGCGCCCTGTTCCTCGCCCTGGCCGTCTTCATCTTCGAGCGCAAGGAATATATCCTCTCGGACAATGCATGAACCTGGCGATCTCACGTGACGCGTAACGCGTGACGCGTGACGAGTAGCCGCATGAATGGGCGATCGTAATTCGTGATTCGTAATTCGTAATTCGGAACGGCAATCACCCACCACTTGGTACACGTCACAACAGATCACTCTGCGGAAGCCACGGTAAAACAGACTGAGAACGGCAGCAGCAGCAGATCTATCCATGCTGTTCCAATCACTATTTACTAATCACCAGAATCAGTTTGCTCACTTGCCGTTGCTCGTCACGCGTCACGCGTTACGCGTCACGATGTTTCACTTCACAAACGCCAGCGCGTACGAGAAAAAAACGACCACGTCCGGGAAGAAGTGGATGGTCCAGGCGCTCAGCATGCCCCTCGTCTCGAGCATGCTGCGGGCCATGATCCAGGAGAGGAAGCCGGTCATGGCGAAGCCGACGATGCCGTTGGGCGATCCGTAGAGCCAGTGGCTCAGGCCGAAGAAGACCAGGATCAGCCCCAGCGTTTGCCCTCTGCCGATCACCTCGTGCAGGGTGGAGATCAGGCTGCAGCGGAAATAGGCCTCCTCGGTGAAGGCGTTGACCGCGGCGAAGAGCAAGGCGGCGGGCAGCATGGGCAGGGCGCGCAGCAGCATCGACGCCGTCGGGGCCGCAACGAGGAACGTCGGGACGGCGACGGCCAGCGAGGCGATCCCGGCGAAGATCCAGGTGAATTTTCCCCACGACTCTCCGGTTCCGATCCCCAGCCAGCGGATGGGGGCGATCGGCGCGCCGGGGTCGCCCTTGGCGAGAAAGAAGGCCCGGCGGTCGCGCCTCATGAACCACAACACGGCCAGCACCGCCAGGGCGACCAGGACGTCGAGTACCATGACCGCGGCGAAGCCGGTAAAGTATGGAACACCCTGGTAGTTGAAATGCCCCTGGAACCAGGCGGTGCTCCTCAGCACTCCGGTCAGCCCCAGGGCCAGGAAGAGGGTGAACAGAGCCAGGGCATACGGCCGCAGCCTGTGCAGTGCCCGGATCGCCAGGGTGGCGGCGGCGAAAGCGGCCAGGAACGCGACCTTGGCCCCGGTCATCCAGGCTGGCAGCCCGGTCCCCAGCCGGACGAGGATGATTTCCGGCAGGTCGGAAATTGCCAGCATGGCGGCCCAGGCCGCCCATGCCGACGCGCGCTTGCCCGCGGCCGACTGATTCATTTTCCACCTCTTCCATGGGGCTCATCGGCACAGGCCAGTCCGTTCGGATAAGCGGCCATGAAGGCCAGCTCCATGTCCGAGATGCCCTGCTGGAAGCCGGCCTGGCGGTAGGCGGCGAAGGTGCGCTTCACCAGCCCGGCGTTGAACTCCGGGGTATAACCGGATAAGAGCTTCCCCAGGTCGCCGACGCCCTTCTCCAGGTCGAGGACCCGCGCCCCGTCGGCGCAGGCGAACGAAACGTCCGCAAGCCGCAGCCGGCGCGGGGCCGGATTCCTCCGGGTACGGAGGTGGATCTCCAACTTGCGGGGGTCGTAGACCAGCCGCCACTGGGTCGGGCTCTCCGGGCCGTCGCTGTGGACCTCTTCCAGGATGGCCCAGGCCCGCTCGAGCATCGCCTTCTCCTTCACCGGCCGGCGCACGGCCTCGGCCAAGGCCGCGAAGCGGTCAGGATCGTTGAGCGTCGCATGCAAGGGCTTGTCGCCGCCGAAGCCGCGGAAGCCGGGGAGCGCCGCCAGGCATCGCTCATAGGTCTGGTTGGTGAGCGCCGGCACCGGCAGGTCCCCGCCCGTGTAGAACCTGGACCGGCCGGCGATGAACTCCGCGACGGCCTCGCCGCCGGCGCGGTCCAGCAGGTGGAAATGGAGCCGGCTGCCCATGGGCATGACGCGTACCGTTTCGGCGACGGCGGCGGCGTCGCCGACCGTCGCGCAGGTGTCCAGCAGGAACTGCATCCACTGCAGTTCCATCATCCCCGGCCGCTCGTCGCGCTCCGGGTAGGCTGCCGCATCATGCCACATCATCTCCACCACCAGCCCGGCCTCGTTCATGCCGCCCATGGGGAACTCGCGCGCCACCTGGTTGAACGTCACGCTGCCGTAGCGGGCCGTCCACGAGGCGGCCTTCTCGCCGGGGAAGACCAGCGCCGTTTTGGATAGCCCCCGGGGATTGACCATGATGGCGCCGCTCCCGGTGAAGAAGTCGAAATTGCGGGCGAACAGCAGGCGATCCCCCTTGCGCAGCGCAAAGGTCGAGCAGCCCGGCGCAGTGGCCGGCGCAATGACGGCGAGCGCGAGCAGCATCACCCAAGCCCGGAGCGTACGCGACATGATCCGTTCCATCATTTTCTCCTTGGCGGTCCGCCTCCGCCTCCATGGGCAAGGTACGGCGCCACTCCTAAAATAGCATGGCCGGCGTCGCTGTCCAGGGGTCTTGTGACGGGCGGCACGGTCTTGTGACCGGCGGCAAGGAGGCGGGAGGAGGGGCAAGCTCCCGGGACCGGCGGCAAGACGGCGGGTCCGTGGGCGCCTTACAGTTCCCGGATCGCGCGGCGGAACTCCGGAACGTAGCGCCGGGCGACGGGGATGACCGCGGCATCGTCCTTGAGCGTCAGCTTGAGCCCCTGGGCGTTGCCATCGGCCCGGGCGACCTGCGCCAGGTTGACGATGCAGGCGCGGTGGCAGCGGAAAAGGCGCGGGTGGAAGGGGCGCAGCTGCCGCTCGATGCGGGTCAGGCTGCTGCGCAGCAGCGCCCGCCCGGGCTTCTCGCCCTTGAAGTGGACCTGGACGTAATTCTCCTCGGCCTGGATGTAGAGCAGGTCGCTCATTGCGACGCGGAGGGTGTCGCGGTCATTCTCCGCGACCAGTTCTACGCACGGCGCGGCCCCGCTCCCGGCGGGCGGCGGCGGCTGGGCGGGCGCTGCCAGCCGCCGGTTGGTCTCCTGCACGACGCGGGCGTTGCGCCGCAGCAGGCGGGCATGGTTGGCCAGGTTGATGATGGTGATGGGGAAAACGGCGATGAAGAACGTGAACAGGACGATCTGCGGCAGCGACGGCGCCAGCAGCCCCTGGCCCCGGAAGATCAGGACGGTAAGCAGGTGGCACCCCAGTCCGATGACCAGCGTCACCCAGGACATGAAGAGGATCTGCCGGAGGAGGCTCCAGTTCTCCTCGCGGAAAAATCGCGGCCACAGCAGCGGCAGCAGCCGGTCATTGGCGACGATGGCCAGTCCGGTGACCAGCCCGTAGCCGGCGAAAAGGAGACGCCGCGGCGCCGGGGCCATGAAATTGAAGCCGAAGGGCTCGAAGACGGAGAAGAAGACGAAGACGAACAGGCCGCAGGACGCCCCGTACGACAAGGCAGACGCGGCCGAGGACTCGTACGGGTAGGGACTGCTCAGCATCGCCCAGAACCGGCGGAGCATCCTCGCGGCGGCCTCAGGGAAGTCGGTACACGACCGAGTTGACGTTCATGCCGGCGCCCACCGAGGCGAAGACGACGTGATCGCCGCCGGCCAGGGCGTGGTCCGCCAGCTTGCCCTTGAGGATCAGGTCGAGCAGGGTGGGGATCGTGGCCACCGAGCTGTTGCCCAGCCAGGAGATGATCATGGGCATGAGCTCGGGGCGGTACACGGCGCCGCCGATCTTGCACAGGCGCTTGACGATCGCCTCGTCCATCTTCTCGTTGGCCTGGTGGATCAGTACCTTCTTGATGCCGCCGACCTCCACGCCCGCCTTGTCCAGGCTTTCCTTCACCACCAGCGGCACGGTCTTCAGCGCGTACTCGTACAGCTTGTGGCCGTCCATCTTGACGAGCAGCTCGTTGCCCTCGCGCCGCGGGTCGTTGGACTCGCCCATCCACAACATGTAGGCGTGCTCGAGCGAATCGGTGCGGGCCGCGTGGGCCAGGATGCCCAGCGGCTCGCCGCTGGCGCGCGCCTCGAGGATGGTGGCGCCGGCTCCGTCGGCGAAGATCATGCAGTCCCGGTCGGCGGGGTCGGAGATGCGCGAGAGCACTTCGGCGCCGATGACCATCACCCGCTTGCTGTCGCCGGAGCGGATGTAGTAGTCCGCCTGGATCATCCCCTGCAGCCAGCCCGGGCAGCCGAAGACGATGTCGTAGCAGACCGTCTTGGGATTGGCGATCCGCAGCTTGTGCTTGACCCGCGTGGCCAGCGAGGGGATCATCTCGGAGCGGACGTTCCCGGGATGCACGTCGCCGACGTCGTGGGCGACGATGATGTAGTCCAGCGTCTCGCGGTCGATCCCCGACGATTGCAGGGCATCCTCGGCGGCCAGGAACCCGAGGTCCGAGGACAGCTGGTCGGGGGCGGCGTAGCGCCGCTCGCGGATGCCGGTGATCTCGGCCAGCTTGTCGATCGTCTCCTGGTTGCTCTTTTTCAGCATCTCCCCGTTGGCGTCGAAAAAAGTCTTGGACAAAAAATCGCTGTTCAAAACACGTTTGACCGGGACGTAAGAGCCCGTCCCAACGATGACCGAATACAATTTCTTTTCCATTTTCACCATTCGGGTTTGATTTGCGGAAAATTGAGCCTTTCCAAGATGATATTCTGAATGATTTTGGCCCTCATGTCAATCCTGGGTCACGGGGAGGGATCATCCCCGCCAAAACGGACCTGGACGTCCGGAATGCCCTCGTGATTAAAGCGGTATATCGTATCGCCGCCATCGGTCATGTAAATGAATCGCTCCAGGGGGTGCCCGCCCAATCCAGTGGCCATGCCGCGAACAACAGTCAACCCGGCTTCGCGGAGATGGGCGGCGAATGGGGGATCCTCATGAAAAGCGCCGGGATTCGCGTCGTTCCCGAAGGGGGTGATGAAACGGCGGACTCCCCCGCCGGCGATCGCCACATAGAGCGACCCGCACGCGAACAGGGCGGCGGAGATCTCCCGCACCTCTTTGAACTGCCCGATACAAATTGGCTGGGCATTGTCCTGCAACTGGCTCTCGATCCGGTAGATGCGCCATTGATCGCCTGCCCGGGTGATCAGCCCAAACTCCAGATCAGAAGGCATACGAATGAAGCGCAGGCGCCAGGGAATCCCGCCCGCTCCCGGCTCGGCCCGAAGCAGCGATTCGACCTTCCAGCTCCGTCCCAGGACCATTTTTTGTGGATACCAATCCTTGAATAGATACCCACACAGCATCGTACCTTCGCTTTCGACCGTCATGATATTGTAATATTTTCCCAGACATAGATCGATCACCGCGCTAAAGGAAGGCTTCCGCGCTAGATAGTCGTGGTTGCGGGGAACAGCTCGGTTCTCAAAACCCTCGGATTGGATCGGGAAATGGATCTGCCCATCACGGAAATACACGACATCCTCGGAGAATTTTAGCGGTGCCAACACATCGCAGGAAGGCAGTTTCACAGATCCCTCAATAAGCTCATCGCCGAACATGCTCAATTTTCTCCAGCCGCCGCACGATCCGTCAAAGACAAGAAGATCCCCGCCCGAATCCGGGAAACAGATCATGTTCATGAACCGGCTCCCCGCGCTGCGGAAGAACTGCCCGCTGGGTGCCGCGGTCCGCAAAAAGATCTTCCTGGATTCCTCGATATAGCGAGTATGGTTCTTGGCCAAAGAAGAAATTTCCAAGGAAAGCAATGAGGGGAAGTGGTTTGCTGCCCACTCCGGGAACTCGGACCTGAATTTCTTTCTGCGCATGAAAGTAATGCGCGCCGCATTTTCTGCGGAATCGATCGGGAAATATCCGGCTTTCAGAAACGTGTAATTCCTGGTCACCCAGGTCAGGAGGGGAAAATGAATACGGAATCTTGACGGCAGGGAAAAAACACCCTGCGAATCAGAAAGCGCCTCGTCAATACGAAAACAAACTGAATGCCCTCCTGCCGGACTGGGTGAATCCAGCCGCAATTCTCGGAAAACCAGTACGCCGCTCAGGGGAGCCCCGCTGTGCAGGTCCCGAACCACCCCCAGGTACCCTTTTTCCAGATGAACGGACAGCAGCAAAAAAAGTAAAAAAACAAAAAAGCAACCGATCTTTTTCCAGCCGCCCTTACTCCCCGCGGCTGGAGCGAATTCCGTCATCGCTTTTCCTATCGCTTAGGATTCTGTTCCGCGACTGTCTTTTTCGATCCACTGGGAGCGGTCGGGCTCGGCGGGCATGTCTACCCGGCGGGGCGGGTTCTGCTGCAGCTGCTCCAGCAGCACCGCCACCGCCTTCTCGATGCTGGGATCGCCCCCGGCGGCCACCTGTTCGGGCCGGTCGATGACCTCGATGTCGGGGGCCACGCCGCGGCCCTCCACCGCCCAGGCGCCCTCGTCGTCGACGAAGCCGAAGGTGGGCACGTTGAGCGAGCCGCCGTCCGCGAAGTCGGGGTTGCCCGACAGGCCGATCAGCCCGCCCCAGGTGCGCGTGCCGATCAGCACGCCCAGCTTCTTCTTGCGGAAGTAGTAGGGGAAGGCGTCGCCGCCCGACGAGGAGTAGCCGTTGATCAGCATGGCCTTGGGGCCGTCGTGGGCCACGCCCGGGTCGGGGTTCAGCCCCAGGCCGCGGCGCGCCCAGTAGTTGAGGGTCTTGCGCGCCAGCAGCTCGGCCATGACCACCGGGATGAAGCCGCCGCCGTTGTAGCGGTCGTCGATGATCAGCGCCTCCTTGCGGCCGTAGGCGTACATGCCCTTGAACAGCTCGGCGTTGCCGGCGCGGGAGGTGTCGGGGACGTGGATGTAGCCGATGCGGCCGCCCGACAGGCGGTCGACCATCTCGCGGCGCGAGCGCACCCAGTCGAGGTACATCAGGCCGAGCTCGCTCTTGACCGGTGTGATCCAGTACTCGCGCGCGCCGGCGCCGTCGGACCGCCCGCCGACGCGGATGGCGACGCGGCGGCCGGCGGTGTTCTCCAGGAAGCGGTAGGGGTTGTCGGCCAGGGTCACCTCGCAGCCGTTCAGGGCGAGGAGCAGGTCGCCGGGGCGGACGTCCACCCCCGGCTCGGTCAGGGGCGAGCGCGTATCCTCGTTCCAGTTCTCGCCGGCATAGATGCGGGCGACGCGGTAGCGCCCGGCCTTCTCGTCGGCGCGCAGCTCGGCGCCCAGCAGGCCGCCCTCGACGCGGGCCGGCCGCGGGAAGTCGCCCCAGTTGACGTAGGTGTGCCCGGCGTTGACCTCGCCGACCATCTCGCCGAAGAGGAAGTCGAGGTCGGCGCGATGGCTGAGCGAGGGCAGCAGGCGGGCGTATTTCTCGTACGTCTTCTCCCAGTCGACGCCGTGCAGGTTCTTCTGGTAGAACCAGTCGCGGAAGATGCGCCAGCCGTCGCGGAAGATCTGCGCCCACTCGCGCCGCGGCTCGATGCGCAGGGTCAGCTGCGACAGGTCCAGGGCGCCGTCGCCGGCCTTCTGGTCGGCGCCGAGGCCGACGACGCCGAACTGGTTCCGGGCCTGGTAGAGGACCTTGGCGCCGCCGGCGGCCAGCACCGCCGAGTCGATGCCGGCGATGACCAGGCCGTCCTTTTTGTCCTCCAGCTTGAACTGGCGCAGCTCGCGCTCCCTGAAATAGAGGATGCCGCCGTCGACCGCGCGCAGGGCGGCGTAGGCGCCGCTGGGCAGCGGGAAGGCGGTGACGCGCGAGCCGCAGCCGTCCACGTCGATGCGCACCGCCGCTGCGGCGGCCGGCGCGGCCGGCTTCTTCGCCTCCGGGGAGCCGGCGGCCGGCGCTTTGCCCTCCTCCACGTCGTTGCGCTCGGGGAACAGCGGCGCCGTGCCGCGGGTGAGGGCCAGGGCGTAGATGCGCGTCGCCCGGTTGTAGAGGTAGTCGAACTCGAAGTCGGAGAACTCGAGGTTGAAGTCGCGGTTGGAGAGGAAGTAGATGTAGCGGCCGTCGCGCGAAAACACGGGCGAGAAGTCGTTGTAGGCGGCGTCGGTCAGCTGAAAGGCCTGCTGGCGATCCAGGGAGTAGACCCAGACCGCATCCTGGCCGCTGTCGCCGTCCTTGCTGTAGACCAGCCAGCGCGAGTCGGGCGACCAGTCGTAGTCGGTCAGGTCGTGGCGGCGGGCGCGGTCGACCACGGTGACGGCGCCGCTGGCCACGTCGAGCAGCCGCAGCGCCTGGTCGCGGTCGGCGAAGAGGAGCATGCGGCCGTCCGGTGACCACTTGGGCGGGAAGCGCCAGCCGCGGCTGCCGCGGGTGAGCTGCCGCGGGGCGCCGGCGCCGTTGGCATCCATGACATAGACCTCGTATTCGCCGCTGGCGTCGGAATAATAGGCGATGCGCGAGCCGTCGGGCGACCAGGCGGGGAAGATCTCGCGCACGCCCTGGCTGCGCGTCAGGTTGACCGTCCGCCCCTCCTTCTCCGGCACGGTGAACAGGTCGCCGCGGGCGTCGAAGACCGCCCGCTTGCCGCTGGGCGAGAGGTCGTAGCTGCCGATGAACTCGGCGACGTTCCGGAAGTACGGCAGCACGTTGGCGTTGTCGAAATTCAGGTTCACCGCCAGGCGCCGCTCCTGGCCGCTGGCCAGGTCTAGGACGTGCAGGCGGCCGCCGCACTCGTAGGCCAGGCGGCCGTCGCGCCCGGAGGGCCACAGGACGTCGTAGTCCTGGTGGCGGGTCAGCTGCGTGACGGTGCCTCCCTGCAGGTCGCAGGAATAGACGTTCAGCGTCCGGTCGCGGTCGGAGACGAAATAGATCCGGTCTCGCCACCAGGAAGGGTGCTGGTCGGTGCCGGGAAAGTCGGTCAGGCGCCGCGAGGAGTTGGCCGCCAGGTCATAGATCCAAATGTCCTGGGCGCGGCCGCCAAGGGTGCGCTTCCAGGTGCGGAACTCGCGCTCGATCGGAGTGTAGACGATGCGGGCGGCGTCGGGGGAGAACGACCCGCCCCCGGCTTCGGGAATGGCCAGCGGCGCCTCCAGGCCGCCGTCGAGGGGCACCAAGAAGTACTTGCCCATGCGCTCGCCCCAGGGAGTGCGGTTGCAGCGCACCAGGATGCGCCGGCTGTCGGGGGTCCAGTCCAGGACCACGTAGTCATAGCCGCCGCGCGGGGGCATGACGCCCACGTCGTTGTACCAAGTCAGCTGCCGCGGCTCGCCGCCCGCGGCCGGCATGACCCACACCTGCCGCGAGCCGGAGTACTCGGCCGAGAAGGCGATCCATTTCCCGTCGGGGGAGATCTTGGGGAACAGCTCCAGGCCGGGGTGCGAGGTCAGCCGCCGGGCGTCGCCGCCCGCGGCCGGCACCGACCAGATGTCGCCGGCGTAGACGAAGACGACCCGGTCGCCGTTGATGTTGGGGAAGCGCAGCAGGCCGGCGTCGGCCGCGGCGAAGGCGCCGACGGCGAGGGACAGCATGGCCAGTGCCGCGATGATCGGTCGTTTCATGGTGCCTCCTGGGGTGAAAGGCGATTATAGCCGCAATCCCCGCCCCGGACAAGCACGAAAAAGGAACGGTACATGCCAGCAAAAACACAACGAACTCTCTGTGTTCGTGTTAGTGTTAGGAACAGCCCTTGGCCGATTTCTAAAAGATTTGAAAATCATAAAAGTACATTATCGTTTTTAACTTCTGGCGCATTCCTTCCCACGTTTCCATGATCGAAACCAGGCCATCGAAAGGCAGAAGAAAAAGGGTTAAATCTCCATGCCCTTGCCTGGCTCAAAAAAGGAGGTCGGTCGAGGGCTTTCACAAACACTATCACTAATACTAACACTTTCTTCCGCGCGCTTGCAAATCCCCCCGCCCTTGGCTATCATGGGGGGCGAAGGAGATGCCACCATGTTCGACAAGAAAACCTACGTTCAGCGCCGGGCGAAGCTTGCCCGCCAGGTGAAGTCGGGGCTGCTGCTGTTCCTGGGCAACGGCGAGAGCCCGATGAACTACCCGGCCAATCCCTATCATTACCGCCAGGACAGCACGTTCCTGTACTTTTTCGGCCTCAGCCACCCGGGCCTGGCCGCGGTCATCGACCTCGACGAGGGCCGGCAGACGGTGTTCGGCGACGACGTGGACATGGAGGACATCATTTGGATGGGGCCGCAGCCGGCGCTGAAGGGGCGCTGCGCCCGCGTCGGCGTCAGCGACCAGCGGCCGCTGGTCGACCTGGCCGCCGTGCTGCGCGACGGCGTGCGCCAGGGGCGCCGGGTCCACTTCCTGCCCCCCTACCGCGCCGAGAACGCGGCCTGGCTGGAGCGGCTGCTGGGCATCCGCGCCGAGACAGCCCGCGACCACGCCTCGGCCGAGTTCGCCCGGGCGGTCATCGCCCAGCGCTCGCTCAAGAGCGCCGGGGAAGTGGCCGAGATCGAGGCCGCCCTGGCCGTCAGCGCCGCCATGTACCGCGAGGCCATGGCCATGGCCCAGCCGGGCATCAGCGAGCGCGAGATCGCCGGCTTCATCGAGGGCATCGCCCTGGCCGGCGGCGGCCGCATGGCGTTCCCGGCCATCGTCAGCAAGCACGGCGAGACGCTGCACAACCACTTCCACGGCAACCGCCTGGCCGAGGGCGACCTGCTGCTGATCGACTCGGGCGCCGAGGCGGAGAGCGGCTACGCCTCCGACATCACCCGCACCATCCCCGTGGGCGGCCGCTTCAACCCCCTGCAGAAGGACATCTACGAGACGGTGCTGGACATGCAGCTCACCGCCATCGCCATGATCCGCCCGGGCGTCAGCTACCGCAGCGTGCACCTGCGGGCCAGCGAGGTGCTGGCCGAGCACCTGGCGCACATCGGGCTGATGCGCGGCCGCGCCGCCGACGCCGTCGCCTGCGGCGCCCACGCCCTCTTCTTCCCCCACGGCCTGGGCCACATGATGGGGCTGGACGTCCACGACATGGAGGACCTGGGCGAGACCTGGGTGGGGTACGACGACAAGGTCAAGCGCAGCCCGCAATTCGGCCTGGCCTACCTGCGCCTGGCCAGGAAGCTCGAGGCCGGCCACGTGCTGACGGTCGAACCCGGCATCTACTTCATCCCCGCCCTCATCGACCAGTGGCGCCGGGAGAGGCGCCACGCCGAGTTCATCCGCTACGAGCGGGTGGAGAAGCTGCGCGCCTTCGGCGGCATCCGCATCGAGGACGACGTGCTGGTGCTGAAGCGGGGCGTGCGCGTGCTCGGCCCGGCCATCCCCAAGTCGGTCGCCGAGGTCGAAGCGGCGGTTCGCGGCCGCTAGCCCGTCGCCCCGGCCCAGCCGCAGGGCACCGCGTTGCCGTGGCCGCAGGCCCTTGGTTGTGCATCGCCGCCGCGCGCCCTATAATACAGGCAGGCCATTGACGCGGCCCGACGGGGCCGGAGGGGGAATGCCCATGGAAGGCAGAGAACTGAATTGGGTCGAGATGCGCCGCTACGCCCGCAGCAAGGGAGTGAACCCGGGCAAGATGAGGAAGACCGAGCTCGTGCGCGCCATCCAGGCCGCCGAGGGCAATCCGCAGTGCTTCGCCAGCGAGAGGAAGGACCATTGCCCCGAGACGGACTGCCTGTGGGAGCGCGACTGCAAGAAGCCGCCGGCGGCCGCGCCGCGGGAAACGCCGCCCGCCTAGCCGCTCCCGGCGCTTGACATTCCCCGGTGGGTCGGATAAAATTAATTTTAACGTAAACTATATTACGAGGCGCCATGAAAAAGAAGATCAGCCTGAGGGTGATCCGCCGGATCCTGTTTTATTATGAGGCCTTGCTGAAGCTGAACCTGCCGGAAAACGCCTATATTTCCTCCAAGAAACTCGAGGAGGTCACCGGCGTCTCCTGCAACCAGGTGCGCCAGGATTTCTTCTACCTGGGCATTTCCATCGGCAAGCAGAAGAAAGGCTACCTGGTCAAGAAGCTGTTCCGCGAGCTGAAGAAGATCCTCTCCATCGAGCACGGCGCCCGGGTGATCATCATCGGCGCCGGCCGCATCGGCCAGGCGCTCTCCCATTACAAGCTTTTCAAGGACCACAACATCAGCGTCACCGCTCTGTTCGACATCAAGCCCGAGCTGGTCGGCACCGAGGTGGGCAAGCCCGGCCAGAAAAAGCCGGTCCTGCACGTCAACCAGCTGGAGGAGTACCTGAACGCCAACCCCGACATCCGCATCGCCCTGCTGACCCTTCCCGAGGAGGCGGCCCAGGAGACCCTGGACAAGCTGATCGCCCACGGCGTCAAGGGCGTGGTCAATTTCGCCCCCAAGATCCTCCGGGTGCCAAAGGAGTCCCGCGACGTGCAGCTGATCAACGACTGCATCGGCACATCGCTGTACAAGATCGTCTACCAGCTGTACAGCCGCCGCTGAGCCCCATGACCGGGAACGAACGCGGCGCAGGCTGAGCCCCATGGACGGCGGCTTCCTCTTCCCCCTGCTCCTTTTCCTGCTGCTGGTGCTGGCCAGCGCCTTCTTCTCCTCCGCCGAAACCTCGGTGCTGACCATCAGCCGCGCCCAGCTGGGACACCGCGCCAAACGCAGGGACCGGCCGGCCATGCTGCTGGCACGGCTGCTGGAGCGGCCCGAGGAGTTCCTCTCCACCATCCTGGTGGGCAACAACCTGGTGAACGTCGCCGCCGCCTCGGTGGCCACCTACATGCTGACCCGCTACTTCCACGGCAGCCAGGGAACGCTGCTGGTCATCTCCAGCCTGCTGACCACCCTGATCCTGCTGGTCTTCGGCGAGATCACCCCCAAGTCCTACGCCTACCGCCACGCCGAGAAGCTGGCCTTCCTCTACGCCCGGCCGGTGCACGTCTTCGCGCTGCTCTTCTCGCCGCTGGTCAAGGCGCTCTCGCTGCTGCCCGCGCTGTTTTTCCGCCGCCGGGGCGCCCAGGCCTGGGGCCGCAAGGAACTGAGCCTGGAGGAGATCAAGCACTTTCTCTCCATGGAGAGCCAGCTGTTCCGCGACCACCCCGAGACCCTGCGCATGCTCACCGGCATCCTCGACGTCTCGCAGAAGGACATCAAGGCTGTCATGACGCCGCGCGTGGCCATCACCGCCGTCCGCGAGGGCAGCAGCCCCGCCGAGCTGCGCCGCATCCTCCTGGAGAAGGGTTTCTCGCGCATCCCCCTCTACCGCGGCAAGCTGGACAACATCACCGGCATCATCGACTCGCGCGTGCTGCTGCGGGCCATGCTGAGTCAGGACCTCGAGCACATCGACCTGCGCCAGGTCGCCGCGCGGCCGATCTTCGTCTCCGAGTATTCCTCGCTGAACACGCTGCTCAACGAATTCAAGAAGCACCAGCTGAACCTGGCCGTGGTGCTGGACGAGTACGGCTCGACCATCGGCATCGTCACCCTCGGCGACGTGCTGCGCGGCGTGCTGGGCGACCTGGAGGTGCGCGGCCGTGGCATCCAGAAGCTGGGCGGCGGCGCCTTCCTGGCCAAGGGCAGCCTGCCGGTGGAGGAGGTCAACACCGAGCTGGAGCTGGACCTGCCCGAGCGCAAGGACTACACCACCCTATCCGGGCTGTTCATCTACGAGTACGGCCGCCTGCCCCAGGAGAACGCCCGCGTGCGGGTGAAGAACTGCCTGCTGGTGGCCAGGAAGATGGGGCGGCGCAAGATCGAAGAGGTCGTCGTCATCCGCCATGAAGACCATCGCCCAGAATAAGAAGGCCTTCCACGACTACGAGATCCTCGACCGCTTCGAGGCCGGCGTCTCCCTGGTCGGCAGCGAGGTCAAGTCGATCCGCGCCGGCCGCGTCAGCCTCAAGGACTCCTACGTGGAGGTGCAGGGAGGCGAGGCCTGGCTGCTGCGCTGCCACGTCAGCCCCTACGAGCAGGCCGGACCCTTCGGGCACGAGCCCGAGCGGCGGCGCAAGCTGCTGCTGCACGAGCGCGAGATCCGCCGCCTCGACCAGAAGGTCCGCGAGCGCGGCTTCAGCATCGTGCCGCTGCAGCTCTACTTCAACGATAAGGGCCGCATCAAGGCCGAGATCGCCCTGGCACGCGGCAAGCGCGAATACGAGAAGAAGCAGAAGATCAAGGAGCGCGACATCCGCCGCGAGGTCGATCGCGACGTGCAGCGCTTTCGCGACAAGGGCAAGCGATAGACGGCGGATGGCAGCCCGGCCCCACCGGTCTACCGGGAAAGCAGAGGGAAGAGAAAGGGAAGAGCGAGGGAAGAGAGAGTGGCAGATCGGTCCGAAATAACTCTCACAAAGACCCGTGAAACGGGTAAAACCAAAGCTCCAAGTTCCCAGCACCAATGCCCAAATGACCAAAATGAAGCTCAGTGGAAGTGACCGTGCCCGTGACAGCAAGAATTCAGCATCAGTCCTGCTTGGTTTGGCTGACAGGGACACTCACGCTGACACGTGCCTCAGCATATTTGGAACTCGGAATATGTTTGGTATTGGGTGCTTGGTGCCAGGAATTTTAGTCTGCCGAGCATCTGACCTAGCACTTGAATTATCGGAAGGTTTCATCTACAATTTCAGTATGACCCACGTGCTGGCCGTTCCCTGGAGGGCACCATGCCGATCGTCAATCTGAGCCAGATCCTTACCTTCGCCGCCGAGAAAGGGGCATCCGACATCCATTTCCAGGTCGGCGCGCCGCCGCTGCTGCGCCACCACGGCGAGCTGTTCCCGCTGAAGCATGCGCCGCTGAGCGAGGAGGACATGGTGGCCATCGGCCAGACGCTGGCCAAGTACGCTGACGCCGAGAAGTTCAAGCAGGAGCTGCGCGACTACGACGGCTCGTTCGCCCTGGCCAACGTGGCCCGCTTCCGCGTCAACGTCTTCCGCCAGAACGGCCGCTACGCCGCCGTGCTGCGCCTGATCCCCTTCAAGCCGCGCACGTTCCAGGAGCTCAACCTCCCCAAGGTGCTGGAGAAGATCGCCTCGCTCAAGCGCGGGCTGATCCTGGTCACCGGCGCCACCGGCAACGGCAAGTCGACCACCCTGGCGGCCATCATCAACCACATCAACCAGAAGCGGCGGGCGCACATCATCACCATCGAGGACCCGATCGAGTACCTGTTCGAAAAGAACCTGTCGGTCGTCTCGCAGCGCGAGATCGGCCCCGACACCGAGTCGTTCGCCTCGGCGCTGCGCGCGGCCATGCGCCAGGACCCCGACGTGCTGATGGTGGGCGAGCTGCGCGACCACCAGACGATCGACACCTGCCTGAAGGCCGCCGAGACCGGCCACCTGGTCATGGCCTCCATCCACACCGCCGACGTGCTGCGCACCGTGAACCGCCTGCTGAGCTACTTCCCGGCCGAGGAGCAGCCGGCGGTACGCCAGCGCCTGGCCGAGAACCTGGTGGCCATCGTCTCGCAGCAGCTGCTGCCCAGCGTGGACAAGTCGGGGCTGGTCCCCGCCTGCGAGATCCTGCTGGCCAACAAGACCATCGAGATGTGCCTCAAGAACCCCGAGAAGACCAACGAAATCCTGGCGCACGTCGCCAAGAACCGCGACCTGGGCATGCAGACCTTCGACCAGCACCTGATCGAGCTGGTGAAGGCGCGCAAGATCTCGATGGACGACGCCATGCTGGCCGCCGAGCAGGCCGAGCAGCTCGAGCGCGACATGACGCTGGAAGAATAGAAAAAATTACTAAGGTAAAAGGCAAAAGGAAAAAGTAGAAAGCCCTTTGTCGGCATTTCTATAATCAGTGAAGAATTAAAAAGGGCTTCGAAAGGCAATCGCCACGATCGTGATTGAGAACGCGCCTTGCACTTTTACCTTTTGCCTTTTTCCTTTTACCTTCGGAAGTAATGTTGCGCGTCAGGCGCCGATGCGGCGCAGGACCAGCAGCGTCTGGTCGTCGTCGGGGCTGGACTCGCCGATGAAGCGCTGGACGGCGTCAAGGAGGGCCTGGCCCAAGGCGGCCGCTCCTTGGCGCGCATGGCCCGCGGCCAGCGCCGCCACGCGCTGGTTGCCGAAGCACTCGCCCTCGGCGTTGCGCGCCTCGTTGATGCCGTCGGAATAGACCAGCAGCACGTCGCCCGGCGCCAGCGTCTCCTCGGCCACGGCGTAGGCGGCATCGGCCAGCAGGCCCAGTGCCGCCCCGCCCTTGGCCAGCGAGCGCGGGACGCCGCCGCTCACCAGGATGGGCGGCGTGTGGCCGGCGTTGAGCAGGCGCACGGCGCCGTCGGCGTTGCGCACCTCGAGCACGGCCAGGGTGGCGAAGCGGTTGCTGATGCCGTCACGGCGGAAGATGCGGTTGATCCGCCCCCCCAGTTCGGCCAGCGGCGTGGTCTCGCTGCACAGGGCGCGGATGGTCGCCTGCAGCTTGGCCATGAGCAGGGCTGCGGACAGCCCTTTGCCCGAGACGTCCCCGAGCGCCAGCAGGTGCTGGCCGGCGTCGAAATGGATGCAGTCGATCAGGTCGCCGCCCACGTCGTTGGCCGGGCGCGAGAAGAGCCACACGTCCCAGCCGGGAATGAGCGGGCGGGCGTCGGGCAGCAGCCGTCGCTGGATCGCCCTGCCCTCGGCCAGTTCGCTGCGCGCCAGCAGCTTGTCCTTCAGCTCGAGCATCAGGATGAAGACGAGGATGGCGCCGCCCAGCTGGGCGATCTGCAGGTGGATGCCGGTGCCGCCCACGTTGAAGCTGATCCGCACCAGGAAGATGAGATAGAAGGCGACGACCAGCAGGACGCGGCGCAGCGGCGTCAGCTTGAGGAACAGGCTGCGGCCCAGCCAGAAGGCCTGGTAGAGCGCGCGGCGGAAGCCGTCCATCTTTTCCAGGCGGGTCTTCTGCTCTTCGTCGAGGTAGAAGCCGCGGATGTCGGCCCAATCGTGGCGGACGGTCCGCCGCCAGTCGCGGAGCGGGACCTCGCGCCCCGCCGGGTCTTTGCCGCTTGCTTCCATGGGCGTCCCTCCTCCTCGTGTCATACGGGATTCGCCGCGAATAGTTGCGCGCTGGCTGGTGGTGAAAAGTGAAAAGCCTGGCCAGATCCTCCGTTTTCCCTTTGATAAGGCAAAAGGCAAAAGTAAATACCCCGACCAAGATTGCACACGCCCTCTTTCAAAATAATGGGAAAAGCAAAAAAGAAATCAGGAAACCGATTGTTTGCGGTCGAGCGCCTTACACTTTTGCCTTTTGCCTTTTGCCTTTTCAGGATTGGGCACGTCCCGCTCCTGGTTGAACAGCAGGATGACGATGCCGGGCAGGAGGATCAGCAGGTCACGGCCGATGAGCACCCAGGCGTTCTCCTTGTCGGCGGCCGAGGTGGAGAAGCAGCCGCAGCTCAGGTCGACGCCGCGCAGGGCGTTGAAGGCCAGGGCGAGGATGAAGGCCAGCAGCAGCAGCGACAGCGTGGCGGCGGCGCTGCGCGTCCAGATCCCGGCGACCAGCAGCACCCCGGCCAGGAGCTCGAGCCAGGGCAGGGCCAGGGCCGGCAGCGTGACCAGCCAGTCGGGCAGGATGGCGTAGTTGGCGACGATCCCGGCAAAGGCGCGCGGATGGGCGATCTTGTCCAGGCTGGCGTAGATGAAGATGCCGCCCAGCGCCAGGCGGCACAGGACCTGCACGGGCATGGAAGCGAGCAGCGCGCCGGCCCTATCTCTCCACGTCATGCCCTTTCTCCGTCCATTCCTCCATGCCGCCCTTGAACAGCAGGAGGTTCTTCAGCCCTTGCGCCCACAGCCGGCGGGCCAGCTCCGGCGAATCGCCGCAGGTGCGGTCGCTGCAGTAGGCCACCAGCAGGCCGGCCCGGCGCAGACGCGGTTCGAGCGCCGGGAATGACCGGGAAAACTCCGCCAGCGGCAGGCTGAGGGCGCCGGGGATATGGCCGGCGCGGAAGGCCTCTCCGGCGCGGGCGTCGAGCAGCAGCGTGCCGGGGGCAGCGAGCACCGTGGCGACGAAATCGGCGTCGACCTCGCCGATGGCGGCCGGCAGCGCGGCCTTCGCCTCCGGGGCCAGCGGCCGCAGCAGCGGCAGCTTCTCGCGCGCCAGGAAGTTGGCGCCCAGGCCCAGGGCCAGCGCGGCGGCGGCCAGGGCCAGCATGCGCAGCGCGTCCCTCCTGCCCGGCATCATCCTCGTCCCTCCCAGAAGCGGCCGTTGTCCAGGGCACGGTACTGCAGCGCCTCCTGGACGTGCGCCGGGGCGATGCGCTCCGCCTCCTGCAGGTCGGCGATGGTGCGCGCCACCTTCAGCACGCGGAAATAGCCGCGGGCGCTCAAGTCGAAGCGCTCCGCGGCCCGCCGCAGCAGCCGCTCGCCCTCGTCGTCGAGCGGGCAGAAGCGGCGGATCTCGGGATTGCGCATCTGGGCGTTGGCGAACAGCCGGCGCTTCAGCCCGCGGAAGCGCTGTTCCTGGAGCGCGCGCGCCCGCGCCACCCGGGCGCGGACAACGGCCGAGCCCTCAGCCAGCGCCGGCGAGGTGATCTCCTCCAGCTTGACCTTCTTCACCTCAAGCTGCAGGTCGATGCGGTCCAGCAGCGGCTTGGAGAGCTTGGCCGCCGGTCCGCGGCCGGCGTCCGGGACGGGGTTCATGGCCGCCACCAGCATGAAGCGGGCCGGGAAGGTGGCCGAGGTGAGCGAGCGCGAGACCGTGATCTGGCCGTCCTCCATGGGTTGGCGCAGCACCTCCAGCGCCGATCTCTTGAAATAAGGGAGCTCGTCGAGGAAGAGGACGCCGTTATGCGCCAGGGAGATCTCGCCGGGCACGGGGACCTTGCCGCCGCCGCTGATGCCCACGTCGGAGATGGTGTGGTGCGGCGAGCGGAAGGGCCGGCGGCGCACCACCCCGCCGCGCTCTCCCAGCAGGCCGGCGGCGCTGTAGACGAGCGAGGTCTCCAGCACTTCGTCGTCGCTCATCTCGGGCAGGATCGAGGGCAGCGCCCGGGCGATCATCGACTTGCCCGCGCCGGCCGGGCCGATCATCAGAGCGTTGTGGGCGCCGGCGGCGGCGATCTCCATGGCGCGCTTGGCCAGGTACTGACCCTTGATCTCGGCGAAGTCGCCGTCGCCCGGGGCCGGCTCGGCGGACCGGGCAGCGCAGGCGCGCAGCGGCGCGTAACGCTCGGGGTGGGCGGCCAGGTCGACGACCTCGGCCAGGCTGCGCAGGGCGTAGATCTCGATGCCGGAGACGAACTGCGCCTCATGGCGGTTGCCCCAGGGGATGACGATGCCGCGCCAGCCGTTGCGGCGGGCGAAGAGCGCGATGTTCAGCACCCCCTTGACCGGGCTCAGCTCGCCGGTGAGGTTCAGCTCGCCGTAGAACAGCAGCTCGGAGAATGCCGCCCCTTCCAGGCGCAGGTGGTTGCGCACGATGCCCACGGCCATCGGCAGGTCGAGCCCCGCCCCCTCCTTGCGCACGTCGGCCGGCGAGAGGTTGACGACGATCTTCAGCGCCGGCGGGTACTCGAAGTTGGCGTTCTGGATGGCCAGGCGCAGCCGCTCGCGGCTCTCCTTGACGGCGTTGTCGGGCAGGCCGACGATGGCCATGCCCGGGATGCCGCGCGCGAAGCCGACTTCGACCTCGGTGGCCACGACGTCGAGCCCGTTGAGCACCGCCGAATGGATGCGGCTGACCACCTACCCTCTCCCCGGGATGACGAGAGTCATGCCTGGCCGGATGAGGGTCGAGCGCAGGCGGTTTGCCTCCTGGATGCGGCGCACCGACGTGCCGTAGCGGCGGGCGATGGTGGAGAGCGTGTCGCCGGGGCGCACGCGGTGGGAGTTGAACTTGGGGATCTTCGCCGGCGGGATCCGCTCCAGCCCGGCCAGCGCCGCATCGTCGACCGTCGCCGGCACGCGCAGCGCATACTCGCTGACGAAGCTGGGGGTGAAGTCGCGCAACAGCTCGGGATTGAGGCGCTTCAGCTCGGCGACCGGCAGCTGCAGGCGCCCGGCGACGGCCGCCAGGTAGACCGGCGAGGGCACGACGACCGTCCGGCTGCCGGCCAGCAGCGGCTCGCCGCCGCCGACGGCGAAGCCGTACTCCTGCGGCGAGCGGGCGATGATCAGCGAGGCCAGGAATGCCGGCACGTAGTTCTTCGTCTCGCGGCGGATGTGGCGGCTCTGGTTGATGGTGAAGAAATCGGCGGTCTGCAGGGCGCGCATGGCCTTCTCCACCCGGCGCGGGCCGCCGTTGTAACAGGCCAGGGCGATGTACCAGTCGCCGTACTCCTCGTACAGGTGCTTGAGGAAGCGGGCCGCGGCATCGGCGGCCTTGAAGGGATCGAGCCGCTCGTCGACCTGCCAGTCGACGCGCAGGCCGAACAGGCGCGCCGTCGAGGACATGAACTGCCAGGCGCCGCGGGCGCGGGCGCGCGAGGTGGCGTCGACGCGGAAGCCGCTCTCGATGATCGGCAGGTAGGCCAGGTCCTCGGGGATGCCGTGGCGGCGGAAGATCTCCTGGAAGGGGCCGATGAACTCGCCCATGCGGTCGAGGGCGCGCTGGATGCCGTCGTGGCGGATGGTCTGGAAGGCCTTCAGGAAGGAAACCACCTGGGGGTTGACGATGACCGGCAGGCTGTAGGCGACGGCGGCGCCTTCGCCCACCTTCTGCTGCAGGTCCTGGACGTCCTTCTCCGAGGGCAGGAAGAGCGGCGTGGCGATCACCTGGTCGAGGAAGGCCTCGTGCTCGCCGTTCTCGGGGCTGTTGCGGTCCTTCAGGGTGTTCAGCTCGATAGCCGATATCTTCCTGACCAGGTCGCCCACCTCGGCGCGACCGGGGCCGTCGGCGCCGGCGTCGAGCAGGACGTCCAGCGACTGGTCGAAGCAGGCCTTGGCGCCGGCCATGTCGCCCTTTTCCAGGCGCGCCTTGCCGGTCTGGAAGATGGCCTCGGCCCGCGCCGCCGGGCCGGCAGCGGTTGCCGGGCCGGGGGCGGTGCGCGGCGCCGGACGCGACGGTGCGCAGGCAACGGCGGCGGCGGCCAGCAGCAGCAGCGGGATTCTAGCCTTTGACATCCAGGATGATGGTGACCTTTTTGGTCTCGGGACGCAGGGTGATGTCGAGGGAGCGCAGCGAGCGGCCTTGGCCGTCCTTGACCTCCACCGCCAGGCGGCCGTTGGCCGCGGCGATCTTTTCGATGCGCGTGATGCGCGTCGGGTCCTCCAGGCCGCCGAACATGTCGTTCACCGAGCGGCCCGCGGCGGGGCGCGACGCGGCGGCGGGGGGCTGGGCGGCGGCCTTCTCGTCGCCGGTCGGCGGGGCGGCGGGAGCCGGCGGCAGCACCTCCTGCCCGGCCTGGCGGGCCTGAAGCTGCTCGACGCTCACCTTCTTCATCGGCAGGTCCTCCATCTTGACCATGCGCTGCCCTTCCTTGACGTCGAACTGGACGGCCACGCTGCGCCCCGCGCGCGTCGAATGGTCCAGCGCCTCCTTGACCCGCCCCAGGGTCAGGGAGGAGATCTCGCGCAGGGTCTCGATGACGCCGCGGCCGCTGCGGGCGACGGCCTCGAAATGGGGGCGGCCCGACTGGTTGAGGCTGGCGTTCATCCGTTCCACCGGCGAGATGTTCCTCAGGTCGCGCTTGTTGTACTGGAAGACCATGGGCATGTCGTCGATGCGGTACGAATAGAATCCCAGGTTCTCCCGCAGGTTGTCGAGGCTCTCGCGGTTGGCCTGCTCCATCAGCTCCTGGGAATCGGCGACGAAGACGACGCCGTCGGCGCCCTTGAGGACCAGCTTGCGCGTCGAGTCGTAGAAGACCTGGCCGGGAACGGTGTACAGCTGGAAGCGCGTCTCGTAGCCCTTGACCAGGCCGACGTTGATGGGCAGCAGGTCGAAGAAGAGGGTGCGCTCGATCTCGGTCTCCATGCACACCAGCTCGCCGCGGGTGCGCGGGTTGGTCACCGAATAGATGTACTGCAGGTTGGTGGTCTTTCCGCCCAGGCCGGTGCCGTAATAGACGATCTTGGCGGTCACCTGCTTGGACGTATGGTTGATCAGCATCGCGTTCTTTATCCCGACCGATTTTCCCATGTTTCAGGGCACAAGTCAAACCCAGAGCCTGCCCGGCGAACCCTCGTGACGCGTAACGCGTGACGCGTGACGAGTAAGAAAGGAGTTTGGCATATGGCGTAAGGCAACGGCAAAAACGTACTTGCGTTATTCGTAATTCGTGATTCGTAGCAGCAATAGGTTGTTCTATGCTGCTGCTACCACTACCACGATCACTACCATTCTATGTTCGCTCGATCTCCTAAAAGTCAAAGCCGATCCAGAAATTGACCCCGTTGTACGTCTTCTGCTTCAGGTCGGTGCGCCAGACCCACTCGACGTGGAAGGGATAGCCGAAGAGGAAGAACTCGACGCCGTAGCCGTAGGAGGAGAGGGCGTCGCGCAGCCGGAACTCCCCCTTCTCGAAGACGCGGAACTCCTGGCCGTGGAACCACAGGGCGCCGAGGTCGAAGAAAAACACGCCGCGCACGGGGCCGATGACGCCGATGGGGGTCAGGGCGGCGTGGACCAGCGGGAAGCGGAACTCGGCGTTGAAGAAGAATCCCTTGTTGCCCACCAGCGAGCGGAACTCGGCGCCACGCATGCTGTTGTTGCCGCCACTCCAGAAGAGCAGGGCGTTTTTGCCCCCCGAGTAGTAGCCGCTCAGGCGGAAGGCCAGCAGCGAGTGATTGTCCAGGCGCAGATACTTGCGGAAGTCACCCTCCAAGGTGTAGGCGTCCATCGACTTGGAGAACAGCTTGACGAACTTGGCGGCGCTGAGCCGGAAGGTGGTGCCGCTGTTGGGGCCGTACTCGGCGAAGCGCGTGGTCTCGGCCGTCAGCGACGCCTCCAGCGGCAGGGCGAAGCCGTTGAAGAACTGGCCGTAGGGCAGCTCGTGGCCGTAGTAGAACAGGTCGGAATCCTCGTCCTGGTGGTAGGCCGACAGCGTGAGCTCGGCGCGCAGCGAGCGGCTGAAGGGGTAAATGAGGGAGAAGTCGCCGCCGATGCGGCTGCGCAGCGTCAGGAACAGGTTGTTGGTATAGGGAATGTAGTAGGCGTCGCTCTCGGAAAAAAGGTGGCTGTAGAACTGCAGGCGGCGGCGCTGGTTGAGGTAGGCCAGGTGATAGGAGCGGTAGCCGTAGTAGGAGGCGAGGTAGAAGACGAAGTTGTGGTCGCCCAGCATGTCGGTCACATTGAGGTAGGAGGAGCCGTAGAAGCCGCCGTTGGTGTCGATGCCCACGTTGATGGGCGGCAGCGAGGTGACGATCAGCTTCTCGAAGGGCTTGTACGCCTTCACCTCCAGCGCCGGCGGCACGGCGGCCGCGGCCTCGCCGGTCAGCTGCGGGGCGGGGGCGGCCGGCTGGGGCGGCAGGAACTCCGCCGCCTGCTCGGCCAGGGCGGGCTGCAGGTCCTTCTGGAACAGCAGGAAACTGCCCTTGTGGTAGGAGGAGATGACCAGCCGGCCCTGGCCGCCGGGGATTTCCACCGGGAAGAAGTTGCCAGTGCGCACGTCGCTGTGGCGGCGGAAGACGCGGTTCTCCAGGTCCAGCGAGCAGATGTTGTAGGCGCCGAGCTCGTCGGAGCTGTAGTAGACCGTCTTGCCGTCCAGGGAGAAGGCGGGGGCGATATCGTTGAAGTCGCCGCGCGTCAGCTGCAGGGCCTGGTCGGGGCCGTCGCTGGGGGCCAGGAACAGCCGGTCGAAGCCGTTGGCCGTGGCCGAGTAGACGACGCGCCCGCCGTCGGCGGAGATGTCGACGGCCTTGACGTAGGTGCGGCCGTCAGTCCGCTTGCGCACCGCGCCGCTCTCCAGGTCGAGCTCGTAGAGGAACGAGCGGATGCCCTCCACGCCGGTGAAGAGCAGGGAGTTGCGCCGCGGGTGGAAGACCGGCGAGCTGGCCTTCTGGATCTCGGGAACGCGGACCTGGCGCACGACGCGGTTGTCGAGGGCGTTGAGCACGACCAGGTAGGTGTCGAGCTCCTTGCGCGCGAAGAAGGCGACGTTCTCGCCCTGGCGGTCCCAGCAGAAGGAGCGGCCGTCGGCGGGCAGGAACTTGAAGTCGATGCCGTCGTAGGTGGACTGGAAGCCCGGGGTGACGTTCTTGATCACCTTGCCGTCCTTGAGCGAGAGCAGGACGATGTCGATCTTGTAGGTGCGGTAGTTCACGGTGACGACGGCCAGCAGCTCGCCGCCGGGCGAGACCTGGTGCGAGAACGAGTAGGCGAAGGGGAAGTCGGGGCCGATGACGAAGCTGTAGTCCTCGGGGTTCTCGCGGCCGGCGAAGGCGCGGAAGCGCTCGCGGGCGTACTTCTTGAACTCGAAGTTGAAGGTCTTGGGCGAGGAATAGTTGAATTGCTCCAGGAAGGAGCGGCGCTTGCCGATCAGCGCCGGCCGCCGCTGGCTCTGCAGCAGGTCGCGGACCCCCTTCTTGCCGAACTTCTCGTAGAAGAACTCGTACATCAGGTGGCCGAAGTCGTAGGCCACGCGGTTGCTGGAGGAGGCGGAAGCGATGTCGCCGTCCTCCTGCACCTCGGGCATGCGGTCGCTGAGCACGGCGTCGATGACGGTCATCAGGTTGAAGCTCTCCCAATGGCCGGTCACGAAGTCGGCGAAGCCCTCCAGCACCCAGTCAGGCGGGCGGTTGTAGTCGAACATGCCCGCCGAGCGGTTCTTGTAGAGGATGGCGTACTCGAAGATGTGCGCGAGCTCGTGGCTGATCAGCCGCCCCAGGTCCTCGCTGGTGCGGTTGCCGTAGATGACCACGCGGTTGCCGACCGGCTCGGCGAAGCCCTCGAAGCTGCCGGGGGCGATGAGGCCCGGATAGAGGTTGGTCTGCTCCAGATCGGTCTGCTTGTTGTAGAAGATGATCGGCGTGCGTTCCTCGATGTTCACGTTCAGCAGCGAGGAGAGCTTCTCGTAGGCCTTCTCGGCCTCGACGGCGATGCGCTGCAGCAGGTCCCTGTCCTCCATGTAATGGAAGATGCGGAAATGCTTGGTGTCGGCGTGCTTCCAGGGGAAGGCGCGCTGCACCACCTTGTTCTTGCCGTAATAATAAGAATACTGGGCGCCCAGGGAGGCGGCCCACAGGAACGCGGCCAGGGCGACGATCGTTCTTTTCATGGAGCCCTCCTACCGGCCCAGGATGTGTCGTTCCTGCTCCGTTTTGCGCGGCTGCAGGGCGGCGGTCAGCCTGGCGGCGAGCTTGGCGAACATGCTGCTGAAGGTGAAGCGCGCTGTGGCGCCGGCGACGGGCTCGCCCTTCTCGGCGTAGGTCTCCTGCCAGAGGAGGCGCCGGGCATCGCCGTCGATCAGCCCGACCTGCATTTCCATCTCCCACATCTCGACCGTGTCGTACACGTTCTTGCTTTTCCCCGCCTCGTCGCGGCCTTCGCGGATGACCCCCATCTTCTTGACGTTCAGCTTCAGGCGGCCGGCGAAGAACAGCCCCTGCGGGTGGGCGCGGAAGACGCGCTGGAAGAAGAGGCTGTCGGCGTACTGGATGTCCACGGCCAGGCGGTAGCGCCGCAGGGTGGCCAGGATGTCGGCCCAGTGCTCGGGCTCGAGGCGCTGCACCGGCCGGCCGGCGGCGAAGGGGATCTCCTCGACGAACACCCGGCGCACCTCGGCGCCGGCATCGAAGCCCTGCTCGGGGGCGTCCAGGACGAAGTCGATGAAGAACAGGTCCTTGTAGGCGGAGAAATCGACGACGTTCCGCGGCCGGAAGGGGATCGTCACCGGGGCATAGGATTCGGAGCAGGCCGCGGCCAGGGCGGACAGAACGAGCAGCAGCGCGAGCTTATTTCTTCTCATGGAGGTCCTTCTCCTCGTTCCTCTTGAACTTGTCGAGATTGGCGCGGATGCGCTCGTTGGCCGGGGCCAGCTTCAGCGCCAGTTCGTACTCCTTCTGCGCCTCGTCGGGACGGCCCAGGGCCTCGAGGACAACGGCCATGTTGTTGTGCAGCGCCGCCGAGTCTTCACCGGCGGCGCGCGCCTTCTGCAGGCGGAACAACGCCTCCTGCCATAACCCCTCACGGGCCAGCTTGTTGGCGAAATCGAACTCGGACCGGTAGCGGTGGCCGGCACACCCGGCCAGCAGCAGCACCGCGGCGGCCAGCATGATGAATCGTTTCACGTCAACCTCCCTCGGCGCAGCGGGTAGACGGGTCCTTGATCCTGCCCTTTCCTGACAACGCGGCATACCGGCATTTCTTGCATGGGCAGCTCCCGCTTTTTCGCGACATATCATCATGCAACTTTTCCGTAAAATATTCAACGGCGGCAGCTCGTCCGGCCGGAGCCGGCCGGCTGGCGGCGGAAAGGTGCAGGGGGCTGGCGAATATACCCGGGCCCATATCGTCAACCCAAGCAAGTCCCGTGCCAGGAAAAATCAATAAAAATGTAACTTAATAAGGACAGTTTCAAAAAATTGGATCCAGGGGAGACGGAGGGAAAAGCACAGTGGGAAAAGGTAAAAGTAAAAAGGTAAAAGTAAGAAAAATAATTCCAGTGTCTTTTTCTTGCCAGGGCTTTTCCCACTCCCTCTTCCCTCTCTCTTCCCTCATTCTTCCCTTTCTCTTCCCTTCATGTCTTCCCTGATTTCGCTTGACATGCCTGGCGGCGGAGGGTATAATGCGCTCTTGGATCGCGGGGTGGAGCAGCCAGGTAGCTCATTGGGCTCATAACCCAAAGGTCGTAGGTTCAAATCCTACCCCCGCTACCAAATTTCTTTCAGAATATCCCCATAAATTCAATGATTTTTCTGTTATTGGTCTATTCCTGCGTTCATAATCGGTTATAAGAAAGGCTTGTTCTAGACTTTTTATATCCCACATATATCCCAATGATCAAGTTGTAATGCGAAGGTCAAAGCACCCGACTTCTAATCGCAGGCTGCATGTTCGATTCACGCCAGGTGCAGACAACAATATGGGTTAAATACGCCTTCCCAATCTTCTTCAGTATTTCCAACGCATTTGTGTTCTGGGGATTCAATTCCAGCGATCTCTTATAGTTACCAATCGCCAATTCGATATCCCCGTTTTTTAAATATGCTTCGCCAAGGCTGTCGTATACGGCCCACAGGTCAGGGTGTTCGGAAACATTCAACTTGAAAATCGCAATGGCTTCACTGCGCCGTCCCTCGTCAAGCAACAAGTACCCCAATGAATCTATTTCACCCCATTGGATATCGATCTTGAGGATTTTCTGGAATTGATCTTCCTTGAATTTATAAAATTGTTCGATGGCTGCCGCAACTCCCTTGTCGTTGATGATTTTAAGCAAACAGGGCCGGTACTTTAAAACTTGTAAACTTCCTGTTGTTCAATAAAGAATACAAGAATTAAAGTACCGTCCCCTTTTCTTGCCGTCCCCTTTCCCTGAAGGTCCCATGTTCCACGTGTCACGTTCCCTGTTGGGTCAATTCTGCCACTACGAGAATAAGCCATCGCAATTCGGAACACTAATAACAGATTTTTCGCATTCTTTCGTTGGCTGTTTTCTGGGAGATATTTGCAAATGTTGTGTACGGAAGATGCAGTTTGTCATGCCGCATGCATTACTCCATCGACGAACTTGATCCCGGAAGCGACCAGAGTCAGTAAGCCATAGCTGTGCAACCTCTGCCAGCCGTTTTCTGCTGCTTCCGCCAGCTTGAAGACCATGGTGAGCGTCGCCTCCCTCGTGCCACAGCCCTTGGTCTTGTAGGTTCGCAGGCGCACGGTCGAGAACGCGGACTCGATCGGGTTGGTGGAGCGGATATGCTTCCAGTGCTCCCGCGGGAAGTCGTAGAACGCCAACGTTTCGTCCTTGTCCTTCACCAGGCATTTGACCGCTTTCTCGAAGCGGGCATACTGCTCCTCAAAGCGCGCGAATGCCGCCAACGCCTCCTCCTTGCTCGTTGCCAGGTAGATTTGGTGGATCAGCTGCTTGGCTTCGCGCTGGGCAGACTTGGGCAGCTTGTCCAGCACGTTGGCCGTCTTGTGCACCCAGCAGCGCTGCTGCCGCGTCTCAGGATAGACCTTGCATAAAGCGTTCCAGAACCCCAGGGACCCGTCTCCGACGGCGAGGAACGGCCCCAGTTCCAGCCCACGTTCCCTCAGCTCCAGCAGCACATCCAGCCAGGACAGCTCGCTCTCCCGCACGCCATCCCGGATGGCCACCACCTCCTTGCGACCGCTCTCGGTCACCCCGATGATCACCAGGATGCAGTTCCGACCCCCTTCCAGGCGCACGTTGAAGTACACCCCATCGGCCCACCAGTAGATGTAGCGCTTGCCCCGCAGGTCCCGCTGGGTCCAGTCGGCGTACTCCTGCGCCCACTTCTCCTTCAGTCGCACCACTGTGCTGGCCGACAGCTCCACTTCCTCGCCCACGATGTGCCCCAGCACCTGCTCGAACGCCGAGGTCGAGATGCCCTTCAGGTAGAGGTACGGGATCAGGTCGTTCATGTCTCGGCTGCGCCGCAGGTAGGGCGGTAGCAACACACTGTGAAAAACGGCTCGATTGCTCGCCTGCGCTCGCCGGTCTCTCACCCGCGGTACTTTTACCTTCATCACCCCGGCATTGGTCACGAACTCGCGCTCCGGGTTATGCCCATTGCGTACCACCGCCGCTCGCCCCCGCTCATCCAATAAGCCCGAGTGCGCCTCTAAAAACGCCTCGAACTCGGCGGCCACGGCCTTCTCGACCAGCTGCTGAGCCCCTTCCTTCAGGATCTCGTTCAAGGGCATCTGCCATAGACTGCGAAAGCTCTCTCTGATACAATTTTCCATGTGTCGTATGCTCCCTTAAATTTAGTTTGTGGTTGAACTTGATTTAATAGCATACGACACACCTCTTTCATACCCATACACAACTTTTGATCATATCTCGAGAAAAGTGCTTTAACATGGAACGTGGTACATGGAACGTGGAACCTTGAAGGGCCGTCGTACTGAAAGCCCCTGACTAGTTTTGATTTGCGTATTCCGGCCGTGCGCCGCCCTGTCAGGGTGTCATGATGGCGTTTTCGCTGCCGCCCTTCCAGCCGGCGACCACCTGACCCAGGCGCTTGACGCCCTCCTCGATCTCGGCATGGCTGGAGTAGGAAAAGTTCATGCGGAAGGAGTTGCGGCCGCCGCCGTCGGGGTAGAAGGCCGTGCCCACGACGTAGGCCACCTGCTTCTCGATGGCGCTGTGGAACATCTCGCCGGCGTCCATGTCCTCGGGCAGGGTCACCCACAGGAAGAGGCCGCCCTGGGGCTGGGTCCACTTGAGGCCGGGGAGCTTGGGCATGTACTTGGCCAGCATGGCCAGCATGAAATCGCGCTTTTCGCGGTAGGCCTTGATGATGATGTCGATCTGCTTGTGCAGCAGGCCGCGGTTCAGGTACTCGAAGAGGATGGCCTGGTTGAATGGCGGGGAGCACAAGTCGACCGACTGCTTGGCCGTGACCGCCTTCTGGATCAGCTCGTTGGGGCCGGCCATCCAGCCCAGGCGGAAGCCGGGCAGCAGGATCTTGCTGAAGGTGTAGAGGCCGAGTACGCGCTCGGAGTTCATGCCCAGCAGCGACGGCTCGGTCTTGCCCTCGAAGCGCAGCTGGCGGTAAGGGGAATCCTCGACGATGACCAGGTCGTACTTGTCGGCGATGCGCAGCAGCTCCTTGCGCCGCTTGAGGGTCATGGTGATGCCCGAGGGGTTCTGGAAATCGGGGATCTCGTAGATGAACTTCGGCTTGAGCCCCTTGGCGCCGAGCTTGTCGATCTCGGCCTCAAGCAGGGCCGTCTGCGTCCCCTCGTCGTCCTGCTCGATGCCGATCATCCTCGCCCCGTAGGTGTTGAAGGCCTGGATGGCGCCGACGTAAGTGGGGCGGCTGGTCATGACCACGTCGCCCGGATCAATGAAGATCTTGCCGGTCAGGTCCAGCCCCTGCTGCGACGAGGTGACGATCAGCAGGTTGTTGCTGGTGACGTTCACCCCATCCTTCTGCATCATCTTCGCCAGTTCCTCGCGCAGGCGGGTGTCGCCCTCGGTCGGGCCGTACTGCAGGGCGGTCTTGCCCTCGCGCTCCATGACGATGCGCGACATTTCCTTGATCTCTTCGACCGGGAACAGGTCGGGGGCGGGCAGGCCGCCGGCGAAGGAGATGATCCCCGGCTTGGCGGTGAGCTTGAGCAGCTCGCGGATCTCGGAGCGCTTCATGGCCTTGGCGTTATGGGAAAAGAACGGTTCGTAGTTGATCATGGCATCCTCCTTTAAGATGCGGGTATCGTTAAAGGTTAAATCAATATATAGCCCATTGCTCGAGAAATTGCAAGCGGCTAGAAACCGTGACGCGTA